>WBZO01001934.1_pt1 | contig 29421 bp, 21 predicted proteins | sample 5204261 | NCBI WGS metagenome assembly WBZO01 (sample SAMN12412400, study PRJNA552823) | activated sludge metagenome | isolation source: activated sludge from anammox sidestream of wastewater treatment plant... | place: USA: North Carolina | collected 2017-09
TGGCACCCTGATGAAATTCGGAGGAGGCAAACTCCCGCCAGGGAAGAAACTGATCGGGCACATCACCCAGTGCAATCACCCATCCCTGGAGGGCCAAATCCGGAAAAACGACTCCCAGAATAAATGCCAGGAGGACCCCTGGAAAAATCCAGTTTCTGATCATGGCATCCTCAGAAAATCGGCCCGATTCGCTCCTCCTCATCGGTTTCAGGGGAGGATTTTTCAGATGGCTTGAGTCGTGGGGCGCGTATCGGCTCGAGATCGCCATAGGGGAGAGGAGTGGCTTCGAAGGTCACTGAAGGAGAACCGGGCGCCTGGCGTGCATCCTTTCGGGCCTTCAGAGCAGGCGCAAGAATCCAGGCCACCAGGATCCATCCTCCCCAGGAAATGAAGATGGCGAAGTAAGGCCACACCGCCAGATGATCATAGGCCGGATTCCCCATCACGACATCGCTCAGGGTGGCCAGGAACAGAACCGCCAGCAGCATCCAGGCGCTCAGATTGAAAAAGGCTGCCGCAATTCCCACCAGAACCAGCAGCAATAATGAAACAGTGAGCGAGAGAAACAGGCCTCGGTAGACCAGGGAACTTTCAAGGCCAGCCGCCCCTCCCCCCGGCCCGCCGGAACCAGCTCCGGGCAGCAGCCCGGGATATGAGGTGATCCAGAATGGGAATCCACGCAGAAAAATCCTTCCCCACACCCTCGGGGTTGTTTCACGGATCTGCTGAAAAAGCGCATTGAGTCCGGCATGGTAACGAAGCGATTCATCCTGTCCGGGGGTGTTGGCTGCAGCGTAAACTGATGGCCCTCCAGCATCGGCCAGGCTCTGCTGGAGGGGAGCCACAAAGCCGGTGGTGAGCGGAATGAAGCCCCCGGTGCTGATGAAATTTCTCGCCATCCAGGGCATCAGGCAGACAATGCATGCCAGGCACAAAGCAAAGGCCCCCAGCATTCCAGTCAGGCGGTCATAACTTTTCAGGCCAGCCCATACAGCCAGAAACGGAATCAGAATCAGGATCTTCGGTGAAAGGTAAATCACTCCCATGAACAGGAAGGCTGCCAAAAGGATATGCGCCAATGGAGCGGTCCGCACCAGGGTGAAAGACAGCAGCCAGATGCCGAAAGCCAGCGAGAAGGCATACAGCATCCCGGGTTCGATTTTGAGCCCCAGCAGAATCAGGGGCGGGTAGAAAAGGCAGAGAAAGAAGGTCCCCCAGGCAACCCCCGGGATCCGGCTGATGCGCCAGGCAATGCGGAACACAAACCAGGCAGCCAGGGTTCCGAGAAGGGCCTGCAGGACCAGGAGGGGTGTCCAGCTGTCGGGCATCACCCACCTGAGCAATCCCACCACCACCGGGTAAACCGGCATCATGACCGCTGTCGGATGGCCCTCCAGCGAGTAACTCCAGTTCGAGCGCCACTCATCCGCCAGCAGAGAAACCAGCAGTTCCCTGTCCCCGCGTGGTTCAATATCGAGCTGAAATACCGGATACAGGCGGATGCCAAGGCCGGCCAGCAGCAGGAGAAACACCAGCGGCGCACGCCGGATCGAGAATCGGTCGAGGGTATGAGGTGTGTCGGGTGGGGTCTGCATGAGTTATGACGAGGATACAGGAGAACCACCGCTCTCGTCAAAGATCAGAATAAATGTGCAATGGAAAAGCGGAAAGAATCCGGTTAGGATTCCCCATCTTGTTTCTGAAAGGGTGCCGCCCCGGCGCCTTGATTTGAATTTCCATTCAGCCAGGAGGTAAGGGTAGCATGAATCCTAGACGTCTGTTTATCGCCAGTTGTCTGGCACTGGTCACCACAGCCATGGCGTTTGCCATCCGCGGTGATGTGATGGATGCCATGGGGAACTCCTTCGGCCTCACCAAAGAGCAGGTCGGAGGGGTTGGGAGTGCGGCATTTCTCGGATTTGCGGTGACTGTGTTTCTGGGGAGTCCCTTGTGTGATTTCCTCGGGATGCGCTTTCTGCTCACTCTGGCCTGGGCGCTGCATGTCGGTGGAATCACCCTGACCATTTTCGCTCCCGGATTCTATATCCTGTGGGTGGCAACTCTCCTGGTCGGTTTTGGCAATGGCCTGGTGGAGGCGGTTATCAATCCCCTGATCGCCACCATGTACCCTCGTGACAAGACCAACAAGCTGAACATCCTTCATGCCTGGTGGCCCGGCGGCCAGATTCTGGCGGGGGTCCTGGCATTCTGCCTGACACGCCAGCTCACTCCCGATCCAGCCACTGCGACCCTCGAGCAGGCCGACTTCGCCTGGAAAGTCAAAATGGCGCTCATCATTATCTCTGCATTCGTCTATGGCATTCTGATCATCGGGCAAAAATTCCCGGCCACCGAGCGCATCGCTTCCAAAGTCTCCAATGCGGATATGCTCAAAGAAGCCTTGAATCCGGCCTTCATTCTGTGGTTTGTAATCATGTGGTTCACCGCCGCTACCGAGCTTGGGCCGATGCAGTGGGTTCCCGACATCCTTTCCAAGAGCACCGGCATGCAGGGCATCCTGGTCCTGATCTATATCAACCTGCTGATGTTTGTCATGCGTTATTTCACCGGGCCTCTGGTTCATCGCTTCTCGGCGCTCGGGCTGTTGACCATCTGCTCGATCCTTTCGGCCATTGGCCTGCTGGCCCTGAGTTTCTTTCATTCGGTGGCGATGGTGTTTCTGGCTGCGACCATCTATGCCGCCGGCATCTGCTACTTCTGGCCGACCATGCTGGGAGTGACTTCCGAGCGCTTCCCCAAGGGTGGGGCGCTTCTGCTGGGCATCATGGGCCTTGCTGGAAATCTATCGATCTATGTGACTCTGCCCATCATCGGACAGATCTACGATATCGAAACCCAGAAATTGCTTACCGGGAGTGATACAGTTCAGGTGCTCACCGAACAGGTTGGCGCCGGGGGGGGGCGGGACGCCACCCCGGAGCAGAAGCAGCTCGCTCAACAGGCCAAAGACAAACTCGATTCGGTCCGCCAGTTCTCCGCCCCGAAAACATTCCGCTGGGTGGCCATTTCCCCGATTATCCTGACCTTTGTGTTTGGCATCCTGTGGTGTTTCGGAGGTTATAAACAGGTCCATCTCGAAGGGGAGTTCAATTCCGAAGAGATGACCCGGGCAGGCTGATTGCGCCCGGTTGAATTTGTTGATCAGGGGTGATCTGTGCCGGGTCGCCCCTGCATCAACCCAGAGTTTTGATCAGTTTCAGGAATCCATCGACCGGCACCTGTTCGGCGCGCAGCCGTCCATCGATGCCAGCCTGTTCCAGCATGGCCTGTGCCTTCTCCCGTCCAAACTCCCGCGCCAGGTTGTTGGCCAGAGTTTTCCGCCTTTCGCCAAAACAGATCCCCGACAGAGAGGATACCTGGCGGGGTGAAACATCCGGGATCTCCGCTCTCCGCTGGAAGATGCACCAGGCCGAATTCACATCAGGGGCCGGAACAAACAGATGCGGCGGGAGCCTGCGCGCTTTTACAGGTGTGGAAAAAACCTGCGTCAGAAGGGAAAGCCGGCCATACAGCTTCGATCCAGGCCCGGCCACTATCCGGTCGGCCACTTCTTCCTGAAGGAGAAATCCACATCGATCCCACAGGCCCAGCCAGTCCTCGAAAACACGGGCGAGGATCCGGGTCGAACAGTAATAAGGCAGATTCCCGAGAATCACGACAGGCTGTCCTCCGCTCCAGGCCTGAAGCTCCTCTGTCCCGATGTCGAGGATATCCCGGTTCCAGACCACCAGGCGATCCGGACCGGACAGGCGGGCATGAAGGGTCTGAGCCAGGCGTGTATCTTTTTCGATGGCAAGGGTCTGGTGCTCCCGTTCCACCAGCACCCGTGTCAGGTGCCCCAGCCCGGGGCCGATTTCGACCACCCGGGTTCCTTCCGAAATTTTGAGGCTTGCAGCCAGCGCTTCCTGAATATTCCGGTCGATCAGGAAATTCTGTCCCAGCAGGGAACTGGGGCCAAATCCGAATGTTTCGAAGGCTTCGTAAATCCGCGAAGGGGAAGTCAGGCGGTCAATCGTGTGGATTTCGCGGGCCTCATCGCCGTGCATGATGTTTTTCGATCTGCAGCCGTGCGAGTTCATCGCAACGGTTGTTCATGGCATCTGAAGCATGGCCTTGTGTCCAGTGCCAGGACACCGGCAAGGTCGAGGAGAGCAGGACCAGGTCCTGCCACAAATCCTGGTTCTTGACAGGGGCTTTCGACGCTGTTTTCCAGCCATTGCGGACCCAGTTGTGAATCCAGTTTTTAGTAAAAGCCTCCTGGAGGTATTTGGAGTCGGTTACAATTCTTATGGGAATGGTCTTCTTTTTGATCAATCTGAGAGCCTCGATGGCAGCCTGAAGTTCCATGCGATTGTTGGTGGTCTGCGGAGCATACCCGGAGATCTCTTTGACATGGCCATCCCAGCTGAGTATTGCCGCCCATCCCCCCGGTCCCGGGTTCCCCTGGCAGGCTCCATCGGTATAGATCGTGATTTCTTTTTTCAGGCCCATCGGCGTTGCCCATCGACTCCTTCCCAGAGCAGATCATGGGTTTCAGACAGCAGCTTCGGGATCTCCAGGTGGAGCGGGCAGCGCGGCAGGCAGTCGCCACATTCAGTGCAGTTGCTCGCCCGTCTTCCCGGGTACCAATCCCCGGCATTTTCAAACATTTTGTAACGGTATTGCCCATACTCAAGCATATCGAATCCCCGGGTGAGATTGCGAAGGCGCAGCACCTCCGGGATGTGGATCTTCTCCGGACAAGGCAGGCAGTCCCCACACACAGAGCAGTAAGAATCTCCCAGGGTTTTATACTGCTCATTCCACCTCTTCAAGGCAGCCATTTCCTCCGGGGTTAAAAGGCCATCACGATCTCCGACCAGGAGATGGTCCTCCCATTCGCTGGCATAGGTGCAGCCCACTGTCAGGGTGGTTATCTCCGGCTGATTGAGCAGCCAACGGTGGTTCAGTTCGATGGGGGTGAAGGGAGCCGCAAGTTCCTTGAGCTTGTCCGGGGGTCGATACAGCAGACCCCCTTTATCGCTTGGGGAAATGATCAGGATCCCCATGTCCAGTTCGGCAGCACGCCGTATGGCTGGAAGGTTGCGCTGGAAGAAATAGTAGTAATGCAGATTGACTGACTCGAATTCGCCGGTGTTCAGAGTTGCCAGGATCACTTCGCAGGAGGCGTGGCCGGAAAATCCAATGTGGCCGACCACCTTCTGGTCGATGGCCTCACGCACCGCCTCCATGCACCCGCCTTTCCGCAGGGTCAGCTCAAGGCCGGCATAAGTATTGATCCCGTGGATATCCAGATTTTCGATCGAGGTCATCTGCAGACGGTTCAATGATGTTTCAATACGCTTCCACATCTCATCGCGTGTGGCGACCGGGCCGATCTTGGTGGTAATGATTAAATCTTCGCGACGGTAATCTTTGAGGATTCTCCCCAGGCGTTCCTCGCTGGTTCCATACCCCTGGGCGGTCTCGATGTGGTTGATTCCAGCCTGGATCGCACAGCGGGTGGTTTCTGCCGCCTTGTTTTCATCCTCGGGAACAGGAACCTGCATGGCGCCAAAGGTGAGGACCGGAAGACGCAGCTCGGTTTTTCCAAAACGACGGTATTTCATACCCTGAGTTATACACAAAGATCACAGGAGGGTGAATGGCGCAACAGGCCGTGATCTGGGCTTCCTGCCCTTTAAAGGAGGTCGCCGGCATTCAGGTAATGCGGGATCGATGGCAGTGTGGTCGAGAACTGAACCTGCCCCTGGGCACCTTTGCGCAGTTCAAGGCCATAGTTGCCATCATCGAACTCACCCAGAATCAGCAGCTCAGCCTGGCCATCCTCATCCAGATCGGAACTGGCCAGGACCGGATTGGCGGGGGTCTCGAAAACAGTTCCACCACCGATCAGGCTGCCATTGTTTTCAAGCACCTGGTAGGCCGCAACACCGGAGACACTGTCTTTGCCAGCCACGATGAATTCCATCTGGCCATCCCCGTTCACATCCGCGAGAACACTGGATTTGGCGGAGTTGAAGGCAGGATCGAGGATCGAGCGCGCCAGCAGCTGGGTTCCATCATCATCGAGCACCTGGATCACATTGGAGCCGGTTCCGATCATGCGGCCCACCGCGATGATCTCATCCCGCCCATCCCCATCGATGTCCGCGGCGCTGAAAGTGGCTTCGTTCTCAAATTTGCCAGGGAACATGTTTTTCTTGAGCAGCACCTGGCCCGAGCTTGAAACCACCAGCAGGCGGAAGGAATCATTCAGGCTGTTGCGGCTGACTGAACCGACTTCCTGAACCCCATCCCCATTGATGTCGAGGCCGAAAACACAGGGGCTTCCGGTATAGCCATTGCCAAACAGAACCACCGAGGTCGACAGGGCGCTGTCGCGAACCACATTGAGCTCGACTGAATCATTGTTGTTGCGTGCGAGGATGGCAATCTCCAGGGAGCCATCCGGGCCGCTGTGCAGTGCTGTGAGATCCTCAATCTGGCGATAACCCGGCTTGAGGACCTCGGTGGTGCCTTTTGATTTTCCCTGGAAATCGACAGATACCAGATGATATGAACCATTCGAAGCGCGCCCAACTACAATCGCCGCTCCTCCCTGCAGTCCATCTTCTGGTCCGGTCAGCAGGTAATTTTCCTGGTTGAACTCCGCCGGCAAGGCTTCGATTGTCCGAACCAGTTCACCCTTTCCAGTCCAATATTCCAGAACAACTCCTTTTTCCTGGCTGTAACCGGCTGCGATCACCTCGAGGACTGAATCGCCATTCAGATCGGCGGTCTTGATCATGCCTTCTGTCTGAACTCCACTGAGAACATCGATGCTTCCGGAAAGGCTGTTTCCATTTTCACCGAAGACTTCGAATTTATTTTTCTTTTCTCCCGCATCGAAGCTGCCCACAATCACCTCACGCCCCTGATTGGTGGCGGTCGCGGTTGGAGTTGCTGTCGGGGTCGGGGAAGTTGAAGGTGTTTCGACTGGAGTTGGCTGGGTATCGAGAATTTCAAGTGCGATATGATTGCGCCCCGCGGGAAGATCGACTTCCAGGATCCCGTTCATGGCAGTCTGAACAGAGGCGGTGGAGCCATTGACCCAGACCGAATAGAGGTTGTCTGGCTGGAGATTCGTAAATTGAGCACTGTGTGCGGGGAGAGTGGCGAGGAGGAGGAGAAAAAAGTAATGTTTCATTTCAGTTCACCTTAATTCGTGTCGCTATAGCCACGAACTAAGGCAAATCGAGTGCCAAGAAATGAAACGCAACTATTCTGTTAAATTACATAAAATATCGTTTAATTACATCACCTGGAAATAGAAGACCCGCCGACTGGAACGCAATATTCCGTAACAGATGAGCATTATTACGATATAGATGGAATATAATGATACAGAACAGTAAACAAATCCCAGGCTCAGCGGGTGGAGAGGATTTTTTTTACAGGATGATGACCGGGGTGTGAGGCAGGGTGGGGGGTGTAAATCCCTTGAGGATTATACTGTGCTCTGGGGGTGTGGGGGGATTTTTAAGTGCCACCCCAGCCTTCTTTCGTTCCTGGCTTGAACAGGCCGCCATGGAGACCCATGGCGGCAGGAGCACCGCCACGGGTCCCTCAGGAAATTGAATCAGAACGGTTCTTCAAACTGGCGGTTGAGTCCCTTAAGTCCCTCCACCTCGAGATTCTGGCGGGTTGACAGGATCCGCACCCCGTAGGAGGAAAAAGCCAACGGGAAATACCCTTCTGCGACCGGCTCGATGAAAAGATTCTCATACAGGAAGTAAATCTTCTTTCCGACAAAGGCTTTCGGGAATTCGACCTGGATAGTCTGTGGGGCATTCAGCTCATTCACGAAAATGAACAGCCAGTCCTCATTCACCTTGCGGACCGAGCAGACCACACTCTTATCGAGAGAACTCCAGGAAGGGGCCGGCTGGATGACCAGCGGCAGTGGAATCACCGGCGCAGCCAGAAAGTCCTGCAGGCTGGCCAGTTCCTGAATGACCGGCACCAGGCCTTTCCAGGTTGTTTCGTCTTTATCGGGGTAGCTGGTCCCCCAGTAACAGATTCCATTCGCACCGCGCACAATCGCATCATAGGCCATAAAGCGGCTGGCCAGATATTTGGGCTGCCTTCCAATGTCGGAGTCCTGTTTTTCCGGCGGAAGCGGGAATAAATCCCGCCAGCCAAACCCCTGCAGAACCATCAGAATCCCCTTGTCTGGGGCAATGTCCCGGAAGCGCCGGGTATAAGCCCCCACCGATGCCAGTGTCTTGTCTGACAAATCCGAATGCCCCTGGGTTGGATTTTCCGGGTAAGGATAAATATCACAGCCGATCAGATCACAGTAATCCGCATGTTTCTTGAGCAAATCGGGGCTGTTGCGCGGGGCATGATTCTGCCAGACCAGGTGGGAGGGATCACTGCTCTGCAGTGTGCGGTATCCGGCCAGCAGACGCTGATAAAGAGCTTCTTCTTCAGGCAGGATTTGAGAAAGAGTTGTGGCGGTCGCTTTGTCTTTCTCACCCAATGCCTTCCAGAGTTCACCGATAGCTGATTCTGCACGTGCCCAATCCTGAATCGCCTTGGCTGCAACCAGGGTCCGAAACAGGGATTTCAAGGCCGCCGGGTCGCCACCTTCCGAGATTTTCTGATTGACACGATCCCGAATGGCTTTGAACTCCTCCTCGTGAACCTGGAGGCGGGAATAATAAACATTCCAGAGAGCCTCATCCGGCAGTTCCCACAGGGCTAACCCAGGGTGATTCATCAGCCCCTGGGCAGCTGCTGCCAGCTTCTGGCCTCCAGTGCTGTCATGAACTTCCGCCAGCCCGCCGATCGGAATCCAGGCTTTAAGCCCATGGCTGTGGACCAGGTCCAGATCGGATGATGAAAGGCCGCTGCGCACCAGATTGAACCCGATCCGGGCGATTTCCGCCATCTTTGTGGCGTTTTTGGGGGTCTCATACAGGCCGATGGGAAACCAGCGCTTCCCATCCAGGCGAATCCCCCCATCCGCATCCAGTGTGGTCGTTCCGGCCTGGCAGGACCAGGACACCAGCACCCCTGCAAGACTGAGAACCCGAAGCATTTTGGATAACATGCCATGTTCCTCCCCAAGTGTGTTGAAAATCCCCGAGTCCAGGGCAGGCCCCCAGCATAATGCTTCCTTCCTTCCTTGACACCCTCCGGGATTGAATTCAAGGTAAGAAAAATTCCAGTTAAAATCTGGACAGCAACACCCCTGCCTGGCCATGCTTCAGGCCGGGAATTCTGGCTCCGGGAGGCATCCATGCGTGTGAATGCGGTTGTTTCGGCTTTATTAATGATGTGCCTGGTTGGCGCTCTTCATGCAGAAGAGGGGATTTATTATGCCTTGTGCCCCAAGTCCCTGAACAATCCTTTCTGGGATGAGGTCAAGATCGGAATGGATAAAGCAGCCGCAGAGCTGGGTGTCAAAGCGGAATTTATCGCTCCCATCGAAGCGGATGCCAACCAGCAGGTGCAGAAGATCGAAGCCCTCCTTGAAAAAAAGGTGGATGGCATCGGCATTTCCCCGAATGTTCCGGACAGTGTCATCGAGGTGATTGCCAAAGCACGCCAGAAAGGGATTCCTGTCATCTGTTTTGATGCCGATTCTCCCGAGTCCGAGCGCCTCTGTTATGTGGGCACATTCAACGAGCAGGCGGGGTACGAAGCCGGGAAGCTGATGAAGAAATTTATCCCCGGTGGAGGCAAAATTCTGGCGGTCAGTGGAGGCCCCGGAGCGCTCAACCTCAATCAGCGGGTCGAGGGATTCAAGCGTGCGATCAAGGGATCGAACCTCGAGCTGGCTCCGCTTCAGTACTGCAATGATGACATGAACCGCGCCACCCAGCTCATCGAAGCCTTTGTCGCCGCCAATCCGGATGTCAAAGGCATCTTCGGCGTCGGCTTGTGGAGCGCAATTCCTGCCGCCAATATCCGCCGCGATAAAGGATTGAACTATGTGGTTATCGGGTTCGATACGATGGAGATCGAGCTGCAGCTGATCAAGGATGGCCTGATGGAAGCGGTAGTCGGCCAGAAGCCGGTGGCGGTCGGCTATGAGGCGATCATGACCCTCGACCGCCTGCGCAAGTCCGGTGCGAAAATGACCGAGATCGCCGATGATGTCGATACTGGAACTGATGTCGTCACCCGTGAAAATGTGATCGAATTCGCAAAATCAAAAGGTTTCAATCTGAAGTGAGGTGAATGATGGCCTGCCGTTATGGTTTTATCGGTGGCGGCAACATGGCCGCCGCCCTGATCCGCGGGATCCTTGGCGGTGGAATCTGCCTGCCTGAAAATATCCTGGCCAGTGATGTCTCTTCTGAAAGGCTGGAACTGCTGGCTGCGGAGCATGGAATTCTCACCACCCGGGAGAACCGCAAAGTGGCGCAGGAAGCCGAATGCCTGGTGCTGGCGGTCAAACCTCAGATTTTTCCTGCTGTCGCCCAGGACATCACCGGCCGGATGCCCGCCACTCAAAGTGTGATTTCGATCATGGCCGGGGTGACCTGCCAGGCCCTTTCATCCAGCCTCCAGAATCATCCGGGAATTGTGCGAACCATGCCGAACCTGCCCGCCACACTCGGTTGTGGGGTCAGTGGCATCGCCGAAACAGGGAGCACCTCACCCAAAGCCCTCCAGGAAGCCGAATCACTGCTTTCGACTGTGGGCGCCACTGTGAGGCTGCCCGAGGACAAGCTCGATGCAGTCACCGCTTTGAGTGGGAGCGGCCCCGGGTATCTCTTTCGGATCGCTGAAATCCTGATCCAGGCGGGAGTCGGGCTGGGGCTGACAGAGGACCAGGCCGCCACCCTGGTGAAACATACCTTCCAGGGGGCGGCCGGGATGCTGATCGCCTCTTCGGAGCCAGCCGGTGAGCTGTGCCGCCGGGTCTGTTCACCGGGAGGCACCACACTGGCCGGCTTGAAAGCCATGGAGGACAATGGCCTGCAGCAGGCCCTCCTCGAGGGGGTGCGTGCCGCCTGCCGACGCTCCCGGGAGCTTTCCGGCGGATAGAGCACCTGGAATGGACATGATTCACCAGGCAAATCAAAAGGCTTTTCATCCTCACCGCCTGCCAGGCTGTGAAAAAAAATAAAACAAAAACCTGACCATTTCCAAGGAGAACCTGATGGCATCCACCCTGCTGCCGACGAGAAAATCCAGTGAGTTCAAAAGGAGCTATGTCCCCGACTCAGCCGATCTGGGCGAGTGGAGCCGGATCGAACCGATACTTCAGGACCTCTGCTCCCGCCCTTTGTCGACACAGGAAGAACTGGAGCGATGGCTGGCGGATCTCTCCGAAGCGCAGGCCTGCATCGAAGAGGAAGAATCCAGGCGGGCGATCCTGTATACCTGCCAGACCGATGATCCCGAAAGGGAAAAGGCGCATCTTCAGTTCATCGAGGAAATCACTCCTCAGCTCAAACCCTGCTGGGACCGGATGAACCGTCAGTTTCTTGATTCACCTGCCAGAACAGGCCTCGATCCGCTCCGCTATGAGGTTTACCAGCGGTTAATTGAAAACGAGGCACAGCTTTTTCGTGCCGAAAATGTTCCGCTTCAGACTGAAGATGACAAGCTGCGCCAACAGTACGAAAAGGTCTGCGGAGCCATGACTGTCCAGTTTCAGGGTGAAGAGAAAACCTTTCCGCAGATGAAAAAGTACCAGGAAGAAACCGACCGGGCAGTGCGCCAGGAAGCCTGGGAAAAGGTGGCCAGGCGTGCCCTCGAAGATGCCGATGCGCTGAACGAAATTTACGACCAGCAGGTCCGCCTGCGGACACAGATGGCCCATCATGCCGGGTTCGCCAATTACCGTGATTACCAGCACCTGGCCCGTGGGCGGTTCGATTACACTCCTTCCGACTGCGTGGATTTCCAGGATGCGGTCGAGAAGGAAGTGGTGCCACTGATGCAGCAGCTGGCTGAGCGGCGGAAGCAGCAGATGGGCCTCGACCGGCTGCGTCCCTGGGATTTGCAGGTGGATCCCCAAGGCCGCCCTCCATTGCGCCCATTCGATCAGGCCAGGCGGCTCATCGATGGGTGCATTCATGTCTTTTCCAGGGTGTGTGAAGATTTCGGGCAGCAGTTCAAGACCCTGGACCAGAATGGCCTGCTCGACCTGGAAAGCCGCAAAGGAAAAGCCCCGGGTGGTTATCAGGCATTTCTGTCGGAGATTCGCCTCCCCTTCATTTTCATGAATGCCGCCGGGACCGATGATGACCTGTTCACCCTGCTGCATGAGGGCGGCCATGCCTTTCACTCCTTCGCAGCACGGCTCGAGCCGCTTCAGGCTTACCGTTCAGCTCCGCTCGAATTCTGCGAGGTGGCATCCATGGGCATGGAGCTGCTGTGCACACCCTATCTCGAGGAGTTTTACACAGAGGATGAAGCGCACCGTTCGCGGATCAGCCATCTGGAGGGTATCCTCATGATCCTGCCCTGGATTGCCACCATCGATGCCTTTCAGCACTGGGTCTATCTCCATCCCGAACATACGCGAAAGGAGCGTAAGGGTTACTGGCTGGAACTGCGCCGCCGATTTGGCCCGCCGGTGGATTGGAGTGGCTATGAGGACTGTGCGCGGGTTGCCTGGCATCGCCAGCTGCATCTGTTCACCCATCCATTTTATTACATTGAATACGGGATCGCGCAGCTTGGCTCTCTCCAGCTGTGGTTGAATGCCTCACAGGATCGCGCCCGCGCAGTCCAGGATTACCGGAAGGGTCTGGCTCTCGGTGGAAGCCGCCCCCTGCCGGTGCTGTTTGAAACCAGCGGGTTGCGTTTCGGTTTCAATCGTGAGGTTGTCGCGCCACTGGCAGCCAGGCTGGCACAGGACCTGGAATTGGGGTGAATGGCCCAAGGATCGCCGCTTCAGACAACAGCTGACTCTCGGCAATCGACGATACCGGCGTTTTGAGTGGGGGCACGTCATGCCGCGCCCCTGCCGAAATGGTGCTCTATGGGACGAGAACCTTATATCAGAACGCCCGGCAGGGCCTGGATCACCTCTCTACCCCATCACCTTCTTCAGAGCCGAAAGGAGCGCCTCGACATTTTCCTTGCGGCAGCTTTCACCCATCAATCCAATCCGCCAGACCTTGCCGGCGAATGCCCCCAGCCCACCTCCGATTTCGATATTGAATTCATTGAGCAGGCGGCGGCGTGACGGCAGATCCTCGATCCCCTCGGGGATGCAGACCGCATTCAGCTCCGGCAGGCGGTACTGAGGTTCGACGACAAACTTGAATCCCAGGCTGGACAGCCCCTCCCTCAGCAGCTCATGGTTTTCCCGGTGCCTCTGAAACCGGTTCTGCAGACCTTCTTCAAGGACCAGCCGGAGCGCCTCATACAGTGCATAAATCATGGAGATCGGCGCAGTATGATGGTAGAAACGCTCCGCTCCCCAGTACTTGCGGACCATGGTCATATCCAGGTACCAGCTCTGCACTTTACTCTTACGGCCACCGATGATTTCCACCGCACGCGGGCTGAAGGTAACCGGCGCAAGTCCGGGAGGAGCGCTCAGGCATTTCTGGGTTCCGCTGTAAAGGGCATCGATCCCCCACTCGTCGACACACACCTCCACTCCACCCAGCGAAGTCACCGCATCGACCAGGAATAATGAACCGGCCTCATGCACCAGCTGGCTGATTTCCTCGAGCGGCTGCAGCACACCGGTGGAGGTTTCCGCATGAACAATCGCAACCAGTTTCGGTGTGCGGCCTTTCAGCGCCTCACGGACCTGGCCGGGCTGGATCGGATGGCCCCATTCTGCATCCACACGGATCAGGTGTGCCCCGCATCTTTCGACAATGTCACACATCCGCACCCCGAACACTCCAGCCACACAGACAACCACCTCATCGCCAGGCTCGATCAGATTGACCAGGCAGGTTTCCATCCCCGCACTGCCGGTTCCCGAGATGGGAAAGGTCAATTCATTCTTCGTCTGGAGAACCTCCTGCAGCATGGATCTCACTCCATCCATGATCACCAGAAATTCCGGGTCAAGATGCCCCAGAAGAGGGAGCGACAGGGCCTGGAGAACACGGGGATGAACATTGCTGGGGCCAGGGCCTAAAAGAAGGCGCGGACTTGGATGGAGAGGACCGGGAAGGGTCATGGAGAGGCTCCTTTTTGTTTATTTTGTATCTGCAGCCATTGAATCCCACAACGCACCGATGGGGCAAGGCCACACAGAGTCCAGAAGCAGATGTCGATCTTGTCGCTCGGGCCAAGGTTGTTGACCAGGACATGAACCAGATATACCAGCATCATCCCTTCAAGCCCCAGACTGAAGGCTCTGATTTCCGGGCTGTCCACGCCCAGGCGGTAGATTCGCCGTGTTTCAATGAGAAATGCCACGATCAGGAGCAGGAAAGCGAATAAGCCGATGATTCCCAGCTCGGCCAGAATCTCCAGATAGAGATTGTGCGCCCCCATGTGCTGCTCAGCCTCAAAGGAACGTGCGTAATAAACATGCTGGTAATGCAGGTCCGGGTAGCACCCCAGACCGACTCCATAAAACGGGCTTGACACCCACATCGAAATGGCTGCCATCCAGCGGTCGATGCGGCTCTCATTGGCAACATATCGGATATCGAAAAGGGTTTCCCATCTTTCCTGGATCAGAGCCTGCAAACCGAAGACCAGCACCCCACCGAGGCCGATCAGAACTGTCAGGCTGAGGATCAGCGCATAACGAAAGCTGAGCGCCGCACGCTGGTGAATCAGCAGGTAAAACATCAGGATCAGAAATCCCAGCCAGGCGCCACGCACAAAGCTGGCCAGAATGGCGATGGCGAACAGCCCGAGCAAGCCCAGCGCCCACCATCTCTGGCGCACCGGCTGAGTCACTGCCGACAGCAGGAACGCGGCTGGAAACGATAAAAAAGCCGCGTAAATGCAATGGTCGCCGATAAACGGTGCGGCAATCTCCTGGTATATCGCGATCCCCTCGGAAAACTGTGTGTACAGCCCATACAAAGTGATGAGAACAAAGGAGCCTGCCAGCAGGCGGAATGGCCATTTGAGATCCTCGAAAGATTGGACACACATCTGAGTCAAAACATAACCACCCATGAATGCACTCAAATTCCGGATCAAGGCTTTGAGGGTGACAACAGGAACCTGAGTTGTCAGCAGAGAAAGACACTGGACCGCAATATAAAGCCCGACCGCGATATGCAGAGGGGAGGTGCTCCACTTCAGGCACCCATTGCGGATGACCATCAGCATTGCCGCACTGAGCGCCAGCGGAGTCAAAACCTCAGTCGGAACAACCAGGTTATGCCCCGCTCCGAGAAGGTTTTTGACTTCGACCGAAAAGGGCAGAAGAGTCAGCAGGAGCAGCCAGATCCAGCGCGGGTGGGCTATCAGCAGCAGGCCAGCCGATCCGGCCAGAACCAGGCCCAGGATCCGGAGATTCCCCAACAGAGCCGAAAACAGCAGGCCGCCCAGAAGAGCCACAGCCACCAGCCCGGCAAGGGCTGACTGGATCGGATCGAGCGCAAACCGCCTGAGGCTGATGGTGGATAATCCGGGCAAGGAAGACTCCTCAATTCTGCTGTGGTAGTGTGAAGCAGAGGCATACGCTTTTGTAGAGGCAGCTGCTCCAGGCTTGGAGGGAACCAGAAGGAACGATGAGCAAAGAGGCTCTTGTTGAGCATCTGGCCTGGCGATTGGCCAGCCTGTGGCCGGCAAATCTTCCACGCAAACTCCTCATCGCCTGCTCGGGAGGGCCGGATTCTGCCGCCCTGGCTCACCTGTGCTGCCAGGCAGGCGATTCCTGTCTGGACCAGGTGGCTCTCGCCCATTTCAATCACGGCCTTCGCGGCGATGAATCCGATCAGGACCAGATTTTTGTTGAAGACCTTTCCCGCAGGCTCGGGGTTCCCTGCTATGCCGGGAAATGGACTCCCCTTCCCTGGGAAAGCCTCCCTCATCAGGACCGCAACCCCCAGGCGGCGGCCAGAAAGGCCCGTTATGACTTCCTCCTCGAAACAGCCCGCCAGGAAGATTACCCGGTCCTGGCAACCGCGCATCAGAGGGAGGATCAGATCGAGACCCTGCTGCTGAATTTCGAACGGGGGGGTGGAGATGGCGCCTGGCTGGGGATCCGGGATCGAATCCGGATGCAGGGAGTCTGGGTTCTGCGCCCTCTCCTGGAAACTTCAAGACAGTCTCTGCTCGATTATCTCGCAGCGGAGCGCCTCCCCTATCGGATCGATTCCTCGAACCTGACCGGAAAGTACCGCCGCAACCGCCTGCGTGCCGAAATCGGTGAAAAGATAAAGACAGAGAGTGCATATCAGGCGCTTTTGCAGAAGCGCCAGGAAAGGATTCAGGAGGAGCAGGGCTGGCTCCGGATTCTCGATGAAGGAAGAAAGGGTTTTCTCTCTTCACCCGGCAGCCTGGTTCTCCCGCGATCTTTTCTTGAGGCTCTCCCTGAAGATGGAAGGTTCTTCTGTCTGAGGGAGCTGCTGCGGGACCTGAGGCCAGCTGCCGCAGGATGGTACCCGGTGAGGCGTGCCCCATTGAGGATACTCTTCACCTGGCTGGACAATGGGAAAAAGGGAACTCTCTGCCTGCCCGGGGGAATCCGTGCCGAGCTGCGTGAAAGAACTTTGAGGTTTTCTTTATCTGCGGGATCCTAAATCCCGCGATCCACCAGATCCATGAATTGATCGAACAATGGAGCGGCATCGTGCGGCCCGGGGCAGGCCTCCGGATGGTACTGCACTGAAAACCACCCCTGGTTTAAGCCGGCCATTCCCTCCACAGTCTGGTCGTTGAGGTTGACCAGGGTCACTCGCGCTCGATCCGGATCGACCCGTTCCCCATCGACACAGAAACCATGGTTCTGAGAAGTGATGAAGACTCGCCCTCCCTGTGTATCCTGAACCGGTTGATTGCCTCCACGATGCCCGAACTTGAGTTTGTAGGTTCCCGCGCCGATGGCGCATCCGAGCAGCTGATGGCCGAGGCAGATTCCGAAAATGGGGATCTTCCCGATCAAGGCGCGGATCGCATCGATGGCATAGGTGACCGACTCGGGATCTCCCGGGCCATTCGAGAGCATGACTCCATCGGCCTTGCGGGCAAGGGCTTCTTCGGCAGTGGTTTGAGCAGGCAGCACCTCCACCAGATTGCCGCGTGCCGCCAGGCTTCTCAGGATGTTGTATTTCACCCCGAGGTCATAAACAAGGATATGGCGTTTGAATGTCCCCGCGGGGCGCTCCTGCACCGGCCCTCTTTGTGGATCCCAGAAATAGGGTTGATCTGTGGTGACTTCGGACACCAGTTCCTGTCCGGCCATCGAGGGAATCGACTGGGCCTCGGCTACAGCCCGTTCGTAATCGCTGGCATCGGCTGTGATGATGCCCCGCATGACACCGGCCACACGGAGCTTTTTAACCAGGGCGCGTGTGTCGATCCCGCTGATCCCGAGGATACCGTATTCTTCCAGGGCCTCCTGAAGGCTGCCGGTCGAGCGCCAGTTGCTGGGGTAGGGACAGGCCTCTTTGACAATGAAACCGGAAAGAAAAATCTTTCGTGATTCCATGTCTTCACGGTTGAATCCATAGTTCCCAATCAACGGGTAGGTCATGCACACGATCTGTCCACGGTAGCTCGGGTCGGTGAGAACCTCCTGGTAGCCGGTCAGAGATGTATTGAAAACCACCTCGCCGGCAGTTCTTGAACCTGTGCCGATCGCCCGCCCGGGATAAACAGTCCCATCTTCCAGGGCGAGAACCGCTTTTCTTTCCTGTATCATCTAATCCAGAGACCTTTCGAGACCATTTCAGCTTTTCGAGAGTGACTGCCAGACACCCAGCTGTCAAGGATGTACAGCCGGGCTGGATTCCCTCTCAGAGAGCCATCGCACTGAACCCTCCATCGACAACCAGCTCCTCACCTGTGATGAAGGAGCCTGCCCGGGAGGAAGCCAGCAGCAAGGCCGCCCCGGTGAGCTCATGAGCCTCGCCGAACCGCCCCATGGGTGTCCGGCCGAGGATTTGGCTGGTGCGCTCAGGTGTCAGTATCTTGCGGTTCTGCTCTGCTGGGAAAAAACCGGGAGTAAGGGCATTGACCCGGATCCCCTGAGCCGCCCATTCGCGCGCCAGGTTCAATGTCAGATTGAGCACAGCCGCTTTGGTGGCGCAGTAGGTAAACACACGCGAAAGCGGAATGCGGGAAGAAATGGAGGTTATATTGATGATGCTCGCCGGGCGTCCGGCCTCAACAAAATGCTTACCAAAAACCTGGCACCCCAGCATCACCCCACGGAGATTGATATCGACAATCCGTTGAAATTCCTCCGCAGAGATATCGAAAAAGGGGGTCGGGGAGTTGACCCCGGCTCCATTGACCAGCACATCCACCTGCCCGAAATGGGACAGTGTGGATTCCAGCGTTTTTTCAATATCCTCCCGGCGGTGAACCTCTCCCTGGCAGAAGAGAATTTCTGATCCGGGCCAGGCTTCCTGGATGGCCTCCATGCGCCGTTGAGCTTTCCCCGCATCCCGGCCTCCCAGGACCACCTTCATTCCAGCCCCGGCGAATCCGGCTCCAATCGCGCTGACCAGTTCTCCAGTTCCCCCAAACAGGACAGCCACTTTTCCTTTGAGATCGAACAGGTCATTTAAATAATTCTCAACCATTTCTGTTGCCTCCCGGCTATGATCCAAGTGGATAGGTTTCCGAATCTTCCCTCTGCTAAGATTATCCCCATGAAGATTCCGTACAAGGTCTCCATCATTATCCCGGTGTACAATGGTTCCAGGACCCTGCGAAAAACTCTGGAAACCGCCCAGCGCCAGCGAGATCCCTCCTTCGAAGTGATCGTGGTGGATGATGGCTCCACCGAAAATATCAGCTCACTGGTGCGTGAGCTGGGCGCCCGGCACCATCGCCTGCCGATGAATATGGGACCGGCAGCGGCGCGCACAGAAGGTGCACGAGTCGCCAGTGGCCAGGTGTTGCTGTTCACTGACTCGGATGTCTGGCTGCCGGAAAATACCATTTCGATCATTCGCCAGGCTTTTGAAGACCATGCCTGCTCCTGTGTGCAGGGGACTTTCTCGAAACAGTGTCCATACCCGGATTTCTTTTCACAATATAAAAACCTGTACAACCGTTATGTCCTCAACCGCCTGCCGGACTGGATTGAAACCACATACACCAGCCTGACCGCCATCGGCAGGGAGTTTTTTTTCGAGTGTGGCGGTTTTGATCAGAATATTCGTACAGCCAGTGTCGAGGACCGCACCCTTGGAGAGAACATCATTCGCCATGGAGGAACAATCTATCTCGAAAAGCGCCTCGAGGTCATCCATAACAAGCATCTCTCGCCGGGTGGTTTTTTCCGCAATCAGTTTCGCCGCAGCCGGGATCTCGCCAAGCTGATGCAGCGCCAGAAGGCGAGCGGATTTCTTTCTCCCGGGCGCGGTTTCGGGACTCATTCACGGGAATCCATGTATCGACTCCCGGCGGTTTTCCTGTCGATCCTGTGTCTGCTGCTTTCCATCCTGACCCCCTGGATGGCGGCCCCCATGGCGCTTTGCATCGGAGCATTTCTGTTATTTTCCAGAAACTGGCTGCGGCACCTGAGAAAGGAAAAGGGGCTTTGGTTTGCTCTCCGCGGGTCGCTTCTCGATTTTGTGGATGCCTTTGTCAGTGGCTGTGGTGTGCTGGCGGGCCTTTTTGAATACAAGCGGCTCGGGAAAAAATATTAACCTTGTTTGCAGTTTGAGGCATTTTCCGCCTGCTTTCGGGAGCCAGGCTGGACACCCTTCCATTGCGAGGCGGATTCTAAAGTATAATTATCAACCACGGCTCCACAACAACCAGGGGGGATCCACATGACTGCAATCAACACTGAAGCCTTCGAACGCGATTTGCGCAATCGGGTCCATGGAGAAATCTCTTTCGACGAGGTCACAAGAGGCATCTATTCCACAGATGCCAGCATCTACCGTATCCAGCCGGTAGCGGTGGTCGCACCACGGGATGAATCCGATGTGCGCCTGGCGGTTCAGACAGCCATTGAACACGGGGTCAGCATCCTTCCACGGGGTGGCGGCACCAGCCTGGCCGGCCAGGCGGTAGGAGCCTCGATGGTTCTGGATTTTTCCAGGCACATGAACCGGATCCTTCAGATCAATGTGGAAGAACGCTGGGCGCGGGTGCAGCCGGGCGTGGTTCGCGATGAACTGAATGCTGTCCTGGCGAAAGACGGGCTTCATTTCGCCCCCGATCCAGCCACCTCGGACCGTTCGAACTTCGGCGGGATGATCGCCAACAATTCATCCGGAACCCGCAGCATCATTTATGGAAAGACAGTCGATCATGTCCTTGAAACACGGGTCCTGCTGACCGATGGGGAAGTCCTGGACCTGCGCGCTCTCGATGCGGAGGAATACGCCCTGCGCGCACGGGCTTCAACTCGTGAAGGAGCCATCCTGCGGCAGATGCGGGAGATCATCGAGGACAACCGCGAGGAGATCGAAAAGCGTTACCCGAAGATCATGCGGAGGGTCATGGGCTACAACCTCGATGAATTGACCCGGTCCAGCCAGTGGAACCTGGCCAAGCTGATCACCGGCAGTGAGGGAACCCTCGCCACGATCCTCGATGCCAAAGTCAACCTGGAACCGCTGCCTGGAGCGAGTTCCATCTGCATTGTCCATTTCCAGGACCTCATGGAAGCAATTCGTGCTGTGGTCTCAATCCTTCCGCATGGCCCATCGGCAGTCGAGATCATGGATGGGTCGGTTCTTCAGATGGCGCGTGAGCAGCTCAGCATCGCCCCATTGATCGATTTTCTGGAGGGAGAACCGGCAGCCATTCTGATGGTTGAGTTTTACGGGGATGTCCAGGATCAGGCCAAAGAAAAATGCGATGCGCTGGTGGCTGACCTGAAAGGCAGAGGCATGGGGTATGCCTATCCCATGCGCCATGATGCCGCAGGGAAAGCACGGGTGCTTTCGGTCCGGAAAAATGGGCTGGGGTTGATGCTTGGCATGAAAGGCGACCGTCGGCCGATTCCATTCATCGAAGATGCCGCAGTGCCGGTGGAGGTTCTGGCGGAGTATGTCGGCAAAGTGCTGGATTTCTGCCGGAGCCTGGAAGTGCCGGTATCCCTGTATGCCCATGCCAGTGTCGGATTGATCCATATACGCCCGCGCCTCGATCTGCGCAACCGCCAGGATATCGATCTGATGAAACGAATATCCCGTCAGGCCTTCGAATTTGTCCGAAGTTATGGCGGTTCATGGTCTGGCGAGCATGGGGATGGGCTGGTCCGCAGCCCCTACATGGAAGATTTTTATGGACCGGCAATCTATGCCGCCTTCAAAGAGGTCAAAAAGGTTTTCGACCCGGCCGGATTGATGAACCCCGGGAAGATCCTCGATGCCGGCCCGATGGATCAGAACCTGCGCTATGGCCCTGACTACCACGCCGCCAGGCTTCCCACCTTTTACCATTACCGCAACGAAGGAAGTTTTGCCGAGGCGGTTGAGCTGTGCACCGGCGTGGGAGCCTGCCGCAAAACCCTGAGCGGATTGATGTGCCCCAGTTACATGGCCACCCATGACGAAGAACATTCGACACGCGGCCGTGCCAATGCACTGCGGCTGGCCATGACCGGGCAATTCGGCCCGGATGGCATGACCGGCAGGCGCCTTTATGAGGTCCTGGACCTGTGCCTTTCCTGCAAGGGATGCAAATCCGAATGCCCCAGCAATGTCGATATCGCCCGCCTGAAGGGGGAATTCCTCCAGCACTATCATGACAGCCATGGAATGGACCTGCGTGAGCGGATGATCGCGACCTCCGCGGATATTGCCCCCATTTTCGCCGGATGGCTGGCCCCCATGGTCAACTGGTTCCAGGATACCGCCCTGTTCAGGAAACCCCTGGAGCTCATGACCGGATTCGATCAACGCCGCAGGCTGCCTCATTACACCTCCAGGCCCTTTCATAAAACCTTCGCCAAACGGCAGCCGAAACACAATGCCAATAGCAGGCGGATTGTTCTTTTCGATGACACCTATATGAATTATTACGAACCGGACATCGGGATATCCGCAGTGAACCTGCTGGAAGCCTGCGGTTATCGTGTCACCCTGGCGCGCGCGGGGTGCTGCCAGCGGCCAAGGATCTCGCATGGCCATTTGCGGGAAGCCCGGAAAGAAGGTGAACGCACCCTGCGGGCTTTGGATGCCTATATCCGTGAAGGCCTGGATATTGTTGTCTGCGAACCCAGCTGCGCCTCCGCCCTCACCGATGACCTCCCCGATCTGATCGATGACGAAGCACTGGGGAATCGAATCAGACAGCATGTGCACCTCATCGATGCCTTTCTCGACCGGGAGATCAAAGCCGGGCACATCCAGCCCCGTTTCACATCCCGGGCCTCCAGGTTCATCGTGCATGGGCATTGCCACCAGAAAGCCCTTTATGGAACCGCCCCGATGATTTCACTGCTGCGGCGGGTGGAGGGAGCGGAAGTAAACGAGCTGGATTCCGGCTGCTGCGGCATGGCCGGATCTTTCGGGTATGAGAAAGAGCACTATGACCTGTCGATGAAAATTGCGGAAAGGCGGCTGCTGCCGGCGATCCGCAACCGAACCCCGGGCACAGAGATCATCGCCTGTGGTTTCAGCTGCCGCCACCAGATACTCGATGCAGAAGGGGTCAAGGCGGTACATTGGGTTGAGGCGGTCAAAGCGGATTGAATTTTTAAAAGAGACCCGCAGGCTGTCTGTTAAATTCAAAAAAACCGCCCCCTCATTCCCTTGAGGAGGCGGTTTTTTCATTGGGCGGATAGATATCTCTGATTATTGGTTATTTTTCAGGGCTTTGAGCATGGCATCCTGGTTGCCATGCCAATAGTTCTGGAATATCAACAGGTCGAAGGCATCGATTTTGCCATCTCCATTGAGGTCTCCCACCGGAGGCAATCCCAGCAGGTTCTCCAGGCTCTCGGATTTTTCTTCGCTGTAACCCAGCTTCTCGAAATCCATCACACCGGCTGGATTGTGGCATGAGGCACACTTGTAGGCATTTTTTCTGGTGATTCCATGGCTGATCGAAAAACCACTTTCGCTGGCGGCAAAATGATCGAATTCGCCTGGCACCGGAGGAAGTCCATATTTCGCGCCAATCTCCGGGGTCCAGAGAGCCGCATACTCACTCCGGCCCTGAGCCAGCGCATCCATCATGTTTCCAGTTTTAAAGAAGGAGTCCCACCTGGGCGGGATGACATTTCCATCGGCATCACGCGGCAGGTTCATGCCCACCGGTTTGTAGGGGTAAATCCGGCTCTTGCCATCTCCACGGGCGCCGCGTGGCTTGTTTTCCGGCCCGACACTTCCATCGAACCAGGCAAAGGAGACCTTGTAATCGGGTGTGGCGTCGCTGATCCCGACACTGTAAATGCTGAGTGGATTGTTTGGATCAGGCGGAACCACAACCGCAAAGTCGCGGATGGCGGCCGTTTTTTCTGTCCGTGCATGGCAGGCGGTGCAGGAGACGAAGCCGGCATGTTCGTTATAGGTTTCGAAGTCATGCGGGTTCTGCCCATGGCAATCGGTGCACATCTGGTGGTCGATCACAACATCATGCGCCGAGAGATCGTTGTTGAGGGGCCGCTTCATTTTATGCTGGCCGGCATCGTGGCACTTAGAGCAGCTCATACCGGCTGAGGCATGAACATCCTGGTCCGCGGCGAAAACCACGCCACGCTGGCAGGAGCCATAATGGTGGTCATCTGCCGGGACCTTGCTGTCACTCAGATCCGCATGGCAGCGCAGGCAGGTGGAGGCATTGGTCGATCCCACTGTCCTGGCCGCATCGGTATAAACCGACCAGTTCAGAACCCCATTGATGCGTGGAACCGACAGAATGATCGGCTGGCCCTTGGCATCCAGCTCCGGCTGCCCAAAAAGGGTTGCGGTGAAATATTTGCGGTCATAGTTCAGCGCATGGCAGACCAGGCAGTCGATATTGTTATCCTCGGAAGCAGCCGGTTTGGATTGTCCAAGAGCTGTATAGGGTTTCAGCCCGATCCCCGCATGGCAGGTCCCGCAGCCGCTGGGTTTGTCAACATGCTGGGTTTCAGGCAGGTCCTTGATATTGGATAGCCAGTTGAATTGCGGGACAGTGGATGGAAGGCCGCACATCTTCCAGAGAAGGCCTGAGGTCGCATATTCCACAACCGCACCCGCTTCATTGTGCTGGTAGTTGTCCGGCAGTTTCGATTCAAATCGGTAATGGACGGAATGATGGATATCTTTGAGGGAGATGGCCGGGGTATTGGAAAAGGCGGTTGAGTGGCATCCGATGCACTGGGCTGGCCCGCGATACTGATCGATGAAGAATCTGTGATCTGTTCGTGCCTGGGCCTGGCTCCAGACGAGAAGGACCGAAGCAGCCAGCAGGAATGAAAAAGGTCTCGGAACTGACAGCATGGACAATCACCTCGAAGGAATGTGTCTTTCACTCTGTTGAGAGAATCCACTAACACCACAAATCAAGCACTTACGGTACTACTATTCTCTTTTTCGGACAAGACTGGCAGCACGCCTCAGGCAGGGGCATCCCCCTGTTTTTACACCGGCGCCGCTACTCTGGAATAACGATTTTCGAAGGATCGAAGTTCGGTTTTGGAATCTTGATTTTCAAACCTTTCAGACAGTCTACAATGATGCGGCTCAGGATCAGATTTCGATACCACTTCCGATCCGCCGGAATGATATGCCAGGGAGCCCAGGGGGTGCTGGTCTCAGACAGGACATCCTCATACGCCTTCGTGTAATCGGGCCACTTCTTCCTTTCTTCAATATCAGCGGGGTTGAACTTCCAGGTTTTGGCCGGATCATCCAGGCGGCTCTGGAGGCGTTGCTGTTGTTCCTCCCGGCTGATATGCAGAAAGAATTTCAGGATTGTGGTTCCTTCGTCAGCCAGCTGGGATTCGAAATTGTTGATATGGGTGAATCGATTCCGGATCACCCGGCCTGGAACCAGCTGGTGGACACGCACAATCAGCACATCTTCATAATGGCTGCGGTTGAAGATCACGATCTCCCCTTTGCCGGGTGTGTGTTTGTGAATCCTCCAGAGATAATCATGATCCAGATCTTCATCGGTCGGTTTTTTGAAGCTGGCCACACGGACTCCCTGTGGATTGACCCCTTCGAACACATTCCGAATCGCGCCATCCTTCCCGCCGGTGTCCATGGCCTGCAGAACCACCAGAATGCGGTGCTTATGTTCTGCATACAGTTTCTCCTGCAGTTTTTCCAGCGAACGGGTCAGTGTGGAGAGCTCGGCCAGGCTCTCCTCTTTGGTGCCTTTGAATGCAGAGGAATCTTTCGGATCCCAATCTTTAAGCCGCACACGGCTGCCGGGTTTTACCAGATAGGATTTCATGGTTCCAGCTCCTTGGTCTGTGGAATTTGCAAATTGGAAACCTGCTCGAGGGTTTCCAGAAAACCATCCAGATCCCTGTAATCCGGAACAATCACCTCCGCTCCCAGCTCCCGCAGGCGCTGCTCCTGCTGCCCATCGGCAATCCCGAGAAAAGGGATCCCGAGCTCCCTGGCACAGATCACATCCCAGGTTCCATCCCCAATCGAAACAATTCTATCGAACCTGTCCCGATTCCAGGCCAGCCGGGCTTTTTCGATGGCAATCCGAAGTATGTCCTCACGCGAAAAGGCATCATCGGCAGTTGAATAGGGAATATCGAAATCTCCCATGCCGGCGGATTTCATTTTGAATCGTGCCGATGGTTCCCATCCGCCAGTCGCTATGCCCACCGCCCACTCTTTCAGCGACAGGAGCTTCTCAAGCATTTCCCGGGCGCCAGGAATCGGGAGGAAGAAATCCGGATCCCGGGCCTGGGCCTGCCTGAGCTGGCCGACATAAGCGGCTTTGACATGCGCGACCTCTCCATTGAGTGGGTCCCGTTGAAATTGGTCCTGGATAATTTCCAGAGCGATCCAGGAATCGGTGCAGTGCCTGTAAACCGACCAGTCGGTGTTGATTTTATCCACTCCCAGGGCGAGCTGGTATGCCCGGGTAAAACAGATTTCATCAGCGGATATAGTTTTCGTCAGGGTTCCATCGATATCGAACAAGGCAAGTTTCATGGCGTGGTCTTCTCTGTGGGAAGCGCACCGGCCAACTGTCCCACAACTGATTTCAGTTCTTCCGGGAATTCATGCGATATGCGGGCAAGCAACGCTTTGGCCTGTTTTTCTTTCTGGCGGATATCTTCAGGCTCCCGCCCGATGCTGATTTTCCAGAGATGGGCAAAACGGTCCAGTTCATAACCGGTCAGATAGGCGGCCACACGGTTTTCCAGGCTCCCATCGGGAAAAGGATTTTGAAACGGTTGTTTTGCCAGTGTCTCCTTCTGCCTGATGAATGGAGTGACCAGATTGAAAAACTGCTCATCGGTCGCATCACGGGGAGGATGCCCCTGGACAGTTTCATGGATCAGCCGGGAATACACCTCAAAAGTCGCCAGAGGAATGAGCGGTTTCACCTGCGGCAGAATTCGGGTGGCGGTTTTTTCGTAAGTGGCATTGTCGAGGCCACCCTGGCGCAATTCATTCGAGATCTTATGGCAATTCACCAGCAGAGGATTATCCTGCGCCTGCTGAAAAATTTGCTGGATCGGGGTTGAGGATTGGTATTCCTTCCTGGCCTGGATGATTTCACCCTGCAACCGCACCAGCTCCCCGAACAGCACTGCGAAGGGCGCATTGGGCGGCAAGGCGGGTGCCTGGGGAGCCGCCGCGGGAGCCGCTGCTGCGGACCCGCCGCCACTGCCCGCTGTTCCAAGGTCCGGCAAGGTTCCCTTGAGAGAAGCCTCCTTCATCATTCGAGCTCCCGCCGGGCCTGGACCTGAGAGACTGAATGCATAACGGAAGCCAACTCCCAGGCTGACATGGTCGGGAGCGACAGGGCCCCTCTCAACCAGGTTTCCATGAAGCAGGCGGATCCCGACCTGATTGAGGCCTTCGAGCGGACCATAGGGGTTTTGAATGATCCCCGGCTCAATCCCCCAGTCACTGAAGGTTTCGCTGTATCGATCGAGCAGAAATTCCCCTACTGAAAAAGTATTGGTTTCGATGACCTTGAAGGACCGTGCACGCTGCCATTCCGCTTCTGTCGGGAGACGGTATACAAATTTTCCATCATTCAGGCTCATCCATTTGAGAAATGGAACAATGGCGCGCAGGTCGATCCCCACAACAGGCTGGCTGGCATCTTCTTTCTGATGGAACCAGTACTCCGGAGTGGCAGCCGCAGGATTCTGGGCCAGGTATCTGGAATATTCCTCCACAGTCACCAGGCCGGTTTTGATGTAATAACCATCGATGGCGACTTCGCGGGTTTCATCTCCGACAGAAAATTCAAAAGTCGCGGGTTCAATGTATTGGGCACAGCTCCCCAGGTGAAGGGAGAAAAGATTCCCGGGCTGTTCGGCGAATGCCAGGCTTGAAAAAACGAGGAGGAGCCAGGGTGGCCAGAGAGAGATTTTCATTTTTCCGGCTCCAGCTGATCGAGTATTGGGGTTTCCTTTCCAGCAACCCCGAACACGAGAATATACCCAGGCAGGATGACCAGCAGCCCCACCGCAGCAGTCAGCATCGCCAGCCCGAGCAGGCCACCAAAATAGACTGTCGGCATGAAACCCGAGAAAAATAGAACCGAAAACCCCAGGCTGTTGACCAGTGAGTTGGTGGCGATGGCTTTCCCAATCGAACGAAGGGTAGCCCGGATTGCCTTGCGGCGGGTATGCAGGCGTTTGAGTTCATGGGAATAACGGTGCAGAAAATGGAGGCTGTCATCCACAGTGATTCCAATCGCGGCGCTGGCAATCATGATGGTCGAGGCATTCAGCGAAATGTCCATCCAATACATGGATCCGATGGTGACAAAGATCGGGACCAGGTTGGCGAACATGACCACAACCGCCGCCAGTGGATTTCTCAACAGAACCAGATAAACCAGAAAGATGACCATGTCGGCGATGCCGAAACTTTTCAACTGGCTGGTCAATATGGTGCTTTGAGCGCTGTTGATCAGGGGAACCACACCCGTGATGGTGGTCTTGTACCGATCCTTGAAATTCTGGTCAATCCAGCTCTCAAGGCGATTCAACATGCCGGTATATTCTGTGGAAGAAAGGGTTTTTGCGCGCACCGCAATGCGTGCGGTCCGGTTGCCATCCGCCAGAAAATTTTTCTGCATCGAGTTTTTGAGCTTCTCGGGCATCCCGTCGATGATCTTCTGCAGGAGAGCCGGGTCATTCGGAATGAAGGACATGAAGCGCCCTCCTCCCCGCGATGTCCGGTTGATTTCCTTGATCATGTCCACCATTGAATTGCTGCGGACAATGCGGCCTTTGAGCTCCGGATCGGTCATGATGAAATGCTGGATGGTTTCGAGCGCACGCAGATTGTCCGGTTCGAGCATATCCGTGGATCCGGTGACTTCGATGCTGAAGGGTGACAGCCCGGTAAAATCCTGTTCCACCCGGCGATGCGATTGAGCGAAGGCGCTCGACTCAGGAAAGAATTCCATCGGATTGGTTTCCACCCGCAGATGCAGGATCGACCCGATGGCAAATACAGCCACCAGGATGGCTCCATAGACGATCTCACGGCGGTAGTCGTATTCAAACAGGGCGAGCCGTGAGAAAAATTCTGTTTCCTCCGGTTTGGGTGGACGCTTCGCGACTCCCCTCACGATTCCATTCCGGCATAGAGAGATCCCCGCAGTCATTACCGGCAGGCAGATGATAAAGGCGAACAACACACCGACCGCAGCCAGTTCTCCCAGGTTCCGAACCGGCAGCATGTTGCTTGAAACCAGCGAAAGGAACCCGCAGGAGGTCGTGGCGGCATTCAGAAGGCATGGCCAGAAAACCGCTTTGGCAGCCTCCTTGAGAGCCTCCTCGGCGGGTGTGCCCTGGGCCAGGCACGAACGGAACTCGGTGGTTAAATGAACACAGTTCGCCAGGGAGATGACAATCACCAGGGTCGGCATGGCTGAGGTGACAACATTCAAGTCCAGGCCGCGGATGTAGACATAAGTCTGAAGGAGGAACAGGGTCGCCACCACCGCCAGGATCCCATAAGCCGCCAGCCCGAAAGACCTGAAAACGATCAGCAGCACCACAAAAGCAACCAGGATCACCAGGGTGTACAGTTTCTTCACCCTCAGGGAAAGGCGGTCCAGTTCAGCCCCATGGACAGGCTGCCCGACCATGTCGAACTGGCCACCACCGGAAATCTCAGTGGCTATGGAATGCGCCATGGCCAGCGCTTCCGGGCGGTGATAGTG
>WBZO01001935.1_pt1 | contig 29406 bp, 25 predicted proteins | sample 5204261 | NCBI WGS metagenome assembly WBZO01 (sample SAMN12412400, study PRJNA552823) | activated sludge metagenome | isolation source: activated sludge from anammox sidestream of wastewater treatment plant... | place: USA: North Carolina | collected 2017-09
ATGGCGGTGGCGACCAGCATGGGCGCGGAAGTCCAGCGTCCTCTGGCGACGGTGGTGATCGGTGGCCTGCTCACCTCCACGATCCTCACGCTGCTGGTCATACCGGCGTTGTACCGCCGATTCGGGGGATGAGGGATTTTCGCCTGGCGAGGAATCGCCCCAAGTCTGACAGTCGCGGATGTCAGGCCGGACATCCAGCCTCTGCGCGTGATCGAGGGAGCCCAGGATTAGTGAGCCCGTCGCCTGAAGGGAGGATTACAGTCTGCCCCGCCGTTACCGGTCAAAGTGGAAGGCGATGCCGAACATGAAGAGGTTGGCGCGGTAGTCGGCCGTGACGTTGCTGCGGGTCCAGGTAAACTGCGCGAAGTTGTATTTATACTCGATGAAGGGCGCGATCCTATCGGTGACGTAGTAGCGAATGCCGGCGAGCACGTTGAAGCTGGGTGCGAAGGAGGCTTCCGGGCGGAAGCTGCCGCTCGAAATATTCCCGACGTTTAAGCCGATGCCCATGCCGGCGTAGGGCTCCACCTTGTACTGATAGCCGGTGACCCGCACCAGGGCGTTGAAGGCCAAGGAATGCACGAGCAGGTCGGCGCCTGGAATCCGTCCGGAGAGGGCGGGGTTGGTACTGGTGGGGAGGGTCTGCTGTTTGATCCCCGGCGAGGACCGATACATGTCGAGTTCCAACCCGAACCAGTTATAGCCGCGATCGTTGAAGTAGTGACCGATTTTCCCGCCGAAATAGGGGTTCTTGCCGAGTTCAAGGTTTCCGGCATCCGTGGTGTCCATGCTGGGAAGATTAAGTCCGGCGCCCAGCGCGATGTAATTTTCTGCGTTGGCGAGCGCTGGAAAACTCAAGACGACCAGCAGAATCAGAACCCCACAATACCCTCGAACCATTGTGCCTCCTTGTGAAAACTCCACTGGCCGAAACCGGCCCATAGCTACGCCGCTACTCTAACGGGCTTGGCGCATGCTGGCAAGTGAGAAGTGCGGATCAGCACTGCGTCTCGTTGCGGTGAAGCAGTGTGGGACGCAGGCAGGAGCCCCGCCAGGGCGCGTGATCCCATGACCAATTCAGCAGCGCGTATTCTGTATGCGTCAGGCGATGTTCGATCGTGCGGCCGAATCCGCCGACGCGTAAGGAAAACCCACCGGGTAACTCGACGTCTTTCAGCAGGCCGAACTCGGTAAAATTTCCGGCGAAGTAAGCCGGGTCGCCGCGTTCTGTGTTGAACTGCTCGCCCCGCCAGACGGTGACATAGGGGCGCCAGCCATCAAGATCCAGCCCGCCCGTCAGTTGGTAACCGCGCCCCCGCGTAATCGGCAAGCCGCTCTGCGTCGGTTCGTTCTGGCTGTTCAGGTACATGGCCATCACGTCGATTTCTCGGAACCAGGAAATGGCCGACCAATGGTCTCCCGGCCGGAACGTGAATTGCGGCCCGAAGGCCGTGAGGAAATTGTTGCCGGCGGGTCGATCGCGCGGAAAGCCGGGGCCGAAGAAAGTGCGGGCTTCGGAGTATTGCGCACCGCCGGAATGGGTCCAATAGACCTGCCCGTTGAAGGAGAAGTAACCCGCCGCCACTCGTCCGGCGTAGCCCACATCAAACCGTTCAGCCTTCTGGAAGGTTTCGATCTGGTTCCAATTGATGAAGAGATCCTGTTGGTAATGTTCGCGATCGACCAGCATTTGGAATCCCTGCTCGACGGGACGGCTGAACAGCGTGGCATCGTTGAATAGCGCATCCACGAAGGGATGGTTCCGACGGATCGTGCCTGCCACGAGGCTGGCGTTCGGCAGGAAGCGGTACTCGGCGGCCAGGATCGGTTGCACCGTATGAAAATGCTGGGTGTCTCCGACCGGCAGCCCCGCAAACACACCGGCATCGAGCGTCAAGCCGTCGATGGGCGCATAGCGCAAGACCGGGGTGACATACTGGCCGGCCAGCATCTGGTTCGACACGGAGACAGGTCCTGCCTGGCGTAGCCCCGAATAGGCAATATTATAGACGTAGGTGAGAGAATCCAATTTGGCACTGAACCGGTGTTCGGTGCCGGGTTCCGGCCGCTCACTAAACGGGCGAGAGAGCGATGCCCAGACATCTCCAGCCAAGTCGGTATGGTTCGTATCCCAGTTCCAGTTGAACACGATATAGGATTGGTTCACCCACTTGAACGTGTCGCGATTCATGTAGGTGCGCCCGTCTTCGGTGAAAAAGGCGCGGATTCGTCGCGCTTGTCCACCGAACTCGATGGAGGCTCGTTCGGTCAACCAAATAGTCTTGGCGAGCCCGATCTCCGGAAAGTTGGTGCTGCGGTATTCCGGATCGCCCTGCAAGCTCAAGAAGTTTCGACCCTTCCAAAATGCAATCCAAGGGCGCCAGCCCGAGAAGTCCGCCCAGGTTTGCAGCTCATAGCCCCGCCCCCGAGTGGCATCGGACCCGTCTTCCGATTGGTTGTAGGTCGTCAGATAGGTGAACCGTAACCCTAACTGATTCCACCAGCGGAGGGCGGGTAGATGGCGTGACGGTTCGAGGACGAGTTCGGGACCAACTCCGACCACCACGTTCTCCCGAGTATTGAACGATCGGTCCAACTTGAAGAGCGCCTGTCCGTTCTTCACCCAATGAACCTGCCCGTTGAAATGGAGGGGGCCGAAGTGCAGTTGCCCGGCATAGCCCACATCGTAGCGATTGGGCGCCGAACCCCGGAACGCCTGCTCCCAGTTGATGAAGAGGTCTTGCCGATAGTAGCGGGAATCCACTAGCATTTGGGCTCCCTGCTCGAGGGGCCGCAGGAAGCGGTTGCCGTTGTCGAACACGGCGTCGTGAAAGTCCCGGTGCAGGGCGCGAATTGTTCCGGCGACGGCGGTGATCTGTTCGGCCGGTTGATAGGTCAGCCGGATGATCGGCCGGACTTGCGAGATCTCGGTGTCATGGCCGAACGGCATATTGGCGAACAACCCGAACTCCGCTTCCAGGTTCGGAAGCAGCCGCCGATACACCGAGGCATTGACGAGGTTGCCGATGAGGGTCGTATCGCGCCCCAGTCCGTTGGTGAACGTATTGTCTTCCAACCCCTGCTTTTCGAGATTGAGCATGAAGGTGGTGACGGAGAAACGAGCGTCGAGGAGATGGGGCTGATCGGGTGATGTCGACTCACCCGCTGCCACCGGCTCCACGGTGAGCAGCCATGCGAAACCGAGCGACAGAATGGCTCGCAGTGCATGGGAAACGAATCGTTGGCGTGGCCGGTCCTTCACGGTGAGGGCCGATCATAAGAACCGCGTAGGCGCGGCGTCAACGTGGCCAGGTGGGTAGCGAGGGCCGAGGCTATTTGTCCCTAATACGTATTGTGAGAGAAGCAGACGGGTCAGAATGGAACGTGGAGCCGGACAAGCCCTTTCAGTGCAGGACTGGACTTCTGCCTCAGCTCTTCTCGCAGGGGTAACTGGGGGCAGCAAACTGTTGGGCTTTTTGAGGGAGCTTCTGGTCGCTGAGCATTTTGGAGCGAGTGGTCAAGTGGATGCGTATGCAGTAGCTTACGCAATTCCGTTATTTCTCGCTGGTGGCGTCGGTTACTCGTTCTCGACCGCCATTGTTCCCGAATACCATCGCAAGGTGGCCGAGGGTGGGGCGGTGGCCGGTATCCGATGTCTGGCCGTGCATTGCGCCTCGTCCGTGATTTGGTCCTTGGTTCTGCTGAGTCCGGTGTGGTTCCTCCCAGACGTTCTCGTTAGGTTGGCGGCACCGGCACTGCCTGGAGCGACCGACAGGCTTGCTAGCGAACTCATTGGGTGGCTGGGGCTCTATGTCCTGCTGTTGAACCTCGTTTATGTGCTGTCCGCCGTATTTCATGTGTTCAACCATTTTCGTCTCCCGGCTGCGACTGAATTGGCGTTCAATATCGTGGTAATCGGAATCTTCATGGTGTTCGCTCCATTGTGGGGCATCCGTGCGCTTGTCCTGGGCAGCCTTGTCGGGATTACCTTCTGCGTCCTGTTACTAACGGGGGCCTTGCTGCGAAGTACCCGCGACGCGCTACTTGGGACGCTGCATCCAACGGAGTTGCTGCTCCCTGTAATGCCGTGCCTTCCAATGGCGGCGTACTACCTTGCTTCACAGTTTCCCGGGCTATTGGCCAACTACTTTGCATCCGGTTTGGGGGAAGGCAGCATTGCCGCTTTCGCCTATGCGCGAACGATTCTCGCAGCCGCGATTACGTTGGTCACGTTGAGTCTCGCACGCGCGGTATTTCCGACGTTTGCATCGCTTTTTGCGGACGGACGGATGGAAGAATTTAGGCAGTTGATAATTGGGCTTGCCAAGCTGATTCTGTTTGTCTTCCTACCCCTATCCATGTTCGCATTGCTGTATCGCGAGCCGGTCTTGAGATTGCTCTATCAGCGCGGCGCGTTTGACGAGACAGCTCTGCAGCTCACAGCGACAGCATTTGGGTTCCTCGCGCTAGGCCTGGTGTTCGCGGCATGGGAACCGGTTGGAACGCGCGCACTCTATGCCGTGGGCGATACCCAAACACCCCTTCTGTCGACGCTTGGTAGTGCTAGCGTGGTGCTGCCCTTATGTTTGCTACTGACACCCGCGTTGGGGTTGGCTGGTGTGGCAGTGAGTCTCTCGCTGGCGTTTGCACTGGATAGTGCAGTACAGGTTTTTAGCCTCGGCAGGCGTCTAGAGTCGCCGATCTGGAAGGAGCTTGGCTGGTTCTCCGCCAAGTGTGGAGTCTGCGCGGTTGTGTCAGGTACGCTCTTGCTGGCATTACCCGTGAAAGAGCTCTGGGCGGTTCTGGTGGGAGGGTTCTTGTACCTGTGTTCATACGGATTGTTGGTTCGGGGATTTGTGCAATCGATTCGATCAATCGTCACTGTGACTGTTGCTCGGTAGCGTCCATGCAGAAGATTCTGGTGGTGCAGACTTGGGGTATTGGTGACATGGTGTTGACCACACCAATGCTGCACGCACTGCGAATCGCTTGTCCGAATGCACACATCACGGTAGTGGCTGGCTCCGATGCTGCAGCCGAGGTAATCCGGGGGGCGAGGTTTTGTGATGACATACGGATTATGTCGTTCCGGCGTAGCTCTCTCCCTGCTATTGTCCGTTTCTTTTTCCAGTTGAGGATGCAGCGGTTCGATGCAGCATTTATTGCGAGCAGATTGTCGCCAACTGTCGCTTTGCTCCTGCGGTTCCTGTCTGGCATCCATACTGTTGTTGGTGACGGAACGGATCCTCGAGGATGGGGATATTCTGATTGGCGCCGGGTCGATGTTGCCCGACATAAGGTTGTCGAGAATCTTGAAATCATCAAGCTACGGTTTCCAAAGGTCGAGACTGGAGAATTGTATTTTCAGATCGATGACGAGGCGAGACGGGAAGCCGAGCGGATCTGGTCCGATCACAAACTCGATGAATGTGCCGTACTCGGGATCCATCCGGGTGGCGGTGCGAGCGAATGCCCTGACAAACAGATTCCCCGTGAAGTCTGTCGGGCTATCGTGAGGGAATTTCTGGCGGGTGCGTCCAGTAGGCGAGTGGTGATGTTTTTTGGCCCCGATGAAGTGGACCTCATGCCTGCGTATGAGTGGGGATTGGACGGGGTCGTCCTACTAGCAGGCTTGCGGTTAGCGGTGGTTGGTGCGGCCATTGCCAGGTGCCGCAAGTTTCTCGCCGGAGATACGGGTCTGGGACATATCGCTGCCGCTGTTGGGACTCCGGTCGTCACGTTGGCCGGGCCGACGGACATCGATCACACGAGACCATGGGGACAGGCGCATCGAATCGTGCGGACCGAGAAGCCACTGACCTGTATGCCGTGCTATGAAACTGCACTGTATGGAAATTGTCCTAGCAACCAAGAATGTATGAGAAGCATTTCTGCTGGAGAAGTTTCTTGTGAACTGAAAGACCTAGCTAGCCAGGTGTCAGCCAATCCCATGTCGAGGCAGAATTAATGCTTCTGATTTGTGCCACCATTAGCATGGTTCTCCTGGCCACTCTCATTCGTGCCATGGAAAAAACTTGGATGTCGCCTGGCGCCCTCTTTGCTTTGCTCTGGTGTGGCTACTCACTTACTATTTGGCTCTTTGATATGCCCGCTGAGGTGCTGGTTCTAGGACTGCTTTGGATTGCTGCAAGCGGCGTCTTGATACACGTGGGATGTTTGGTTGGTCGCGGGCCAAGCGCACGGTTGGGAGTCGACGGTCCCAGTATACCAGTCCCAAACTCAAGGGAGTTCCCCTGGTTGAAATCGATTACTCTCGGGTTTTCCGTGATCGGCCTGGGATACGCAGGGATGGTCCTTGTTCGGAGCGGAGATTCTTTTTCGAAGGTAATGTCTCTTGGATATCTGAACCAGTTGGTGATGTTCAACCGAGCGACGTTCGTCTACGGCCCGGAAAGGCTGGGCGTCGAGGAACTTATTGCATTCGGGTTTTTCTACGCAGCCCCGCTTTTTGGCGGACTGTTGTTTGGATTTGACGCTAGCGTCTGGGCACGAACAGTTTCAATCATCTCGGTCTTAGCTCCTTCAGGGGTAGGACTGCTCTACGGTTCCAGGATGGGGGCCCTGTTTGGGGGTAGCTTTTGGATTTCAGCGTATATGGCGAGTCGGGTGCTCGGTTGTGCTCGCAGGGAGCGTGCGCTGGGGAAATCATTGACTGGCGCACTCCTCGCTGCGGGCTGTTTTATCATCGGCATCCCTGCGCTCGTGATTTTCATTCGCTATGAAGAGGGGCAATTTGATTCGTTAAGAATATTCCTCTCGACAGCCGGAGATATTCTGTCCTTTCTTCCATCGTTCGCTGTTTCCCTGAATGAGGAAGGGTTCAAATTCTTCACCATTATGTATGGAGAGATCACCTTCGGACGATTATTTGAGATCCTCACGCTCCGGTTTGGAGATCACTTCGCTTACGACGCTATTGATGTTGGATACACCTCATCAAACGTTTTTACAATCTTCAGAGGGCTAATTGATGATTTTGGGCATTTAGGCGCTCTCGTGATCACCTTGTGTTTTGGTATGATTGGCGGCCTGGCTTATAAAAAAGTTCTGCTTGGAAGGCTGGCGTTTTTGCCGGTCTTGGTTGCGGTATACGCCGGTGTGTTCACAAGCTTCAGCTTTAGTCTATTTAGCTATAGTACTCCTACCTTTGGGCTTTTCTTGTTCGGAGCCTATGTGGTGGGCGTGAGTGCCTGCCAATCGTTTCGCGTCCATTCAGGAAGTTCCCGATTCATTGTGGGGTCGTGAGGGGTTGGGCACCTGAGGCCATTGAATGTTAACGACAGAATCCCTCGGGCGGAGTGTGTTGTTACTCACCACAATCCTCGTGTTTATTGCCTGTGGAGAGGCAAGCATTCGAGTCTATCACTGGGTTACAGAGGGAATTCCCATGACAGCGTGGCATCGATTCCTTTGGGGGAACTTCGACGCGACGAGCTTGGATGATCAACTGGGTTGGAAGGCAACCGAAAGCTACAGAGCTACGAGGAGCGATCGAACCAGGAATGGCCAATCGTATACGGTTCATTTGTCACAGAATGATTTAGGATTTCGACAGTTTGGAAATGTTTTCTCGAAGCGTGCAAAAGCTTTTGTCCTTGGGGATTCATTCACGCATGCGCGCGAAGCATCAGATTCGGAGACTTACTATGCATGGCTGGGAAAATCGCTCGATCTGGAGGTGTTTGCCTACGGGGTAGAAAATTATGGGACGTTACAAGAGTACTTGATTCTGGACCGCTACGTAGATCTAATCCGCCCCAATCTGATTGTTTGGCAGTACTGCTTCAATGATTTCGCCAATAACGACCCTGGTTTGGAGGGGCGCACTACATTACACACTGATTTTCGTCAAAGGCCGTACTGGGTGGATGGCAGCATCGTCCAGTCCATGCCAGGATCAAAATGGGTCGCCTTTCGGAGGTTCGCCTATAGATATTCCCGATTCCTGGTATTTCTGCTCGGTCGCATCGATCGGCTTCACCGTAAATTTGTAAACGACAGCGTGGATGCTGAGATCGGGAAGTCCGGAAGGCATCACCCGGATTTCAAACGGGCTGTTGATGCAACGAGCGCGCTGATGGGAATGGTCCGGTCTCGCGTCGGGCCCCTGCCCATCGTGGCCTTCAATTGCAAGTCGGTAGAGCCCTATAATTCTGCGCTGAGCGACATCTCCCGGGAGCATGGCATCCTGTTCCTGGACGAGATTGCGAAGACACTAGAGGCGGCGGCGCAACGGGGCGAGGACGTCTTTCATGCCGATGGCGCGCACTGGAGCGAGGAAGGTCACCGAGTGGTCGGAACAGCGTTGGCGAAACACCTGGAGACTCGGTTGGCGGACAAAACCCTACTGCTGGGAGCCGGACCAGCCCGATTCTCTGGCATGAATGAGTGACAAACGCCTATGAGCGGTCAAGAGCGATCCCGCGATACAGTCTCAACGGCTGGTCCTGTCCTGTACAATTACCCCATCGTTTCGATCCTCATTCCCTGTCGAAATGAGGCGGAGTTCATTGGGGCGTGTCTTGATTCGATCGTGAACAACGACTATCCGCTCGAGCAACTCGAAGTGTTGGTGCTGGACGGTATGAGCGACGACGGCACCAGAGAAATTGTGGACGAGTATGCGCGGAAGTATCCTTTTCTCAAGTTGGTAGATAACCAGCAAAAGACAACCCCTGTCGCGCTGAACCTCGGCATCGGGATTGCCAGAGCTCCTGTACTGATGCGAATGGACGCTCACTCTGTCTATGGGAGGCATTACATCAAGGACTGTCTCCAGGCGCTTGGCCAGTATTCAGCCGACTGCGTCGGGGGAATCTGGAAGGTCGTCCCGCGAACTAATTCGCTTTTCGGGCTAGGCGTGGCCCAGGCCCTCTCCCATCCGTTCGGTGTAGGCAATGCACGTTATCGTTATGCCGAAGGTGGTACGCCACAGTGGGTGGATACAGTCCCATATTTTTGCATGAAACGATGGAAGTTCAAGGAGGTCGGGTTGTTCAATGAAAGCCTAGTTCGGGGAGAGGATATGGAATTCAACCTGCGCCTCAGTCAGGTGGGGCTCTTCAATGAAAAACTCACCCGCGGGCAGGACATGGAGTTCAGTCTGCGCTTGAAAAAGGCCGGGGGACGCACGCTTCTCCTCCCTGGCGTGGTCAGCTACTACTTTGCCCGTTCGGACATTCGATCGTTCTGGTGGCACAACTGGGACAATGGGGTCTGGGCGATTCTTCCATTCGCTTTTAGCGATATCATACCCGTTGCAGGGCGTCATCTAGTGCCGCTCGCGTTTGTGGGAGCTGTAGTTGGGGCTTTTGTTTTGGGGGGCTGGATCCAGCAGATGGTTTGGTTTGGGACGGCAATCCTGGTTGGCTATGGCATGGCAGCAGTGGCTGCTTCGATTCAGATTGGTTGGAAGCAGCGGGATGCTCGCTACTATTTCATCATGCCAGCCGTGTTCGCAATTCTGCATGTGTCGTATGGGCTTGGCTCGCTGTGGGGTCTCATTCGTTTGGTTGGGCTCCCGGAGTTCTGGAAGAAGTTGAGATGGCAGGGACTGAGGCATGCTCTTGAACGATAGAAAAGCTGCCGAACGTGACCTGCACGATCGATTGCGAGGAGAAGGGCGGGACGACCCCGCGTACAATTCGAATAAGAAGTTCTATTCGATCAGCCGGTTAAATGAAGATCATGTCCGTTCGTGGATCCTCGAACGTTGTGCCGGGAAACGCGTACTTGACTACTGCTGCGGCAATGGGGAGCAGACGCTATGGCTCGCGGAGCATGGGGCGGCTGCCGTGGGAATCGATATTTCCCCAGTGTCCATCGAGAATGCACGTCGGGAGGCTGCGCGTCGGGGCCTTACCGGGAAGGCGAGCTTTGCTGTCATGGATGCCGAGGCGACGGAGTTTCCTGAGAGTACTTTCGACCTCATTGTGATCAGCGGCGTGTTGCACCACCTGGATCTGCATCGCGCGTATCGCGAACTCGCGCGCATCCTGAAGCCCGATGGATCGGTGATAGCCACCGAGGCCCTGCGTCATAACCTCTGCATCCATTGGTATCGCAAACTCACACCGCATCTGCGGTCGGAGTGGGAAACAGAGCACATTCTAGGAAAGCGAGAGATCTTCTCCGCCCGGCGGCACTTTGAGGATGTACGGGTCGATCGGTTCTACCACCTGGCCACGCTAGGAGCGGTGCCGTTTCGCAGGACGAGCTTCTTCACCCCCTTGCTCGCGGGACTTTCGCTTGTCGACCAGCTGTTGCTTCGATTGCCGGGCTTGAAGTGGCAGGCTTGGATGGCGGTATTCGTTCTTTCGAAACCGAATAAACCAGGACCCAGCAAGGTCTGAAGATGTCTGGCAATGCCTCCTCCTAGCTGCTTGGGCGGGTTGATGGGAGGAAGGCTTGAGAGGGCTCGAGCAATGAACTGGTTCAAATAGGCTATGCCCCCCTTGAAGCCGCATGGATCAGGCGTCCATACTGACCCTCTGTTTATACGATATTCTCCGTTTGGCGGAGGGCTTTTTTCAGAAGGAGTCAGCCCTGGGTTAGCCTTGTGCTGGATAGATGGCAATGAAACGATTATGTGATGTCCTCGGCGCGGCCCTCGGCCTCCTCGTGCTGACGCCTCTTCTGGCAGTCATTGTGCTGTTGGTAAAGGCCGAGGACGGGGGAGCCGCGTTTTACCGCGGACTACGTGTCGGCTTGGGGGGACGGCCGTTCCGGATTCTCAAATTTAGGACGATGAGCCCCGATGCCGAGCGATCGGGTGTGAGTTCGACTGCAAGCGATGACCCGCGGCTAACCCGCATCGGTGCCTGGTTGCGTTTGCACAAATTGGACGAATTGCCGCAGTTATGGAACGTGCTTTGTGGGGAGATGAGCCTGGTTGGCCCACGTCCCGAGGTCCAGCGGTTCGTCGACCTATATACGGATGAAGAAAAGGCAATCCTGTCCGTTCGCCCCGGTCTCACTGATTGGGCCAGTTTGTGGAATATCGATGAGGGCGAGGTATTGAAAGGTGCGGCGGATCCGGACCGTGCCTATTGTGAGTTGATTCGGCCGACGAAGCTGCGGCTGCAGTTGGCATATGTCCGACGGGCCGGATTCAGCACAGATATGACGATCTTGTTTCAGACGGTGGCCGCCCTGGTATTCGGCATGAAGCCGAGCTCTCCGGCTATGATGGAAAAAGTGCCATGAACAAGGAGCCCTCGCCGGAGACGACCCTGTCTTCACCCGAACTCAAATCCCTCCTCACGCAGATGCTGCGTATTCGTTTTTGCGAAGAGCGTATCGGCCAATTGGTCGAGGCCCGGGAGATCCGAACTCCCTGTCACCTGTCCATCGGGCAGGAAGCCGTTGCGGCGGGAGTGTGTGCCCTGCTGCGGGTGAACGATACGGTTTGGGGCGGACATCGATCGCACGGGCACTACCTCGCCAAGGGCGGAGATCTGAAGGCGATGATGGCCGAAATTTTCGGGAGAGCAACGGGTTGCGCCGGGGGTAGGGGCGGCTCCATGCATTTGGCGGCGCCGGATAATGGTATTTTCGGCACGGTGCCGTTGGTGGCTGCCACGATTCCACTGGCGGTGGGGGCTGCCTTAGCAGCTAAGCTCCGTGGGACCGATCAGGTTGCGGTGGCGTTTTTTGGAGATGGAGCGACGGATGAGGGGCATTTTCACGAGTCGCTCAATTTGGCTGCGTTGTATGCTCTGCCCGTGATTTTTGTCTGTGAGAACAACATCTACTCGACTCATTTGACGCTGAAAGAGCGGCGAATGAAGGACAACATCGTGGAAAGTGCGGCCTACCACGGGCTGGCAGGTGTCCTCGTCGACGGGAATGATGTGACGTCGGTCTACCGTGCGGCTGAGTCAGCTGTAGCACGGGCTCGATCCGGCGGGGGACCGACCTTGCTTGAATGTCGAACCTATCGCTGGCGTGGCCATGTCGGGCCAGCCCTCGACCTGGATGTGGGACACGACCGGCGGGGGGAGTTGGCCGAGTGGAGACAGCGGGACCCGATTGCGCGATGCCGGGAGGTTTTGGCCGAGGCCGGCGAATCCCACGAGTCGCTCGATGCCATTGAGGACCTGGTCCGAACGGAGGTCGAAGCATCGGTTGAGTTCGCCCGAGCGTCGCCGTTTCCCGATGCCGGTGAATTCTCCCAGCACGTCTACGCCGGCCGGCGAGGGATATGCTGACATGCGCACACTGAGTTACGCCCAGGCGATACGCGAAGCCCACGCTCAACTCCTGGCGGAAGATCCACGAGTGTTCCTGATTGGCCAAGGCGTGAGGAACCCCTGGTATGCGGGAAGCAGTCTGCAGGACTTGGACAAGGAGTTTGGTCGCGACCGCGTGATCGACTCGCCCGTTGCCGAAAACGCGACGACCGGGGCTGCTGTCGGCGCAGCAATCATGGGCATGCGCCCGATTGTGTTTCATCCGCGTATGGATTTCATGCTGTTGGCCGCAGATCCGATCATCAACCAGGCCGCCAATTGGTCCTACCTCTTTGCCGGACGCATTCCCGTCCCGCTCGTCATACGCGCTGTCATCAATCGAGGTGGCGAGCAGGGAGCACAGCATTCCCAAGCGCTTCAAGGGCTCTTTGCGCATATCCCCGGCCTGAAGGTGGTGATGCCGAGTACCGCTCACGACGCCAAAGGACTGCTCGTCGCGGCCGTCAACGACGAGAACCCCGTGCTCTATATTGACGATCGTTGGCTCTACGAGAAACAGGACGAAGTGCCGGAATCCTTGTATAGCGTGCCGTTGGGCAAGGCTGCAGTGCGACGGCAAGGACGACACGTCACGATCGTCGCCACCTCCTGCATGGTGCACGAAGCGCTCACGGCAGCGGAGACGCTTTGCGCGCGGGGCATTGAGGCAGAGGTGATCGATCTGCGGACGATCAAGCCCTGGGACCGGGACATGGTGTTTTCATCCGTCGGCAAGACGGGTCGTCTGGTCATTGCTGACGCTGCCTGGGTAAGCGGCGGCGTGGCGGCAGAGGTTGCGGCCACGGTGGCCGGTGAACTCTTCCACGCGCTGCAAGCGCCCATCCTCAGGGTTTGCCTGCCGGATGCGCCTGCCCCTACGAGTTCTGCATTGGAGCAAGCCTACTACGTGGGTGCAAAGCATATCGTGGTGGCGGTCGAGAAGGCTCTGCGTTAACTGGGCGAGGAGCTACCACGATGGCGTTCAAAGTCCCCTTCGTCGACCCGCGTGCTCATTATGCCCGGCTCAAAGCCGAGATCGATCAGGCGATCATCGGCTGCCTGACCAACGGCGATCTCATCAATCGGCATCAGCTCAAAGACTTCGAACGTCACCTAGCCCACTTTGTCGGAGTTCGGTACGCGGTCGGCGTGAACAGCGGGTACCATGCGCTGTACTTCTCGTTGCTCGCGGCCGGCGTCGGTCCCGGCGATGAAGTGATCACCGTCGCACATACCTTTGTCGCCACTGTCTCCGCCATCATCCATTGCGGTGCGGTCCCGATCTTGATCGAGGTGGGTGAGGACTACAACATGGCCGTAGACCGGATTGAACAGGCGATCACGCACAAGACGAAGGCATTGCTGCCCGTCCACCTGAACGGGAGACTCTGCGACATGTCGATCCTGATGGAGATTGCCGAACGGCACGGGTTGGTCGTGATCGAAGATGCCGCCCAATCATTAGGGGCGACCTTCGACGGCCGCGGGGCCGGGAGCTTCGGACTGACGGGCTGCTTCAGTTTCTATCCCTTCAAGGTGCTGGGTGGATTCGGGGATGGGGGCGCCATTACCACGAACGATGAACGCGTTGCCCGGATGGCGACCCTGCTCCGGTACAACGGCGAAGACCGAGAGACCGGCGAGTACCACTATCACGGCCAAACGGCCCTCCTCGACAATGTGCAGGCCGCGGTTCTCGACGTGAAGTTGTCCCATTTGCCCGAGTGGTTGGCCCATCGCCGTCGTATTGCCCAACTCTACCGTGAAGGGTTGGCCGGGGTGGGCGATCTCCAATTGCCCCACTATGATGAGTCGCGCCGTCACGACATCTATCAAAACTACGTGGTCCGTTCGGCCCGACGAGACCGGCTGCGCACATTTCTGCGGGACCGCGGGGTGGAGACCCTGGTTCATTGGCCGAAACCGATGTGGGAACATCAGGCCCTGGGACTTGGTAAGCCAAACCTGCCTTGGACGGAGCGATTGTGCCGCGAAGTGGTTTCTCTGCCGATGAGCGCAGAGACCACGACGGAGCAGGTCTCGGTGACGGTCGCATGTATCCGTGAGTTTTTCTCGGTCGATCGGTGAGCCCGCTCGACTACAGTCCTGTCACCGAGCGGTGCGGAGACCGGGTGACGAGAGAAGCGATCGCGATGGCGGCGACCCGGTATCGGTTCGCAGGTGACCATTGTGCTGGTCGGGATGTGTTGGAGGTTGCCTGCGGAGGCGGCTTAGGGCTCGGCACTCTCGCTCGAACGGCTCGCCGGGTAATCGGCTTGGATCTGACCCCCTCCTTGCTGACAGTTGCCCGCCGGACCTACGGGGGGCGAGTGCCGCTCGTGCGAGGCGATGCCGCAGACCTGCCGTTCGCGAACGGCAGCTTCGATGCCGTGCTTTGTTTCGAGGCCGTCTACTACTTCCCTGACCCGGCCGTCTTTCTTCGTGAGGCGCATCGCGTCCTGCGAGCCGATGGGGTGCTGCTCCTCTGCAGTGTGAATCCTGATTGGCTTGATTTCAATCCCAGTCCCTACAGTTACCGGTATCCGCCGGCCAGCGAGATCTGGCAGATGCTTCGGAATTCTGGATTCGCTCCGACCATGATGGGGGCGTTTCCTGCCCAGCCTCGCACCGGTTGGGAGCGAATCGCCTCCTCACTCAAGCGGTTCGCGGTGCGCCGACGGCTGATTCCGTCGAGCATGAGAGGAAAGGCGCTATTCAAGCGGCTGTTTTTGGGCCCGCTGGCTTCCATGCCCGGTGAAATCGATCCGAGTCGGCTGCCGTCGGACAATCCTGTCGTCCTCGACCCGACTACCCCGACCGGCCGATTTAAGATTCTCTACGCCGTCGGTTCTCGGCTGTAGCCCCACCGGTCTTCTCTTGTCGACTGCGGTTGACTTGTCCACCTGCGCTTTCCCAGAATCACGCTTTTGCTTTGAGGGAGGACTCGCGTTGGTCCGTCGGTTTCTGGTCTGTGTTGCCACGGTCATCCTCGTGTTCGACCTCTCCCGCGTGGGAACCGCTCACGCCACGTCGAACGTGCCTCTCCACCACTGGTCCTACGACGCGATCGAACGGCTGGCCGGGCTCGAACTGATCGATCGCGCCATCCTCGGGTCCAAACCCTACAGTCGCAAACAGGCTGCCGAGTACGTCGCCCGTGCGGTCGAGCGGATCCGTCAGGATGCCGTCGAAGTCGACGGCCGGGAAGCCATCGCCGAGCCGCTGCTCGAACGGTTGATGCAGGAATACCGTCCCGAACTGGTGCGCATGGGTGTGGTGCGCCGTTCCGACGGCGATGCGCAGGGTGCCTGGCGCTATGGGGTGCGCGTGCAATCCGAGGTGGATGTCTCTTCGATCGGCGGTGGACAGACCGTGCGGTTTCGCGAAAATCGAGGCGGGGAGTATTACGTCAATGGTGTGCAGAACCAAACCGATGCACGAGGGTGGGTGGAATTCAACGATTGGGCTTCGGCGATGATTCAGCCCAAGTTCATCAGCAATCGACATCTGTTGGGGATCGGCGCGACGAACAACAGCGAAAACTTCTACCTTCGCGAATTCAGCCTGAAGTTGACCTATGCCAACGTCTCAGTCGAGGCCGGGCGGGGGACGCAATGGTGGGGACAGGGGTATCACGGATCACTACTGCTGACGGATCACGCGTTCCCGATGGACATGATCAGGGTCGGGACGGATCGGCCCTTCCACCTACCGGGCTTTCTCAGCGGACTTGGTGAATGGAAGATCAATTCGTTCCTGGCTCAGCTCGAGCGGGATCGGGATTTTTCACGCGCCAAGGTGTTCGGTCTGCGCATCAGCTACCTGCCCACCAGTTGGCTCGAACTCGGCCTGACGCGGTTGACCCAATTCGGCGGGCGCGGACGAGATCAGTCATTCCCAGGCGTCGTAGTAGATGCCTACATTTCCGAGCCGAATCAGACCGGCAATCGCGATGTGAACGAGCAGGCGATGGTTGATTTCCGCTTGCGGGTACCGCGGGTCCCCTACCTGGTCCCTTTTCCCGCCGGTCTCCAGTTGTACGGCGAACTGGGCACGGAGGATAAGTGGTCGGAGCTGCCGATACCAAGTCGCACCGCTATTTTAGGGGGTATCTACATTCCGCAGGTTTTCCCGGGCGACAGCATGGATCTCCGTATCGAGTATGCCGATACCGATTTAGGGCGGCGGCGGCATCCTGAACTGCGGCAGGTGTGGTACAACAACGTCCCCTATACCAGCGGGATGCGCTATCGCGGGTTCGCCCTGGGGCACCATATGGGAACCGACGGGATCGATTTTTTCGTGCGCACGACCCGGTACCTCACCGAGACGCTGCAACTTGGGGCCAATTTCAACATCCAGGAGCGGGACCGCGGTCAGCCCATTCACGAGCGAAAGCGGGAGGCTGCGGTGGATCTCACCTATTGGTATTCGTCGGGCGTCCAATTCATGGGCGGTTATACCTATCAGCGCCTGAACAACCCCGGACAGGTCACGTCGATCAACCCCTTCACCGAGACCTTCGCCGGGGGGGTGACGGCGAGAAACCATCTTCTCTGGACCGGGGTTGTCGTCCAATTTTGATCCGGTAGCGGTTCCGTGTCCTGTAGTTGACGCCAGGAAGCTTGATTGGCTACTGTGGCAAGGTTATACGGGGAATTTCGACTTGTAGGTATAGGACGATGTCGATCAACGTTGGAACACGCCTGCTCGTTTGGACGATCTGCGGCACGATGGTGCTACCGCCGGCCCTGCTGGCCCAAACGCTGCCAGTTCCGCTGCCCGGGTCCGGTTCGTCAGGATCCTCGCTCAATAGTCCTGTCGCCCCAGCGATTCCTTTCGGGACCGGCCCTTTCGGATTGTACGGGTTGCAAAACGTCCCAGGTCAGCCCATCGTCACGAATCCGAACGCGTTGCAGCCTCTGACTCCAATTCAGGCTCCCTGTCCAACCCGTCCAACCCCGGATTTGTCGCCGGAATCCACGATTCCTAATCTGAATGACTATTGGCCGCTCGAACCGCGGAGTTTGCTGCCCGGCTCGGTTGAACAGCGGTTACGTCAGGAGCAGGAAGAGTTGGACCGGAAGCAGGAAACCTTGCGTGTCCAAAAAGAGCGACGAGAGCTCGAATATCAGGCCCAGGTGGAGCGCGAGAAGCAGACCTTGGCCCGCCGTCCGGGAGCAACCGGGCTTCCTCCGAGCCTGTTCCCATCCATGCCAGGCCAGCAACAATTGCCGGCGGCCGAGCAGCGTGGGGCCCTCGGTCTGTCCGAGACGGAGAAGAAGCCCTTCACCGGCGAGCTCTTGCGTGCTCAGGATTTCTCGATCGAAGAGGCCTTCGCGCAATTTTCGATTTTGCAGGGGGTGAAGAGCCGGCTGAAACAGTTCGGCTACGAGTTCTTCGACGCCAATGCCAATACGTTCTCGCCTGTCCAGGATGTGCCGGTCGGACCTGACTATGTGATCGGTCCGCAGGATTCGTTGGGCGTGCACATTTGGAACGTGCCGGATCAAAGTTTCAATCGGAGTTACATCGCACCGGTTGAACGGGACGGCATGCTGGTGTTGCCGCAGGTGGGGGCCATTCCCGTCGGCGGCCAAACCTTTGCCGAAGCTGAAAAGACGATCCGGGCCAGGCTGAGTACGTTGCTCAAGCGGTTCGAATTGCACGTCTCGATGGCGCGCATTCGGACGATGAAGGTGTTCGTGGTGGGTGAAGTCGTGCGGCCGGGCGCCTACGAGCTGAGTGCCTTGGCGACGGCGTCGAATGCCCTCTATGCAGCCTGCGGCCCGGCCCACTCCGGATCGCTTCGCCAGGTCAAGATCATGCGCGACGGGAAGTCCGTAGCCGAACTGGATCTGTATGAGTTTCTGATGCAGGGCGACCGCCGGGGCGATGTGCGCCTTCAGGGAGGGGATGTGGTGATGGTGCCGCCGGTGGGTCCCGTCGTGGCGATCAGCGGTGCGGTGAAGCGGCCGGCCATCTATGAAGCCAAGCCTGGTACGAGGTTGACGGACCTGCTGGCCCTGGCCGGGGGCCTGACGCCCCTGTCGGATCGCCAGCGCTGCCACATGTTCCGGCTGGACCCCAACGTCGAGGGGCGGCAGATCATCGATGTGGACTTGGTGTTGGCGATGCGGTCGCGGGGTGAGGAAAAGAGCCGGATTGGCGTAGCCGGTGGCGATCCCATTCTATTGGATGGGGACTACATTCGTATCGGGACGTTGCCGACGCAGGCGGTGAACGTGGTGAGCCTGGTCGGTGCCGTGAAAACGCCGGGCCCCTATGAATTCAGGGCCGGTATGCATCTGCGTGACCTGCTGACCAAAGATAAACTGACGGTCGATGCGCATCAGGATCGCGCGGAAATCGTACGGACCGATCCCGCGACCTACCAAACGAAGGTGATTCCCTTCAATCCCAAGGCGTTGTTCGAAGGAAGCGAGGCCGACAACCTGCCGCTCTCTCGGTTGGATCAAGTCGTCGTGTCCACCCAAGTGCGGGCGCCGAGCCTGGTCCTCGTTGAGGGCGAGGTGAAACGGCCTGGGTATCTCACCATCGAAACCGGTGAACGGCTGAGCTCGGTGCTCAAGCGATCAGGTGGATTTACTCCCAATGCCTTTCCCAGCGGGATCGTGCTGGTGCGAGAGTCGGTCAAGATCAAGCAGCAGGGTGAATTGGAGCGGTATATCGCCTCCGAGCGGCAGCGTTTGACGGCTCAGGCGGCAGGAGTTGCGGCGGGCACGGCTGGGTTGAGCGGGCCCGCGGCCCTTTCGACCGGCGGCGCCATCGCGGAGCAGCAGGTGTTGCTATTGCGGCTCCAGCAATTGGAGGCCATCACGTCGCGGGTGGAGTTGGGGCGCATTGTCGTCAAAATGGACTCCATCGAAAAGCTCGAGGGCACGGAGGACGACATCATCCTGGAAGCGCGGGACATGATCCGTATCCCGACCCCGCCGCAGACTGTGAGCATCATCGGGTCGGTGCGGAATCCCAGCACCGTGGTCCATCGGCCCAATCTGGAGTTTGAGGACTATCTCCGCCAAGCCGGGGGCATGACCGAGGATGCCAACAAGAAAGAATCCTACATCATGCGGGCGAACGGGACGACCGAAGCGACGTATTTGTCCGTGAAGGACGTACGGCCTGGGGATACGATCGTGATCCCACAGAAGATCGAAACCAGGACCCCGCAACTGGCATTGTGGCAGACCGTGGCCAGTATCATCGGCAGCCTCGCCCTGACCGCGGCTGGGATTGCCGTGGTGGGGCGATAAGGATCGGAGCGTATAGCTGATGGCTAATGGCCTATGGCATGGGCCGATCAGAGATCTTTTTGTTCGTGCTATCAGCCACATGCTATAAGCCATCCGCGATTTGAGTCTTAAGAGATGGATTGGCAATCTGACAGACCTCAGGTGTTGATGGAGCCTCCGCGGAGGCGCGTGGAGGAGCCTGGATCTGACGACAGCGTCAGCCTCTTCGATTATTGGGACGTCATCGTTGCGCGCCGGAGGATAATCGGTGGCCTCTGCCTCGGGGCTATGGCGCTGGCGTCGATCGTGAGCCTGCTGCTTCCTAAGATCTATGAGTCGACCGCGGCAGTTCTTCCGCAATTGGAATCCAAGGAGACGGGGGCCCTTGGGGCGTTGCTCATGGCAACAGGCGCCGCCGGCAACGTGGCGCAGAATCTTGGCGTCAACCTGCCCGGATTACCCACGACGCCGACCGACGTATTTGTGTCGATTCTGAAATCCCGTGTGATGGCCGACGATGTCATCGCCAAATTCGGCTTGATGGAGCGTTATCATGAGAAGACGATGGTCGATACGCGGGAGGATTTGGCCGAGCGCGTTCGTATCACCGTGACCAAGGAAAAGGTGATCAAGATCGCCGTGGAGGACACCGATCCCCAGGTCGCCGCAGACATAGCCAACTTCTACGTGGCCAATCTCGATCGACTGAATCGGACGGTGAATGTCAGCAAGGCGGGACAAAATCGCGCGTTCATCGAGCGGCGCTTGGCGGAGACGCAGGAGACCATGGGCAAGGCCGAAGAGGCCCTGCGCGATTTCCAGATGAAGAACCGGACGGTTGCGGTGGAAGCCCAATCCAAAGTGATGATCGAGGCGGCGGCGATGATCCAAGCCCAGATCACCGCACAGGAAGTGCAGTCCCAGGTGATGGGCACATACCTCTCCAGCGACAATCCGGACCTGGCTCGGATCCATTCCAATATCGAAGAGCTGAAGAAGCAGTTGACCATGATGGAGTCCGGCAAGAACGGCAAAGGTATGTTGCCGGGGCAGGACCGCCTCCACCCTGCGATGATTGCGGTGCCGGAACTGGCCCTGCAGTATGCGCGGCTGTTCCGGCAGGTGAAGGTCCAAGAGACGCTGTTCACGTTGCTGACGTCGCAGTATGAGCAGGCCAAGATTGCCGAGGCGCGCGATACACCGACCGTCCAAGTGCTCGATTCCGGCGTGCCGGCCGACAAGCGGAGCCGGCCTCGTGTCCTGTTGAACACCGCTGTGGCGGGAGTTCTCGCCCTTATGATCGGTGTGTTCGTCGCCTTCTTTTTGGATTATCGAGCGCGCGTCAGACCCTCCGTGGCACTTCGTTAAATTGACGATTTTTCAAAACCGGTGGTAGAATCGCCTCTATTATCCTGAAAAGACCGATAGTTTCGGTCTCACTCCATACAGCGAACTCTAAACCAGAGGAGAGAGGGATGGCTGTTCCAGTCTCCCAGATGTATACAGTTGCGAAGTATGTTCTCACCCAGAAACTCAAGGGGGTGAAACGCTATCCGCTCGTGCTCATGCTCGAACCGCTGTTCCGCTGTAATTTGGCCTGCGCGGGCTGCGGTAAGATCCAATATCCCGATCATGTGCTCGACAAGCGGCTGACTCCGGAGCAGTGCTGGGCTGCGGCGGATGAGTGCGGGGCGCCGATCGTCGCCATTCCGGGCGGCGAACCCCTGATCCATCCTGAAATCGGGCGGATCGTGGAAGGGCTGGTCGCGCAGAAGCGGTACATCTACGTCTGCACGAATGCGATTCTGCTGGAGCGCAAGCTCAAGGACTTTGCCCCATCCAAGTATCTGACCTTCAGTGTTCATATGGACGGGTTGAAGCGGGAACACGATCTCGCGGTCTGCCGTGACGGGGTCTACGATGTCGCCGTCCGGGCAATCAAGGAAGCGCTGAACCGCGGCCATCGCGTGACGACCAACACGACCCTGTTCGACGATGCCAATCCCGATCGGGTGCGCCAGTTCTTCGACGAGATGATGGCGCTGGGCGTCGAGGGGATGATGATTTCTCCGGGCTACAGCTATCAGAAGGCGCCCGACCAACAGCATTTCCTCAAGAAAGCCAAGACCAGGGAGCTCTTCTCGAAGATCCTGACCAGTCCCAAGCGGGCCTGGAAGTTCAACCAGTCGCCCCTGTTCCTGGATTTCCTCATGGGGATCAAAGAGTACCAGTGCACCCCGTGGGGAAACCCGACGTATAACGTGTTTGGCTGGCAGAAGCCCTGCTATCTGTTGCAGGAAGGCTACACGAAGACGTTTCGCGAACTGATGGAAACCACGGAGTGGCAGAACTACGGGACCAGCAAGAACGAGAAGTGCGCCGAGTGCATGGTGCATTGCGGCTACGAGGCTTCTGCGGTCGAAGACACCTTCGGAACCGTGTCAGGGTTTGCCCGTACCGTCAAAATCACCCTGCTGCCGACGGCGAGATAGGGAGCAAGTGGCGTATAGCACGTAGCGAATGACCGGTCGAAGAGCTGAATCCGCTCCGGCCATCGGCTATCAGCCATACGCTCCGCGGTTCATCATGACTGATTCTAAACACGAAAGCACTCACACCGGCAGCCCTGAGGGACGGGTCCTTCGGCCCGTTTCGGATGCCGAGCTCCGGGACGCGATTGAGCTGGCGTTCGACTATCGCGGCGATGTCACGATCGAACGAAAGTCCGGCGAGTCGACTCCCTGCTTCGTCTTCAACCGATCCGCCGAAGGGCCATCGCCCTGGATCGAAGTCTTCCCCGCCTCTGGTGCCGGCGTCCTGACCATTCCCTACGCCGACGTGGTCGCCATCGCCTTCACGGGCGAGGACACGGCGAACGGCAAGTCCTGGGAAGCCTGGCATACCAAGAAGGAGTCCGAGCGACGGGCGGAATCGGAGCGGGTCGAAGCGGAAGCCAGGGCCCGCGGCCACCTCTAAATGGAGGAGCGCCGAGCGTAGTTCGTTGCTCGTGAAGCGCAGTCAGGAAGCCGGTCGGTCGTTTTGACCATCCCACCTCGCTTTTGGCCTCCGAAGGCCCTCGCGCTATCAGCCGTTCGCCACTCGCACATTCTCTCCCTTCCCGCTGTATGGCTGATCCTTCACTGGTGGCTTCTGCTCACGTGATCTTTCGCAGTGAGGCGCACCCCGCGCGAAGGCCATCTTTCTTACTATCCGCTTGAATCTGCTCTGGAGTTTAGGCCGGTCTCTCCCGCTGTTTGACTCGATCCATTTGTTGACAAAGAAGGTGCCCTATGCTAGAAGGATCGGCCTCAAAATTGGGCATGCCCATGTCGATGTAGCCGCTCGCTGCGTGGGATTTCGAAGGGTTTGCTCCAGGGCGGACTGCAGGTCGGCACGGGGTATGACAAGACGAGGTCGGAGGACAATCAGCGGCGGCGCCTCCGGGTGGATGCTGGTTGTATTGGGGATCATCGGATCCCTGGCGTTGCCCTCGCTTTCGTTGGCGAGTCACGCGGCAGACCACCGGTTTACGGTCGAAGGTTTTGTCTGCGGCCCTGACGGGAAGGGGCGAGCCGGGGTCGATGTCCTCGTGAAGGATACCCGGATCACGGTTGGGCAGACGGTCCAGACCGACAGTGACGGGTACTATAAGGTCACCCTTCACCTGCATAACGATAACGTGGGCGACCCGCTGTTGGTCGAAGTCGGCGGGGAGCAGCAGAATCACAAAATTCAGTTCGATCCGAACGACCTCGAGACGGAACGGAAGCTCTGGGTCAGTTTTGGAAGCGGGTGCGAGCGTGATCTCGGCCCACCGAAGTGGTTCCTGATTGGGTTGGGTGTCTCGGCTGTTGCTATTGTGGGGTGGATTGGGCTAAAGATTTCCCGCAAGCGGGCTCGTGAAGAGCAACGGCAAAGAAAGGGACAGGGCAAGCGGCATAAATAGAGAGCGGTCCGTGGGGCGTTGTCCCTCGCCGGATCGAGTGATGTGGTGCAGGCGGGGGAAGTCCAACCGTGACCTCGTTGTTCGCTGAATCTTGACGCTTTTGCCGAGGCTGCCGTACTCCGCCTCGACGAAAGCGTCTTTTTTTCTGTCAATGGGCACACTGTCGGGGTGGGAAATCGGTCCCGGCATGAAGAAAGGAGCGGGTAAACCGTTATGAAGCACGCAGGATTGAGCAAGTTGGCTGTCGTCGTCGGCGCGATTGGGTTCGGGCTTGCCGTGGCCGGGTGCGGCGGTGGTGGTGAGGGGGGTGGAGAAGGACCGATCGTTCCTCCGCCGCCGGCTCCCGCTGAGTATGCCGACAAGCATATGCCTGCCGGATGGTGGTCCGATCCGAAAGTGATCGAGGAAGGCAAGGAAATCTATATCGGAGCAAAGAATCCTGACGTGAATTGCGCAAGCTGTCACGGAAAGGATGGCAAGCCGGTCAAGGCCGGTGCCCGCGATTTCCGGAACGGCGACCGCATGAAGATGTATTCGGACTCGGTCTGGTTTTGGCGCATCTCGGAAGGCGTGCCGAACACCAAGATGAAAGCCTGGAAGAGCAAGCTCTCCGATGAAGACCGATGGAAGGTCATGGCGTTCGAGGCCAGCTTCGGTCTCGCCGGCAAGGGCTGGGATCCGAGCAAGAAGGAATGGGTTCCCGCCAATCAAGTGAAGTAACCAAGGCTGGCTTTTGGATCTGCGGTGGGTCAATCGGTCGGAATGAGGAGGAGCGGCGAGACATCATGAAAATCTGGCAGCGCTGTTTGTTAGCTCTGTTCGCGATTGTGGCGGTCTGGGGAGGTGTTGCGTACGCGCAGGCCCCCAGCGCGCCCCCCGTGGAGTTCCCATACACCGGGAACCGCACGGCGGTCTGGATCGTCGCGCAGCTCCACATCCTCTTCGCCGGCTTCATCCTGGGAGCCCCGATCTTCGTGGTCATCTCGGAATGGCTGGGGTATCGGAAGCAGGACCCGCGCTACGACCGGCTCGCGAAGGAGGTCACCAAGGTGACGGTCATCCTCTATAGTATGACCGCCTTGACCGGAGGCCTCTTCATTTTCGTGTTGCTCGCGACCTATCCGCAGTTCACCACCTGGTTGATCAATCACTTCTTCCTTATCTTTGCCGTCATCTATCCGCTCTTGTTCATCGCGGAGACGTTCGTGCTCTACATGTACTTCTACACCTGGGATCACATGAAGGGGGAGAAGAAGGCCCGCCACATCGCCATGGGCGTGTTGCTGAACCTCATCGGAACGATCACGTTGTTCGTGATCGATGCGCCGACTTCCTTCATGAATACGCCGGTCAAGGCCGAGGGGGTCTCGCCCGCGGAGTTCTTGGCGGCTGCGTCTCTGTGGGACAAGGTGTTCAACTACAGCTGGATGCCGCTGAACCTGCACCGGTTGGTCGGGAATGTGACCTTCGGAGGATTCGTCGCCGGCCTGATCGCCGCCTATATGTATATGGGTGCGAAGAAGGACGAAGAGCGTTCGTATTATGACTGGATGGGTTTCGTGGGCAACATGATCGGCGTGGGCGCGCTCCTGTTCCTGCCGTTCATGGGTTATCTGTTGGCCTATGAGCTCTGTGACTACGACGCGTCGATCTGTCCGTACATGATGGCAGACCAGCTGTCGATGTTCTTTGAAATGCAAGGCGCCATGATCGGTCTGATCTTCTTGGCCAGCAACTACTACATCTGGCTGAGCATGAAGCGTATCGAGGGTGTCGAGCGCGTTCGAATGACGGTCCTCGCGCCGGTCATCATGGTGGCGCTGCCCCTCGTCATGACCAAGGTTCTGACGGACTATCCCGTGCCGGATCCCCGGTCATTGGCCTTCTTGTTGCCGATGCTGCTGGCGCCGGTGGTGCTCGGCCGCTTCATCCCGATCACCGTGTCATCGAGCACCGTCATCAAGGTCGGTTTCTTGATGGTCGTCGTCGGCAATGCCATCTGGATGACCCCGCACGGATTCGTCCCGACCGGTGCCAAGCTCGTGGCTGAACTGGAATTGCCGTCCGACTGGAACTTCCTGGCGCTCATGCCGGCGAAGAACAGCGCGGCCTTCACGCTGGTGTTCGTCACGGTCGTGAATTACGTCATTTATAATCGCGCCGTCTCTCAGGGCACGATCGTATGGGGCAAGATCGACTTCGCCTCCCAGTTCGTCCTGGTGTTCCTGGCGTTCAGCGCGATCTGGACGATGGGTCTTATGGGCGCTGTTCGGTCGTTGTTGCGGAAGTACTTCCACACGTACAACTTGCTGCCGGATTTCACTGCCGAATCCTTCACGCCGACGCTGTCGTATTCGGCTTGGTGGATCACCGGTATTACGGTGGTGTTCTATGCCGTAGTCAGCTTCGCGATCATCGTGACCTTGCGTCCCTCCGATTCCAAGGGCCACGCCCACGAGGCGAGCCCGGTTCCGGCGGGAGCGAAGTAAGGCACGACTACGAGTAGGGAGCGAGAAACGAGGGCACTCATGGGAAATATCATCAAGAAAACGATCATCGGGGTTGTCATCGGAGGGATCCTGTTCGGAGCGACGAACGCGCTGGGTTTCCCCTTCGTCTTCCAGGCACTGTTTTTCGGCTATGCGATGCTGGGCGCCATCGTGTTTATCATTCTGGACCTGCCCACGCTCAAGCCGTTCGGTGGCGTCAAGGCCGTCGGGGCCTTGGTCGTGTTTTACGTCGTCCTGTGCGTCGTGTATATCGCGGGCGCTTCCTTGTGGCCGCAGTATGATCCCGAGGACGAAAAGGGCAAGATCGACAAGATTCTCAAGCCGAAGCGCGAGCAGTACGAAGCCGGCAAGGTTGATGTGCTGATGCAGCGCGCGAAGGCTCTCGACGAAAAGGCGAAGGAGCTTACGGCGCGTCTGCAGGCGCTCGGTGCCGCCCAGGCGCCGGCCGATCAAAAGGCGGGTGGCGATACGGCACCCACGTCGACGGTAGCCGCCGGCGGTGACATCGCCAAGCTGGGCGAGGAGCAGTGGCAATTGCAGGAGTGTTACAACTGTCACAAGTTGAAGGGAGAGGGCGGCAAGAAGCGCGGTCCTGAACTCGACAACCTCGGCAACCTGCTCTCGGCCGACGAAATCGCCCGGAAGATCCTGGATCCGAAGAGCTACAAGGCGGAAGGGTTCGATCAGGAGTATGAGAAGGGCAAGATGCCGGACAAGTACAAGGACCTGATGGAGCCCAAGGATGTGCAGGCCTTGGCCGCGTGGCTCGCGACTTTCAAGAATGCGTCGGTGAATACGCCGAAGCCCATCAAGATGAAGTGAGCATGATGCAGCCGAAACTGAAATCGAAAGTTCGTTGTACCGATCGTGAGGTGGGGGAAGTCCGCCGGATCGTCATGGATCCGCTCTCCCATGAAATCAGCCACATTGTGGTCGGCGGCGACGGCACGGGGCCGACCGAGCGCCAGGTGCCGATCGGTCAAGTTCAGGGTGTCACTGAAGAGATTGTGACGCTGCGCTTGGCCTCGGCCGACTTCGGCGGGCTTCCGCCGTTCAAGCGCGACGATTATGTGACGACCCACGAGGTGGAAATCGCCCACCTCGAGGAGAAAATTCACGTCACGCCCGGCGAAGTGCTGGTGCCGTTCCCTGAGTTGGAGCGGAGCGTCAAGCGTCGGACCTTCTTCGCGAATTTTACCCATGCCATCGGTTTCCTGATCGGTTTCCCGCTGGCCTTTCCGGTATTGAAGTATCTCATGAAGCCGATGTATGCGCCGTTCGACAACAGCTGGCTCAAGATCGGCAATGTGGGGAAGATCAAGCAGGACGACGTCGGGATTCAGTACAAGTACAAGCGGAAAGTCAAAGAAGCCTACATGCCCGAGCAGGAAATCGACAAGAACGTCTGGGTCCTGAAGGCGACGCCGAAAGTCCTCGAGAGCATCTATCAGGGCAAGGACATGGAGTTCCGGGATGCCGCCGGCAAGCATGTCTGGACGAATAAGAAGGACGTTCCGTACGTTGCCTATTCCGGTAAGTGTCCCCACCTTGGATGCGGGTTCAAGTGGCGCACGCACAAGACCCTGGGGCAAGTGTTCCTGTGTCCCTGCCACCTCAGCATCTACGACGCGGCAGGAAAGGTGCTGGACGGTCCGGCGCCCCGGGCGCTGGATCCGCTCCCGATCCAAGTGACGGCCACCGGCGAAATCGCCATTATCGACATGGAATTCAAAGCGGGCACCAAGGCCCAGGTTCGGATTGTCTAAATGGATACGACTACGCAGCCGACCAATCAGCAGCCTTCAGCCATCGAACAGGTTCTGGCCTTCGTCGACGAGCGCGTCGGTCTGAAGACCCTTCAGGCCAAGATGCTCAACGAGCCAGTCCCGGGCGGATCCCGCTGGGCCTACGTTTTTGGCTCCGTCCTGCTCTTCATCTTCATCATGCAGGCCGTAACGGGCATCCTGTTGATGTTCTACTACGTGCCGACCGCCGACCATGCCTATGCAAGCACCCAATACATCATTCACACCGTCGACTACGGTTGGTTCCTCCTCAGTTATCACTTCTGGGGATCGACCGCCATGGTGGTCTGTGTGTTCGCGCATATGTCCCAAGTCTTTCTCTGGGGCGCCTATAAAAAACCCCGCGAACTCATTTGGTTGGTCGGGCTGGCCCTGTTCGGCATCGTCATGGGCTTCGGCTTCACCGGCTACCTGCTCCCTTGGGACCAGCGCGCCTATTGGGCCACCACGGTCGGCGTCGAAATCATGGACAAGACGCCCGTACTCGGCGATTTCATGGCCCGTTTCCTCAAGGGCGGTCCGACACCGGGCCAGATGACCCTCAGCCGGTTCTTCGTAATCCACGTGATGGTCCTCCCGGCGGCCCTGATGGGCCTGGCTGGTTTGCACCTCTTCCTCTTCCGCAAGGCCGGTCCTGCCGGCCCGTTCCGCGGCAGCGTCGAGGAAATCAAGGCTAAGACCGATTACTTCTTCCCGCGCCAAATCTGGAAGGACATCGTTGGGATGGTCGTGGTGTTCCTCTCGATCTGCAGCTTGGCCTTCTGGGAACCGGTCGTTCTGCTGGAAGAGGCCACGCCGGACCCAGGTGATTACCACCCCGAGCCGGAGTGGTATTTCCTGTTCCTGTTCCAGTTGCTTCGCTTAAAGGTTTTCGCGGGAGAGTTCGGGCAGTTCCTCGGTGCGATTGCATTGCCGGGTCTCTTTATGGCCTTGTTGGCAGCCCTGCCCTTCATCGATCGCGATCCCGAGCGGAACATTTTCAAACGGCCGATCGCGCTGATCAGCTGGATCGTCGTGATGTCCAGCATCCTGATTTTCACCGTGGCCGCGATCATCAACCGTGAATTCCTCGAATAGCCGGAGGGTCTTGGGCACATGACGGGTCGAGAAAGCATGTCGTCATTCAAGTTAGGGCTCACCATCTTCTGGAACGCCTGCTGGACGGCCCTGCCTATCAAGATGGGCTTCGTGCTCCTCTTCATGGCTATGGGCACGATGCATCTCGAGAACAAGCTGGGCGTGGCGTTCCTGTTTCTCCTGATGAGTCCGGCGAGCGTCTTTGCGTATTTTATCGTGACCGGGGCTCTTGGCTTTCATTTCGGCGAGGGGCTTGGCCTGACGTTTCTGTTCCTCTTGTCCATTCCCATCGATATTTGGGCGATCGGCTTGGTGGCGCGCACGGCCTTCATCGAGCGTCTGCGCATTGAGCCACCGGCATCGATCGGTTCGGCCCTGTGGGTTCGATTCGCCCTGGCCGGGGCCATTTATCTTCCCTTGCTCTGGGTGATCGAAGGAGGCGCCACCGACGTGGCGCGCTCATTGGCGCACGACATCGTCAACAGCGATATGCTCAAAGCCTTGCCGGTGGCGGAAAAGATCGGCCTCGAACTCAGCATCTGGGGGACGGTCTCGACCGTG
>WBZO01001936.1_pt1 | contig 29399 bp, 23 predicted proteins | sample 5204261 | NCBI WGS metagenome assembly WBZO01 (sample SAMN12412400, study PRJNA552823) | activated sludge metagenome | isolation source: activated sludge from anammox sidestream of wastewater treatment plant... | place: USA: North Carolina | collected 2017-09
CGGCTGAGGCCGTGACCATGACCGAGACCGGTGCGATGGAGTGCGACGACGCGTTCGTGCAGGCGTTCGAGGCGCAGACGCTGCCGAAGGAGTTCTTCACGCACGCCGGCCACGTGCGGGCGGCGTGGTGGTACCTCACGCACTACCCGCTCGGTGACGCCATGGACCGCTTCCGGTCGGCGCTCCAGGCATATGCCGCGTCGCTCGGGGCCTCGGGGAAGTATCACGAGACGATGACGGTGGCGTGGCTGCTGCTCATTGCCGAGCGGCTCGACGACAGCACCCGCCTTCTGACGTGGCGGGAGTTCGCGGACCGGTTCCCGGAGCTCTTCGAGCGCCAGGCCCTGCTCGCGCGCTACTACAGCGACGAGGTGCTCCGATCCGAACGGGCGAGGCGCACGTTCGTCATGCCGGACCGGGCTGCGGACACGACCGGCTAGCGCAGCACCCGACCTTCTGCCGCCCGGGTGAGCCGGTCGTGGATGGCGAGGCCGATACCTTCCGGGGCGGGGGCAATGGCGAGGATCTCGTCGGGACCGGCCGCGTCGATCGCCCGGATGGCGTCGAACAGTTCGCGCGCGGCCTGTGCCGGTTCCGCCCGCGAACCGAAGGTCCGCACGGTCACCTGCCCGTCCGCGACGGCATCGCCAAGCGCGTCGCTCACCGTCGCCGCGTCCTCGGCCGGCGCCAGGATACCGATGCGCACACCCTGGGCCAGCCTCGCACGCGCTTCCGTCAGCAGGCGTGCCGCAGCGGCGTGCTGTTCGCCCTCGACCAGCGTCATGCGCGCGCGCGGCGCGTAGTGCCGCAGGAGTTGACCGGGAGAGACCTGTGCCTCGCCAGCGTCGCTGACGCGGCTCATCACCTGGACGTCGGGCAGGATCGTGCGAATCGCGTCCACCGACACCCCGCCAGGCCGACGGACGAGGGGCGGGTGCACCGACAGATCGAGCACGGTCGACTCCACGCCGATGTCGGTGCGTCCCGCGTCGATGACGATGTCCACGCGGCCGTCGAGGTCGGCGAGCACGTGCGCGGCCTCGGTCGGGCTCGGACGCGAGAAGCGGTTCGCGCTGGGGGCGGCAACGGGACGGGCGGCCGCCGCGATGAGCGCACGCGCCACGGGGTGCGCGGGCACCCGCACGGCCACGGTGTCCAGCCCGGCTGTGACCTCGCCAGGCACGTGCGGCTGCTTCGGGAGGATCAGGGTGAGCGGGCCAGGCCAGAACCGGGCGGTGAGCGGACCCACGGCCTCGGGCACGTCCCTCACGAGCGACGGCAGGTCCGAGGCGTCGGCCATGTGCACGATCAGCGGGTCGGTCGACGGGCGGCCCTTGGCCTCGAAGATCCCGCGCACGGCGGTCACGTCGAGCGCGTTCGCTCCGAGTCCGTACACCGTTTCAGTGGGGAAGACGACGAGTCCGCCGTCGCGCAGCCGGTGTGCGGCATCGACCAGCGCGTTCGGGTCCGGATGCGCGGGATCCACGCGGATCACGCGGGTCTGGCGTGCGGGCATTCCATTCATTGTGCACCGCCGGTGCAGCGCAGAAGGGTGCATTCGCGTTAACATCCCTCACGCCGTGAGTGACGACCGGAGCAGCACCGCCGCAGGCCAGGCGGTACAGGGGTACAGGTGACGCCTGTCTCCAACGATCCCGAGGAGTTCTGGGGCGATCTGATCCCGCTTGTGGCGGCCCGCCAGGTGGTGCCGATCGTCGGCAGCGAGCTCCTGACCGCCACGGTCAACGGCGCGCGCGTGCCGTTCTATCGCCTCGTGGCGGAGCGGCTGCTGGCGCGCTACAACGTCGACCCCTCGACGGTCGACCTGCGCGAGCACCACGAGCTGAACGATGCCGTCTGCGCGCTGGACCGGCTCGGCAAGCGAGCCAGCGCCGACAGCTACCTGCCGGTGCACGACGCCATCCGCGCCACCCTGAACGAGCACCGCGACACGGTGTCGGCGCCGCTCCGCCTGCTGGCCGCCATCGACGACATCCGGTACTTCGTCACCACCACGGTGGACGATGTGCTGGCGCAGGCGCTCGACGCGGTGCGGCACGGGGGGCAGGCGCGGACCGAGCAGGTGGAGTACGCGCCTGATGGTCTTCCGAACGACCGGATGACCGACCTCGACGAAGGCGACAGCGAGCGGCGGACCGCCGTGCTCTACCTGTTCGGGAAGGCGGCCGTGTCGCCGGTCTTCGCCACGCATGACGAGGACATCCTCGAGTTCCTCTACGGCATCCAGGCCGGTCTCGGCCGTCCACCGAAGCGGTTCTTCTCCGAAATCAGGAGTGCGAACCTGCTCCTGATCGGCTGCCACTTCCCGGACTGGCTGAGCCGGTTCATGGTCCGTGTGGCCGCGCCGAAGCGACTGAGCGAGCAGCCCCGCCGCAAGGACTTCATCATCGATCCCGAGCGCGAGGAGCCCGGGTTCGTCGTGTTCCTCACCACCTTTGCCAGGAACACGCGCATCTCGGCCATGACGCCCGAGGCGTTCGTCGCCGAACTGCACGCCCGGTGGAAGGCCGCCCAGCCGGGCCAGCAGACGCCGGCCGCGGCCGCGCAGGTGGTGGTGACGCCGCAGGGGCGGAAGCCGGCCGTGTTCATCAGCTACTCGCGCACGGACCTGGCGTCGGCCCGGACGCTGTTCGGCGAGTTGCGGCGGCTCGCGGGCGACGACGTGGCGTGGTTCGACAAGTCGGTGCTCGAGCCTGGCCACGACTGGGAGCAGCGCATCCTCGAAGGCATCGGCGCCTGCCAGCTGTTCCTCCCGGTCATCTCCCACTCGGAGGAGCAGCGCACCGAGGGCTTCTTCATCGCCGAGTGGAAGGAGGCGATCGAGCGTGCGCGCAGCATCGACGGCCGCGCGTTCATCGTCCCCGTGTTCGTCGATCCAGAGGCCGAGACGAAGCTGGCGCTCTATCCCCGGGCGCAGCGCATGTTCGGCCACATCGACTTCGGATTCGCCCCAGGCGGGAAGCTGACACCGCGGCTGGAATCGGCCATCGTGCGCGAACTGCGCGCGTTCAGGGGGTGACGTGGCTGACCTGGTCGAGACCTCCTACCAGCTCGATGCCGACAACCCCTGGCCGGGCCTGGCCTGGTTCGACGAGCGTGCCGAGCAGTTCTTCAACGGGCGCACCCGCGAGGTCGCCGAACTCCGGCGCCTGGTGGCCGATGCCCCGCTCACGGTGCTGTTCGGCCGCTCGGGCCTCGGCAAGACCTCGCTGCTGAAGGCGGGGCTGTTCCCCGCGCTCAGGCGCGCAAACTACCTCCCGGTCTACCTCCGCGTGCGGTATCCGGCCCCGGGCGAACTGACCGACACGCCGCTCATCGAGCAGTTGTACACGGCCTTCCAGGAGGCCTGCACCTCGGAGAAGGTCGGTGCAGACGCTCCCGAGCGCAGGCCCGGCGACACGTTCTGGGAATACCTGCACCGCACGGACACCAAGGTCTGGAGCCGCCAGAACGAGCGGCTCATGCCGGTCTTCGTGCTGGACCAGTTCGAGGAGGTCTTCACGCTCGGCACCTCGGCACCGCTGGCGGTGCAGCGCCTGCGCGAAGACCTGGCCGACCTGGCGGAGAACCGCATCCCGGTGGCCACCGAGCGGCGGATCGCGGAAGACCCCGAGCTCGCCACGTCGCTGGCCCTGCGCAGCCAGCCGTACCGCGTGCTGCTGTCGTTCCGCGAGGACTTCGCCACGCAGTTCGAACGATGGCGCGAACTGCCGTCGCTGATGCGGAACCGCCTGCAGCTGCTGCCGATGAACGGGCGGCAGGCGCTCGAGGCGGTGCGGGGTGCGGCGTCGCACCTGGTGGACGAGCGGACAGCGTCGCTCATCGTGCGGTTCGTGGCCTCGGAGCGCAAGTCGAGCCCGCAGGAAGACACGTCGATCGCATCGCTCGACAGCCTCACCGTGGAACCGGCCCTGCTCAGCCTGGTGTGCCGCGGCCTGAACACCGGGCGCAAGGAGCGGCGCAGCAAGGGCGGACCGGACCGGATCGACGCGGATCTGCTCTCCCAACTCGGCACCGGCGTCGTCGACCGGCACTACAACGACAGCATGAACGACCAGCCGGAACGCGTGGCCCGGTTCATCGAGAGCGAGCTGGTCACCGAGAGCGGCTACCGGAATCCGTGCGCGCAGGACGATGCGTTGCGCGAGCCGTACCTGCTGTCGCTTGGTGCCCTGCAGGTGCTGGTGGACCGCCGGCTGCTGCGCTTCGAGCCCTCGCTGGGCGTGACGCGCGTGGAGCTGATCCACGACCTGCTCGCGCCGACGGTGGTGAAGCATCGCGACGAGCGGCGCCGGCAGGACGACCTGCAGAAGCTGGGCGATGAGCTGCGCCGGCAGGACGAGGCCCGGCGTGCCGCCGAGGCGGCCCTCAACGCGCGCCGGCGCTCGACCATCGCGGCGGTGATTGCCGGCGTGGCGGTGGTCGTGGCTGCCGGTGTCGGCCTGCTCGCCGTCTACGCCGTGCGACAGGCCGGGCTCGCCACCGACGCACTCGCTGTTGCCACGCGAAAGGAAGCCGAGGCCAGTACCCAGGCGCGTATCGCGCGCTCGCGCGAGCTGGCCTCGGCCGCGCTCATCCGGCTCGACACCGAACCGGAGCTCGCGGTACGGCTCGCGATGGAGGCGCTCGGCGCGGCGTCCACCGTCCCCGCGGAGCTGTTGCCGGTGCAGGCAGAGTCGGCACTGCGACAGGCGCTGTTCCGCTGGCACGGACACGCCAACGACCCCCCGCCCCAGATGCCGTCGTCCGCGCCCGTACTGCACCTGCGCGGCGTCGAGGGCGGGGCGCCGACCGACGATGTGATGGGCGTGGCGATCAACCCGGACGGTACGCGACTGCTCGCAACCGGGTGCGACCGGTTCGCGCGTCTCTGGGACATCCAGTCCGGCGTCCCGGTGTTCGCGCGCCAGCATCCGGCACCGCTCACGGTGGGGGCGTTCTCGCGCGACGGCCGCCTGCTGCTGACGGCCGGCGGCAATCCGTGCCTCACCCGTCCGACGCGCGACCCCAACGACACCGACGTGCGCGTGTGGGACGTGGCCTCCGGAGACCTGCGCGCCCGCCTGAAGGGTCCACAGTTCCTGCTGGTGGGCGCTGCGTTCGACGCCACGGCCTCGCGCGTCGTGGGCGGCGGCCTCGAGGGCCATGTGCTGTCGTGGTCCATCGCCGACGGGACGATGCGTGACGTCGGCGAGCAGACCGCCGGGCTCGAGCCGGCGATCATCCAGTCGGTGGAGGTCAGTCCCGACGGGCGGCAGGTGGCCAGCGGGGCCCAGGACGGGACGGTGGCCATCTGGAATGCGGAGACCGGCGCGCGCGAGCGGACGCTCACGCACGATGCGCGGGTGCTTGCCGTCGCCTACGGTGGTGCGGCCGGAAGCGCACGGCTCGCGTCGGTGGACGAGAACGGCATTGCCAAGCTCTGGGATGCGGGCACGTACGACCTGCAGCGGGAGATCCGCACCTATACCGGCGCCCTCTACTCGGCCGCCCTGTCGAACGACGGCCGCTTCCTCGTGACCGCCGGTTCCGAACTGGTGCTCTGGGAGACCCAGACCGGCGCCCGCATGCAGATCATCGGTGGACAGCAGCCGATCTATGCGGTGTCGATGAGTGCCGACGGCCGTTTCATCGCGGCCGCAGGCAAGGGTGGCTTCCTCAGGATCTTCGACTGCGACCTCTGCGTCGGCCGCGACGCGCTGCTGACCCTGGCCAACGGCCGCCCGCCGCGGGAACTGACGCCGCGCGAACGGCAGGACTTCGCCTTCCCCGACTGACGGGCTGGTCGCGCCCGACCTGCCGGTTCTGCGGGACGCGGCCGATAACACGGGGACATGGACTGTCCCCGGTGCGCCTTCGTCCATACCGCCACCTTCGAGGAATGCCCGAAGTGCGGCGTCGTCGTCGCCAAGTACCTGCGGGGCGCGGATGTGAAGCCGGCCGGCCTGTCGCGCCTGCCAGGGGCGTCGGTGCAGGCAGACCTCGAGCGCGCCGAGGCAGACCGCGAAGGGCTCCGTGTGGAACTGCGTGCGCGTGCCCTTGCGATTGGTCTGGCGCTGGGGTTCGCGTGGCTCGCGGTCCGCTCGTCGCCAGGTGCCGTGCGCCTGATCGCCATGTGGGTGCACGAAACCGGGCACGCGGCCGCTGCCTGGGCTTGTGGCTACCCGGCGTGGCCCGGCCCCTGGTTCACGCCTGTTGGTGACGAGCGGTCGCGTCTCCTGACCCTGCTGATTGCCGGAGCGCTCGGCTTCGGTGCGTGCCGCGCGTGGGCGAGTGCGCGCTGGTTCTGGGTGGCCGCGGCGGTCGTGGTGCTCGGCCTCGTGACGGTCTGCACGTTCGTCCTGCACGCGGGCCAGGCGCGCCAGCTCATCGTGTTCAGCGGCGATGGCGGGAGCCTGCTGATCGGCACCCTGCTGATGATGACCGTGTTCGCGCGCGAGGAGAGTGCGGTGCGGCGCGATCGCCTCAGGTGGGGGCTGGTGGCCATCGGGGCGCTGGCCTTCATGGACGCGTACGCGACCTGGTCCGGAGGGATCGCGGCGGTGCCCTTCGGCGCCGGCGATCACGGCCTGAGCGACCCGAGCGTACTCGCGGAAGAGTTCGGCTGGAGCGTCCTGCAACTCATGCGGCGATACCTTCAGCTCGCCCACGCCTGCCTCGCGGCGCTGGCCGTCGCCGCCATGCTCCACATCGTCCTGCCGGCACTCGCGCTGGTGGAACGCCCCACGCGCTGACGGCGGCGCTGCCGGCATTCCGGCACGCGTCAGTACGCCTCCTACCACGTTCGAAGAAAACTGCTCCCGCGGCCGGTCTGCTGCTCAACCCGACGTGCCGGGCGCCGATTGCACGGACAGTTCTCGCAACCCGCCGGAGGCTCGCGCAATGTCGTTCACGAGGAAGCTCCTTCTGCTCGGCCTGCTGTTGACGGTGGGCCCACTGGTGACCGTACTCGCCATCGTGCGGCAGACCGACGCCCACACGCAGCAGGCCGCGCACGACGGCACCGTGGACCTGGCCAAGGGTGACCTCGACCACATCGTGCACCTGGTGCACCTCGCGTGTGAGTCGCTCGTTGGACGGGGGAGTGGTGGTGCGCAGGCCACCGTCGATCCGGGGGCGGTGAACGACCTGCTCGACAAGCTCGCGGCGGTGAAGGTGGGGCGCACCGGCTACATCTACATCCTGAAGGCAACCGGCGAGCAGCGGGGCAGCTACGTCCTCTCGCTCGGCCGCAAGCGTGACGGCGAGAACCTGTGGGGATCGCGTGACGCCGACGGGAATCCCTTCATCCAGGAGATCGTCAACACCGCGGTGAGCCTTCGTCCCGGCGAGACCAGTGAGCACCGCTATCCCTGGCAGAACGCCAACGACCCGGTGCCCGTGATGAAGGTGGCGCGGTTCAAGTACGTGCCTGCCCTCGACTGGGTGGTGGCGGCGAGCCTGCCGGAGCCGGAGCTGTTCGCCACCAGCCACCAGATCGACACCCTCATGTCGCAGACCGACACCATCCTGCTGGTCGTCACGGCCCTGGCGCTCGTCGGCTGCGCCGTGTCCTGGAGCGTGTTCGCCCGCCGGTTCGGGCGGAAGCTGGACACGATTGTCACCAACCTCACGGACGGTTCATCACAGGTGGTGGCGGCGGCCGGCCAGGTCGCTGGCTCTGCGCAGGCGCTCGCCCGGGGGGCCACCGAGGAGGCCAGCTCGATCGAGCAGACGGCGCAGTCCATGGACGAACTGTCGACGATGACCAGGAACAATGCAGAGCATTCGCGCGAGGCGGCCCTGCTGATGGGCGACGTCGACGCCCGCGTGTCGGAGTCGAATGCGGCGCTCGGGGAGATGGTCGGGTCCATGCGGCTGATCGAGCAGTCGAGCGAGAAGGTCGCCCACATCATCCGCACCATCGACGAGATCGCGTTCCAGACGAACATCCTGGCGCTGAACGCCGCCGTGGAGGCGGCACGGGCGGGCGAGGCCGGCATGGGGTTCGCGGTCGTCGCCGACGAAGTGCGGAACCTGGCGCAGCGGTCGGCGCAGGCGGCGAAGGACACGACGGCACTCATCGAGGAGTCGCTCGCCAACTCGAAGCTCGGGGCGGCCAGGGTGACGCAGGTCGGGTCTGCCATTGCCGGCATCACGACCGGTGTCGCGAAGGTGAAGGGGCTCATCGACCAGGTGAGCACCGCGAGCGGGCAGCAGGCGGAGGGGATCGGCCGGGTGTCGGGTGCCATCGCCAAGATCGAGAAGGTCACCCAGATGATGGCCGCCAACGCGGAAGAGAGTGCGGCCGCCAGCGAGGAACTGAGCGCGCAGGCCGGGTCGGCCATGGCCACCATCCACAACCTCGAGGAACTGGTGGGCGCGCACTATCACGGTCATCAGCCTGCCAGGCCCGCGTCTGGCAGGGGAGCGGGCGTGCCGGAGGCCGGGCGTCAGGATCGGCGCGCGGCATGACGTGACGCGTACGGAGCGGTGGTCGGGCAGGAGGTTGCCATGTCGGGATGGGTGAAGCGGGGCGTGCTGGTGGCGGCGATGGCGGCGGGGCCGGCTGCGGTGTCGGCGCAGACGCCGGTGCAGTTGCAGACGAAGGACGGCACGTCGGCCATCAGCTTCGGCCTGCTGACGCAGGCGATGGCGCAGCGCGACATCACCGATGGTGGACCGTCGACCCACGACATCTGCCTGAGGCGCTTCCGGTTCATTGCCGGCGGCAGGCTCGCCAATCGCGTGAAACTCTTCGTGGACACCGACACCCCGTTCCTCGGCGAGCACAACGCCACGTGGTCGGTGCCGCCGACCTACCTGCAGGACCTGATCGTCACCGTCGAGTGGCGGCCCGAGTTGCAGGTCGACGCCGGCCTGCTGCTGGTGCCCGACTCGTACAACGGCACGCAGTCGGCCGCGTCGCTGATGGCCGTGGGCTACGGCCCGTATTCCTTCCTGTCCTCGGCCCCGACACAGTCACGCGTGGGGCGCGACCAGGGCGTGCAGCTCCGGGGCTACCTCGCAAGGAACCGGGTCGAGTATCGCGCCGGCATCTTCCGCGGTGCGATGAAGACCGAGGCCGGCATGTCGCCACGCTATGCCGGGCGGCTGGTGTGGCATCCCTTCGGCGCCCAGACCGGCTTCTTCTACGCCGGCACCATGCACGGCAAGCGGCGGATGCTGGGTGTGGGCGTGAGCGTCGACCGGCAGGAGCACTTCAGCGCGGTCTCGGCCGACGTGTTCAGCGAGTGGCCCCTGCGGAACGGCGCCACCGTGACCCTGCAGGCCGACTACACGCGCTACGACGGCAGTCGGACATTCACCACGCTGCCCAGGCAGCACACCTGGATGGCCGAGGGCAGCTACACCGGCCGCAGGCGCGTGGGGGTCTTCGGGCAGGTGGCGCACCAGGACATCGCCGCGTTCGGGAAGGCGGACTCGGCAGCGATGCAGGCCGGCGTGCTCTACTGGCTGAAGGGACACCGCAGCAACCTGAAGTGCGGCGTGGGACGCACGCTGAAGACCGGGGCGCCGGCTCACACGCAGCTGCTGGTCCAGAGCCAGCTGTTCATCTTCTGACGCGGCGCCGGGCTCAGTGCCGGGTGAACCGGCCAAGCATCTCGGCCAGGTCGGCGATGCGGTACGGCTTGGGCAGCAGGCCGAGTGCGCCGAGCGAGATGAGCCCCTGCGCCTCCTCGTTGTCGCCGTAGCCGGAGCAGACGACCACGGGGACGCCAGGGTCGATCGCCCGGAATGCGAGGAAGGCCTCGCGACCGTCCATCTTCGGCATCTTCAGGTCGAGCAGCACACCCTTCAACCCCTCATGATGCCGGCGGAAGGCCTCGACCGCCTGCACGCCATCCTCGGCGGTCAGGCTCTGGTACCCGAGGCGGGCCAGGGCTGTCGTCGCGAAGCGCCGGAGGATCGGTTCATCCTCGACCACCAGGACCAGGCCCTCGCCTGGTCCCGTTCCTGGCGCGCGCCTCGCCGCCACCGGACCGAGCACACCGCGGGGCAGGCGAACGACGAAGCGTGAGCCCATACCTGGCGTGGACTGCACCACGATCGATCCCCGGTGCAGGTGCACGATGCCGTACACCGTCGACAGGCCGAGGCCGGTTCCCGGCGTGCTGCCGCGCACCTTCGTCGTGAAGAAGGGCTCGAAGATGCGCATGCGCACCTCCTCGGTCATCCCAACGCCCGTGTCGGCCACGATCAGCTGCACGTAGTCGCCGGCCGGCAGCGGCTGCGCGTGCGCCTCGTCGAGCGTCACCTCCGTTGTCTGGAGGTGCAGCGTTCCGCCGTGGGGCATGGCCTCGCACGCGTTGATGGCCAGGTTCACCACCAGCTGGTTGATCTGGCCCGGGTCGGCGTCGATGGTCCATCCGGTGCCGAGGGACAGGTCCAGCGTGACGTCCGGCCGGAATGTCGGGCGGAGCATCGTCACGCAGTCCGCCACGATGGCGTCGAGGTCCACCGGTTCCACGATGTTCTTGCCGCGTCGCCCGAAGGCGAGCAGCTTGCGCGTCAGCTCCGCGGAGCGTGTGGCTGCCTGGACGATGGCCTCGAGGTCGTGCCGCCGCCCGGCGTCGTGCTCGTCCTGCAGCAGCAGGTCGGCATAGCCGAGGATGCCCCCCAGCATGTTGTTGAAGTCGTGGGCCACGCCGCCGGCAAGGCTGCCGAGGCTTTCCATCTTCTGGGCCTCGAGCAGTTGCATCTCGAGCCGCTCGCGCTCGGCCTCGTTGCGCTTGTGCTGCGTGATGTCCTTGCCGAACACCGCAATGCCGGTCACCCGGCCGTCGACACGGACCGGGTTGAACGAGTGCAGCACCGTCGTGTCGGTGCCGGGCACGGCGTATTCGGTCGAGAACGAACCCTCGCGCAGCGTGCGCTCGTAGAAGCCGCGCCATTCCAGGTCGTGCGGCGCCGGCATGATCTCGGACGGCCGCATCCCGTTCGCCAACTGCAGGCCGAAGTTCGCGCGAGCCGCCTGGGCCAGGGCCGCGTTGAACAACACCAGCCTGAACTCCACCGGCTCGACGAGCCACACCATGTCGTCCGTGCTGTCGATCAGGGTGGAGAGACGGGCACGCGACTCCTCGATGGCCCGACGGGCTTCGACCTCGGTGGTCACATCGCGCGTGGTCATCAGCAGGAGGTCGGCTCCGTCGTAGGTGACCACCGCCAGTGACGTCGAACCCCAGAAGAGCCGTCCGTCCCTGGCGCGCAGGCGTGAGAGGAACCGATCGACCCGTCGCCTGGTTGCCACGAGGTCGACGAACCGCAACCGCTCGCCTTCGTCCACCCACAGGCCGAGGTCGACACCCGACCGGCCGACGGCCTCCTCGCGACTCCAGCCCGTGAGCCGCGTGAACCCCTCGTTCACGTCGACGAACACCCGGTTCGCGCCGTCGAACAGGTACACAGCCTCTGGATAGACACGGAAGATCTCCGCGAAGCGCTCCTCGGTGGCGGTGAGCGAGGCGAGTGCCAGGTTCAGCCGCCGTCGCTCACGGTCGTAGCTGGTCGTGGCCATCCAGAGGATGAACGCGCACGTGAAGCCGCTCACGACCAGCCCGGTGATCAGGTCGACGAGCCGGGCTCGTTCGGACGGGAACGGGGTCGCGAGCCCAGGCCGCGCATGCTCCAGCAGCGTCAGCCCGGCGGCCACCCCAATCACCAGGGCGGACAGCACCCAGGCGCGCCGCCCGCGGTAGAACATCACCACGTAGCAGATGGGGATGAAGAAGTAGTACGGCAGGCTGCCCTGGGTGCCGGCGTTCGGGAACCAGCCAACGCCCAGCATGACGAGCTGGGCGACGAGCAGCGAGCCGGGATAGTAGCGCCCGCGCCGGGCGAGCAGGTACAGCGCAAAGGCAACGGCCCCGAACACACCCGCCATGGCCGACACCACCACCGGCAGGTCCTGGAAGATGTTCGTGGGGATGACGATGGCGATCGTCAGGAGCGCGCCGGCGAGGCACAGCCGCTCATAGAACCGCTCCCGGAGGTCCTGGTCGCTGTCCGGGAGGAGGTAGGCGCCGAGGCGGTCGCTCAGACCATCGCTGTGCACGGGTGTGACTCCCGCGTGCCCGACCCGGGGGATCGGACCTTTCTTGGGAATGCAATCAGTGTAAGCCACGCGCGTACGACGCCGTCGGGCCTGTGCACGGGCCTGCACTCGAGCGGGCGAATCGGCATGCACCGGTGGGCCGCGTGGTACTATTTACCGTCGAGCTGGGCCGCACGGTGTTGCCGCGGCCCGCCCGTCGGACCGGCGCCGCACGCCCGGTCCGACGACCCGCCCACGACCGGCGCGCTAGGAGGCTCCATGCCAGCCCGTGATGCTGGACCGACAGGACCGCAGGGCGACACCGAGCAGCCGCTGTTCTGGGAGCCGACGCACGCCTTCCTGAAGTACTCCGTCGCGTTCATGGTCGTGGGTGGTGCGCTCGCCATCCTCACCCTGCGGATCTTCCAGCCCGAGCAGGTCGCCAGGCAGGGCATGGTGGCGAGCTTCGTGGTCATCGGACTGGTGTCCGGCGCGCTGCTGCGGGCCGGACGCCCTCGGGCGAGCTTCCTCACGCAGGCGCTGGGCGTCTGGACCTACGTCACGGTGGCCGCCCTCATCTTCGGGGGCGTGAACGCGGTCTCCGTCTACATCTATCCACTGCTGATCCTCATGATTGGCTGGCTGGCGCAGCCGCGCGGCGCCCTGGTGCTGGCCAGCCTGACCTCGGCCCTGCTGCTGGCCTTCACGGTTGGCGAACTGCAGGGAACCCTGCCCGCCGCACCGGCCACCACGCCGGTCCTCCGGTGGGTCGTGGAGAGCGCGGTCATCTTCCTCGCCGGGGTCTTGGCGCACCGGGTCCGGCATTCCTACCGTGACCGGATCGAGGAGGTGCGACAGCTCGGCGTCCACCTCAACGATCGCAACGCGGAGGTGCTTGCGCGCGAGGCGCAGCTCGAGGCGATCCTGGCGTCCACCTCCGAAGGCATCCTGGCGGTCGACCCGGAAGGGCGCGTGATCCGGACCAACCGGCGCTTCGCGGAACTCTGGTCGATTCCGGAGCCGCTGGTGGCCAGCCGCGATGACCGGGCGCTGCTCGACTTCGTGCTCGGCCAGCTGGTCGACCCGGACGGATTCATGGCGACGGTGCAGGCGCTCTACCAGTCGGACACCCAGTCCACCGACTTCGTGAGCTTTACGGACGGCAGGGTATTCGAGCGGTTCACGGCGCCGCTGCTGCTCGAAGGCCGCCGTGCCGGCCGCATCTGGTGCTTCCGCGACATCACGAACACGCGCCGGGCCGAGGAGCGCCTGCAATTGGCGATGGAGGTCACCCAGGTGGTGCCCTTCGAGGTGGACCTGCTCGCAGGCGCCCTGATCTTCGAGCCGAACGGACTCACCAGGCTCGGCCTGGCCGATCGCGACGACCTCCGCACGTTCAGGGGGTGGGCCGACGCGGTGCATCCGTACGACAGGGATCGGTTCACGGAAGCGGTGCAGCACGGCTTCGGCCCTGGCGACCCGGCATTCGACTGCGAGTACCGGATGCCGTCCGCGGGCGGCTCGTGGGAGTGGGTGCACACCCGTGCGCGCGTCATCCAGCACGCGTCCAACGGCACGCCCTCGCGCGCGGTCGGCAGCTCGATGAACATCAGCGCCCGCAAGCGCCTGGAGCAGGCGCACCTGCAGGCGCAGAAGCTGGCGTCGCTCGGCACGCTCGCCGGCGGCATCTCGCACGACTTCAACAACATCCTCGCCGCCATCCGCGGCAACGTGGACGAGGCGGCGCTGGCCACCGGTCCGGGCCACCAGGTGGCCGAGAACCTGAGAGACATCCGCCGTTCGACCGACCGCGCCGCGGAACTCGTGCGGCGCATCATGACGTTCGCCAGGCCGAAGGAGACGCAGCCCGAGCGCGTGAGCCTCCACCTGGTCGTCCTCGAGGTGCTCAAGCTGCTCCGGTCCACGCTTCCTGCCAGCATCGAGCTGCGCACCCGGTTCGCGGGCGACATCCCGGACGTGATGGCCGACTCGACGCAGGTGCACGAGGTGGTCGTGAACCTCACGACGAACGCCGCTCACGCCATCGGCTCGAGGGCGGGCGCCATCACCTACGGCCTGGAACCGGTCCTGCTGGACGCCACGGCCTGCAGCGCGATGCCCGGTGCTGCGCCCGGCCGCTACCTCCGCCTGACCGTCACCGACGACGGGTGCGGGATGGAGCCGACGACCATGGAGCGGATCTTCGACGCGTTCTACACCACAAAGGCCGTCGGCGAAGGCACGGGGCTCGGCCTCTCGATGGTGCACGGGATCATGCGCAGCCACGGCGGCGCGGTGACGGTGGAGAGCACGCCAGGGGCAGGGTCGAGCTTCGCGCTGTTCTTCCCGATTCCCGAACTGCCGCCCGTGCCCGCGCCCGCGCCCGAGCCGCACGCCGCGGTACAGGTGGCGTCGCTGCGCGTGCTGCTCGTCGACGATGAGCCGATGCTGGTGGCGCTCGGGACCCGCATGCTCGCGCGCCTGGGGCACGAGACGACCGCCTTCCAGGATCCGCGCGCGGCGCTCGAGGCCCTGCGGGCCAATCCCGCCGGCTTCGATTTCCTGATCACCGACTACGCGATGCCGCGCATGACCGGCACGGAACTGACCCGCGCCGTCCTGGCCATCAGGCCGGACCTGCCGGTCGTGCTCGTCACCGGGCGGATCAGCGAGGACGACCGTCGACTGCTGGAGCCCTCCGGCATCCGGGAGCTCATCCTCAAGCCGTTCGGAATGGACCAGTTGGCCCGCGCGATCGAGCGTGCAGCGGGCCGACGTGCACGGCCCCCGGCCTGATTCGGGTCACCCACTACCGCGCGGGACACGTCCGGCCGACAAGCCATTCGACAGGTGTCGCGGCGGTCGTTCGACTCTCCTGCGCGCCATACCGGTAGTGGACTGACACTTCAGATTCGTGGAGGCAAGCATGAGCGTGCGTTTCTGCCGCTTCGTGACCACCGCGTGCCTGCTCGTCCTAGCGGCGACGGCACCGGCGCAGGCCCAGGGGAAGATCCGGATTGCCATCTGGGAAATCGAGAACAACGCCGAGACCAGCTGGTGGTTCCACAGCAACATGGGGCCGGCCGTGCGCAACACCCTCGACACCGCATTCGCGGAAAATCCGACGCTCAGTGGGAAGTTCAGCGTCATCGAGCGCGACAAGCTGAACCTGATCATGAAGGAGCAGGGGCTCGGTGCGGCGGGCGCGCTCGATCCGCAGACGGCCGCGAAGGTGGGCAAGGTGCTGGGCGTGAAGTACATCCTCGTGGGCGGCATCGACAAGTTCAGCATCAACAACACGCGCGGTGGCATCGCCAAGTTCGGGGGGGTCGGCGGCAACATGGTGTCGGCCACCGCGATGATCAACGTCAGGCTCGTCGACACGACGACCGCCGAACGCATCGTCGCGCTCAGCGCCGAGGGCGAGGTGAAGAAGGGCGGCGGATTCATCCGCGGCAACAGCCTGAGCCGTGACGCGGAGTGGGGCATCGCCAGCGAAGCCATCGAGAAGGCCACCCGGGCCACGGTGGAGAAGATGGTGGCCGGTGACTACCTCGCGAAGATCGGCTCGGCGGCCACGGCCGGCGGCATCGAGGGCAAGGTGATCAAGGTCGAGGGGAACCGCGCCTGGGTGAACCTTGGCGCGAACGCGGGCCTGAAGGTGGGCGACACGTTCTCCTTCCTCAGCGTTGGCGAGGCGCTGATCGATCCGGATACCGGCGTGAAGCTCGGTGCCGACGAGAAGCAGACCGGCACCGGCGCCGTCGTCGAGGTCCAGGCCCAGTACTCCATTGTGTCGTTGACCGGCACCGCCAAGGCCAAGGACACCGTCCGCAAGCAGTAGGGTGACCCGACTCCGGCTCGAGTTCCTCACTGGACCACGACGCGGGGACACGATCGTGTTCTCCGCGTCGCCGGTCTCGCTCGGACGGAGCCGCACGAATACCTTCGTCCTTCCCGAACCGATCGCACCCACCGCCAGCGCCCGCCACGCCGAGTTCGTCCACGACGAGGACGGGTGGTGGGTGATCGATCGCGAGTCCAGCAACGGCACCTACCTGAACGGCCAGCGCGTGACGCGTGCGCGCGTGGAGGCGGGCGACCGCCTCACCATCGGCGATGTCGAGTTCGTCATCGGCTTCGTGGACGCGCAGGCCCGGCGCCCCGCCGTGGCGTGGGCCCTGCTCGCGGCTGGCGCCGTGGGGCTCGCGCTCCTCGCGGTGTCCTACCGCTCCGCATCGTCCGCGGGCGATCCGCAGCGAATCGCCGGACGTGCCAGCAGGTCCGCGTACGTGGTGGCGCTCGAACGTGAAGGCAGCCGGAGCATCCTGGGCACGGCGTTCGCCGTGGCGCGTGATGGCGCGCTGGCCACCAACGCCCATGTGGCCGCTTCGCTGGAGCCGCTCCTGGCAGGCGCGGCGGGCGACGCTCGAGCGGTCGCGATCCGGAGCGATACGTTCGAGGTGCACCGCGTCGCGTCCGCGCGGCGCCATCCGCAGTGGCAGGCAGGCTCGATCGCGCACGACGTGGCCCTGCTGCTCCTCGAACCGGGAGTGACGACGAGCCCACTGCGGCTCGCGAAGGCCGGACAGGTCCGGCGCCTGCAGCGCGGCATGCCGGTCTCGAGCTTCGGCTTCCCGGCGGTGTCGACCGATCCGGCCCGACCGCGTGGACGCCTGTCGGTCGACGTGGTGTCCGACGTGCGGTTGCCCTTCCTGGAGGTTGGGCTCGGCATCTCGCCCGGCACCAGCGGCAGCCCGGTCTTCGCGGCAGACGGCGCCGTGATCGCGATGGTCGTGTCTGGCGACTTCGTCGGAGCCGGCGGTGACCTGCCCCAACCCTCCGGCTCGAATGCCAACTGGGCGATCACGGTCGACGAACTGGACGCACTGACCGGGTCCGCCGTCAGCCGCTGAGCCTGCTTCCGATCAGCGCGTGCTGTCCCAGTGCGCGTGCACCCGTTCGACGACGTCGGCCGCCAGCAGCCGCGCCTGTTCGTTGGCGCGTTCACGGCCGACCCGCGCATCGAACGAGAAGGTTCGTCCCTGCGGCATGGGGAGCGCATCCTCGCCGGCCCGCGCCTCCACGTCCGCTGAATAGGTGCGGGTGAGGAACAGGGTCCCGAACGATCGCTCGGCCCGCTCCTCCACGATGTCGACGACCACGGCGAGCACCACGTCGGCGCGTTCCTCGGAGGCGGACGCCGGCATGCGCTCCTTCGACAGGGCGTCGGCCAGGGCCGTACGGATCGCACCACACACCTCGACCGGGCCGCCGCACCGCACGAAAACACGTGGGGCTGCTGCCCTCGAGGGTGCCGGGGCAGCCTGGTGGGCCGCCGTCGGCGGGTGTGCCGACAGTGAAGAGGGCTCGGGAGCCGGGGCCGGTGCGACGGCGGACATGCCGGTTCCCGGGTTTCCAGGCGTGCTCAGGGCCGATGGCGAGCGATCTGCGCGCGGCAGTTGCGCGGGTGGGACGGCGCCGATGGCCTGCAGTGGTGCAGCGGCGGCAGGCGAGCCAGGCGAGGCCACAGCAACATCTCGATCGATGCGCACGTTGGTCGTGCCGGCCGGCGTGGTGGCGGTGGGCACCACGGTGGCTGCCACCTCCGGAGCGCGGTCGTTCACCAATGCTGCGCCCGGCGCGGAGGAACGCGAGAGGCCGCGCACGCCGACTGCGATGAATGCCACCGCTGCAACCGCACCGAGGGCGATCCAGGGAGCGGTCCGCATCGACCGCCCCGCGCCGGCCGCCAGCGGCGGCATTGGCAGGGGTGGTGGCGCCGGAATGGTGGGCGACGTCACGTGCTCAGCCACCGGAATCCCAGCGGGCAGTGGCGGAACCATGCCGAGCGGCGGAGGAATCGTGTTCCGTGCCGTGCTTCCTGCGGGTGTGCGTCCAGCCGCATGGTGCAGCGCCGCGTCCAGTTCCTCCACTGACTGGAAGCGCAGGCCGGGATCCTTCTCGAGGCACCGCAGTGCGATGGCTTCGAGCTCGGGCGAGATGTGGAGGTCGGGCCTCCGAATCGAGGGGCGCGCTGGTGCCTCGGTCATCTGCTTCAGCAGCACACCGGCGAGTGATGTGTCACTGAACGGCACCTCGCCCACGAGCATCTCGTACAGCACGACGCCGAGCGAGTAGATGTCGGAACGCCCGTCGACCGCCTTGCCGGTGGCCTGCTCGGGAGACATGTACTGCGGCGTCCCGAGCGCGTACCCCGTCATCGTGAGCGGCTCGGACGTCTCGTCGAAGGTCTTGGCGATCCCGAAGTCGAGCAGCTTGGGCGTGACGGCACCATCGGCGTCCACGCGCAGCATGATGTTGTGCGGCTTCAGGTCGCGATGGATGATGTGCTGGCGGTGCGCACGTCCGAGTGCCGAGGCGATCGGGCCGAGAATCGACAGGATCTGTGGGGGCGCCATCGGTCCGCTTCGATGGATCACGTCGCGCAGGCTGGCACCACTGACGTACTCCATCACCAGGTACAGCGTCCCGTCTGCGGCCTGGCCGAAATCCGAGACGGCCGCAATGTTCGGGTGCTCGAGGTTGGAGGCCGCACGCGCTTCCCGCTGGAAGCGCGTGCCCACGTCCGGTGTCGTCACGAGATCCCGCCGGATCAGCTTGATGGCGACCGTCTTGTCGAGCAGGACGTGAGTGCCGCGATAGACCGACCCCATGCCGCCCGCACTGATGAAGCTGTCGATGCGGTACTTGCCGTCGAGCACCGAACCGACATGCTGGTCGGGAACCGGTGCGGTTGGCAGCAGCGTGCCGTCGGACGGACAGATCTGCAGGCCCGGATCGTGGGCGGTGTGGCAGGTCGGGCAGACAGGCATGGCTCGGAGCTCCACGCTCCTCTATATCGGCCTCGCGCGCCACAAGGCCAGCCGCCCGTTCCTCAGCGTGCCGTCCGGCTCCGGGTCAGGGACGCTCCCACTCTCGCCGCACCCACTCGAGCGCCCGCCGGAGAGCCGGCACATATGCGCCCATCTGGTAGTGGGTGGGTTCGTCCAGCGCCTCGAAGCGAATCCGCCGTCCGAGGTCGGCCAATGCCCTGGCCGTACGCTCCGCCGGACCGAACGGGACCACCTCGTCGCGCCGGCTGTGGATGACATAGGTCGGCATCGTCGCCAGCGTCTCCTGGGCGTCGTTGCCGGTCGAAGCCGCCATCGGAATCGCCGCGGTGAAGAGGTCGCGGTGGTGCGACGCCATGAACCACGTGCCTCGTCCACCCATGCTGTACCCGACCACGAGCACCCGCTTCCGGTCGATGCGGTGCTCGCGCAGGACCGTGTCGAGCAGCGCCATCACCATCCTGTCGGCGTCGTCGGCGGCCCACGAGGCACCCGGGCAGTCGGGTGCAACGATCACGGCGTCGAGTGGGGCGAGGGCCGGCATCACGATCGCCCTCGCGTACGCACTGCCGTAGTAGCGCATCCGCTGGCCGCCCGGGTGCAGCGCCAGCACCAGCGGATGCCCGTCGGCCGGCGCCGGCGTCTCGGGGACCGACAGGCCGTAGAGAACGGTTGCCCCCGAGGGCAGGCGGAGTGACAGGTCGTGCATGTCTGCCCCCTCCGCGGCCGGCGCCGCGATGACGAACAGCAGGACCGCGCGGATGAGCCATCGCATGGCGGCGATTGTAGCGTGTGTCGAAATCCGGGACCCGGTGTCCATCCTTCGGACACCGGACCGACGGTCCCGGACCCCTGGCGCGCGCCTTCGCGTGTAGGTCCGCGCCAGCGCGTACCCGATCGCAGCTGGTACTCGCGTTGCCTCATCGGTGCCCGATGCAGCCCACACCTTCGCCCAAGGACGTCGTTCCGCTTCCGGCCTGGCGCGCCGAGCGCCGGGTAAACCGCCGTCTCCAGCCGCACGAAGTGCCCTGGATCCGGCACGTACAGCCGGCGGCGGGCGACACCGCCCGGCTCGTCAACATCTCGAGCGGGGGTGTCCTCATGGAGACCACGGCCAGGCTCCAGCCGGGACGCCGTGGGACGGTCGTCATCGTCGATGCTGCCGACCGCAGCATCGAGGCGCACGGCGAGGTGATTCGCACCGAGCTGGTCTCGGTCGGCACGAGCGGCGAACTGATCTACCGGACTGCCATGCGGTTTCGCACCGATCTCGACCTGCGCAGCTCACTGCCCACACCGGGGCCGTCGGTGGCGGAACCGCTGCCGTTCTTTGCGTCGCGGATCGAGGGGCCGCTCGAGGGCGAGTGGCTCACCCCTGAGGGGGCCAGGGCCGCCAGCATCACCAATCTCTCCCAGACCGGCTGCTGCCTGCGCACCGACGATGCCCTGGGGCTCGATCAGTTCGCGCTGCTGCGGATTCACTTCGCACCCGGGCGGGCGCTGAGCGTGAGCGGCACGGTCGTGGCGGTCGACGAGGGTGTCGGCTGCCTTCTCCGCTTCGAGGACCTGTCCTCGACCGCAGAGCAGACACTTCGGTCGGAACTGCTGACCCTGGCGGCGCACGCGCCGAGGGATCTGACGGCGCTGTTCGGGACCGGACTGGTCCGCGAGGCCCCGGGCGGCGATGCGGTGGTGGTGGAATGGCAGGCGCGCGGACGCGAAGGATCCGATCCGGCCGCCTGACACCGGCATGCCGTGCCGCGCCGACCAGGCACGGCGACGCGGCACGACATGCGAAGAGCGCCGAGGCGACGGCTCCTACGTCGCCTGGGCGCCTGCAGCCTTCCTCGCCTGCACCTTGAATGCCGGCGACGTGCGGGTGGACACAGACGGCCCGCCACCCTTGACCTCGACGGAGCCCACCTCACGCACCCCGTCCGTACTCCCGCCCATGTCGAACACCGTGATGGTCATCCTGGTGCCGGCATCGTCGTGCATCGTGGGACGGAAACCGTACTCGCGGTTGTTCACCGTGACAGTGACCAGTCCGCTTTCATATGTGTCGAGCTGCTTGACCTGACCGTCGGGAAGGGTGACGGACAGGACCACGGCCGGGCTCGGAGGTTGATGAGCCCGGACGGCTGCGGCGGAGACGCAGACGAAAAGCCCCGCCAGCAGCGCGACTGTCTTCAGACCGCGCATACGAGACTCCTTTCCGTTGGTGCGGTGGGGCTGACCCGGCCACGCCGCACGGGTTCGTGTTCGCTCGAACCTCTCCGACCGGTTCTGACGCCGCCCTCTCGGGAAAAGTTTCCACCTGATCGGTCGCGTGGCGTGTCAGCTCTACCATACGAAATTGCGCCTGTTTTTCATCTATTTCACATGTCGCGGCGCTATAGTGGGGACGAAAATCCGGTCACCACAGGAGGACGCGTCATGCGGGCCCCCCGCGCCCATCGCCGTGAAGACATCCTTCGTCGCGTTCGAGGTGAGTTCCTCGAGATGCCTGGTCTCCGGCTGACCGAGCCGCAGGCCCGCCGCCTCTGGGCCCTCGAACCGTCCCTGTGCACGGCCGTGCTCACCGAACTGGTCGACAACGGCTTCCTCCTGCGCACCCGCGATGGTGCATTCGTGCGTGTCGAGGGGGCGACGCCGCTCAAGGTGCAGCGCGTGCCGTCAACGGGCCGCAAGATTCCCGCCGCGTAGCGACACGCCGCGTCGCCGCACCGCGCCTCATCGGCGGCGTCGTCTTCCCCGGCGCCGCCAGCGCGTTCACGATTACCGTGCACGCAGCGCCGCACGTGTGTTGTCGAGCGTGAACTCCAGCGATTCGCGAGGCAGGCTCGAGACGAACGGGCCGACGAGCCATCCCAACCCAGGGGGGATGTCACGCGTCAGTGAGATCGACTCGCACTGCACGTACGTGCCGTCGTCCTGCCCGACCAGCCGCCAGTACGTATTCAACCGCCAGAGATAGCCGCTGTCGCGACCCGCAGGCCTGTGGTGCTCGCCGGGCGTGCCGGCGTCCTCCACTTCCCGCAACTGCGTGCTCACGATGCGGCCGGAGGCCCTACGGGGAGAGTGGCGTGAGAACACCGCGTGATTCTCGCTGTCCATCACCACCGTGATCACCTTCGTCATCACGAAGCGCAGGTGGAAGTCGATGGTGCTGCCGTTGCGGGCGCGCGTCTGCGAGCGGGCAATGCGTGGGGCGTAGATGGAGGCGTGCCGGTCGTAGTCCTGCAGCAGGCCCAAGACCTCGTCGACGTCCACTCCGGGCACGAAGACGAGGCCGACCCAGTGATGGGTGAGTCCGTCGGGCACGTCGATCCGGCTGTCGCCAGGCCGGGTCTCCAGGCGCTCCACCAGGATGGCCCCCTGCTTCACGCCCTCGAGCTGCCGGCTCCGTTCCGCGGGCGTCAGCCGGTCTGGCCACAAGACCCGTCCACGCCGCTCGTCCTCGTCCATGCGCTGTTCCGACGCGAGGACGTAGCTGTCGAAGGCGGCGCGGGTCCTGGCCGTCAGTTCGGCACCCTGAGCGGCGGTGCCAGCCAGTGCCGGGGTGAGGATGAGACCGAGGGCGGCAAGGCGAGGCAGGTTGAGCATCACCTGTGAATGCGCGGGGAGCGGGCCGACCGGCTCACAGGCCTCGGCAGGGCAGCGGCAATTCGGATGGGATGGCGGATTGGCGGCGGCGTGAGGCCGTGGCTGGCCCTTCGCGCGGCCGTGATGGGCACCGGTCGTGGGCGGCGATTTGCACCACTCGGAGATTGAGGCCCACATGCGCCGGGTTCTCGTTCCGTGCCTCGTGGCTGTTGCTGCCCTCGGTACCCTTGCGCCCCAGCCGGTGCCCGAGTCTGTTCAGGACGCGCTCGAGCGTCAGGTTCGGCCCCGGGCGGAACTGGTCGCGTTGTACGAGCCGCGCGGGTTCGCGCCGCTGTGGCTGGGCCGGGATGGTGAACTCATGGCGGCCGGGCGCGACGCGCTGCGTGTACTAGAGGCCGCTGCCGACGAGGGGCTCGCCCCGGCCGACTACGAGACCGGCCGCCTGCATGCGCTGGCCGGGAAAGCGCGCGCGGTCGATCGTCTCGTGCGCGCGGCTGACCCGGAGGCGGTGGCCGCCTGCGACGTCGCGCTGAGCGGTGCGATGCTGCGGTACCTCGCCGACCTCCACGGTGGTCGTGTCGACCCACGGTCGATGGGGTTCACCCTCGACCTGCCCCGCGATCGCCACGACTTCGCCGGGGTGCTTCGCGAGGCGGCCGACCGGCGACAGGTGATTGACGCGGTGCGTGCGTGGGCGCCGCGGTCGGTGCAGTATCGTGCCCTGGCCTACGTCCTGGCGCACTACCGCGAGCGCGCGCACGCGGAGCGCCCCTATCCGGTCGACCTCGATGCGCCGTCCGTGCGGCCGGGCGAGCCCTTCGTCGGCGCGACTGCGCTCCGGCAGCGACTCGTGTTCCTGGGCGATCTGGACGCGTCGGATGCGAATGGCGAGGCGGTCCACGCCGGATCGGTGGTGGAGGCGCTGAAGCGCTTCCAGCGCCGGCATGGCCTCGAGGCAGACGGTGTCCTCGGCAGGCAGACGCGTGCCGCCCTGGCGGTGCCGCTCACGACGCGCGTGCGGCAGATCGAGCTGGCAATGGAACGGCTCCGCTGGGTGCCGCATGACGGTGCGGGGCGGCTGGTGCTCGTGAACATCCCGATGTTCCGGCTGCTCGGGTGGAACAGTCATCCGCCCTCGGGGGCGCCGTCGTTCACGACCGGGACCATCGTGGGCCGTGCCGTGCACACCCAGACGCCGGTTCTCTCGGCCACACTGACCGACATCATCTTCCGACCGTACTGGAACGTCCCGACTTCAATCGTCCGGAAGGAGATCCTGCCTCGCCTGGCGAGGGACCCCGGCTACCTGCAGCGGGAGCGGATGGAACTCGTGGCCGGACAGGGCGACCTCTCGCCGGTGGTCGACACGACGCCAGAGAACCTGGCGCGACTGCGCGCGGGCACCGTGAGGCTCCGCCAGCAGCAGGGACCGGACAACGCGCTGGGGCTGATCAAGTTCTCGTTCCCGAACCAGCACGACGTCTACATGCACGGCACGCCGGCGCAGTCGCTCTTCGCCCGCAGCCGACGCGACTTCAGCCATGGGTGCGTCCGGGTCGAGGACCCGGTGGGGCTTGCGACATGGATCCTGGGTGACCAGGGCTGGACCCGCGAGCGTGTGGAAGCCGCCTCGCTTGCTCCGCACTCCTCGCGTGTAACGGTGACGCCGCCGGTGACCGTGATGCTGCTCTACTCGACGGCCGCCGTGCTGCTGGACACGGGGCAGGCGGCATTTGCCGAGGACATCTATCGTCACGACACCCGCCTCGATGCGGCGCTGCGCGCGCGGTCGGTCGAGGCGGGGCGGTGACGGGCTACCAGGTCCTGACGCGGCCCGTGTCGACGTGCACGAAGTCGGACGCCGGGTAGTAGCCGACGCCTCCGCGGCCCACCGTGCGCGCGGCGGCGCGGAGCTTCTCGAGCGGAATGTCAGCCAGACGGATGTCGATGGCCTGCCCCGTCATGTGCAGCGAGCCGGCAGCCACGCCCTCCGACCGCTGGCGCAGCATCGCGTTGGTGTTGGGCGATCGGTAGCCGGAGATCACCTGGAACGGCCTGGCCGTGCCGGTCAGTGACGTGAGCGTGTGCAGCAGGTCGAGCAGGCCGGCGTCGATGTCGTGCACGTCGCCGGTGCGGAAGTCCCGCAGGAAATGGTTCACGGTCGAGAGGGCATCGGGCAGGTAGGTGCCTGCGCTGAAGTACTCGACCTGCAGCCGTTCACCCGTGTGCGTGTGGGTGAAGTTCAGGGCTCGTGTGCCAAGGCCCGCGGCCGCGCCCGTGGTCGCGGAGGCGACCGATGGGGTGAGCGCGAGCAGTGGCACGCCGGCCGCGAGGGAAGACAGGAACGCGCGGCGGGAGAGGGTCTTGCTCATGACTTCGCCATCCATCATACGCAGGTGCTGCCGGCAAACCGGCAGTTTTCGAACTCATCCGCGGGCGTAGCATCCGCCACGTCGAGATTCCGGCCGTAATCGATGAATCGGCCGGGCAGCAGGGAAATTGCAGTCGTGCAGGATGGAGGCGCGTATGTTGGAGATTCGCCGTATTCTCTGCCCGGTGGACTTCTCCGATGCGTCACAGCACGCACTGGAGCACGCCGTGATGATTGCGGGCTGGTATCGGGCGCGCATCACCGCGCTGCATGTCCGCCATCCCGCGTTCCTCGTCGAACCGCCCATCCTGTTCACCGACATGGGCGGTGGCCCGGTCGCGACGCTCGAGGACGCCGAGAGCCGCCTCCACCAGTGGCTCGCGCCGGTGCGTGCCGCCGGGGTGATGGGCGATGTCATGGCGGTCGACGGCAACACCCCGGCATCCCGGATCGTCGAGGTCGCGGGACGGATCGACGCCGACCTGATCGTCCTCGGTACGCACGGCCGCAGCGGCTTCGACCGCCTGCTGCTCGGGTCGGTCACCGAGAAGGTGGTCCGGACGGCCCCCTGCCCGGTGGTCACGGTACCGCCGCCCACGGTGTCCACGTCGAAGCTGCCGTTCAAGCGGGTGCTGTGCGGGCTCGACTTCTCCGAGCCCTCGATGGCGGCACTGCGCTACGCCGTGTCGCTCGCCAAGGAGTCCGACGCGGCGCTCACGCTGATGCACGTCCTCGAGTTCCCGCCCTCGGCGGAGGCGGACATCACGCTGCCGTTCGACATGGGGGCCTACCGGTCCGCCGTGCATGACGACGCCAGGACGCGGCTCGAGGCGCTGGTCACCGACGACATCCGGACCTGGTGCGAGCCCTCGATCCGGCTCGCGCACGGCCGGCCCTACGAGCAGCTGCTCGCGGCGGCAGCCGAGACCCACGCCGACCTGATCGTCCTGGGTGTCCACGGCCGGAACGCGCTCGACCTGATCCTCTTCGGGTCGACCACCAACCAGGTGATCCGCCGGGCCACGTGTCCGGTGCTCACGCTGACGCGCTGACCGTCCCGTCGCCGCCTTTCCGGTGGCACCGCCGGTACTTCGGAGTCGGGCGAGGGTGTCGCGCTGACTGCCCCCGGCGATTCGCCCGGAGTTCCCGCATCGTGCGCGAGGCAGGTACCTTGCAGTACCGGCCAGCACACAGTTCACAGGCGCGCGGTTCCGGCAGGAGGCGAACGGACAGGGGCGGTGGTGACCCCACGACCCCTCGCATGAAGGAGGCGGGGCATGGCAGTCACGGAACTGGTTCAGGAGTTTCTCAGGCAGTCCAACGTCGCGTACAGCGTCTTCCCGCACGTACCGGCGTACACCGCCCAGGAGGAAGCGGCGGTTACCCACATCTCGGGTCGGGACTGGGCCAAGCCCGTGGTGTTCTTCGCCGATGGCGAGCCGATCATGGCGGTCGTCCCTGCCGACCTGGTGATCGACCTCGAACAACTGCTGCTCCTGACCGGTGCCGAGCGCATTCGCCTGGCGACCGAGGAGGAACTCGCCGAGCTCTATCCGGACTGTGAGCCGGGTGCGATGCCCCCGCTCGGTCCGCTCTACAACCAGCCCGTGTTCGTCGACATCGCGCTGGCTGCGCAGCCCCAGGTGGTTTTCAACGGTGGCACCCACGGCGATGCCGTCTGCATGCGCTACGACGACTTCGCGGCGCTCGCGCGTCCGGTGGTGGGCAGCTTCGCGATGCGGCCGGCGTTCTGAGCGCCGGCCCGGCGGCCAGCGACGCAGGAGGCAGGGCCGGAGCCAGGGCTACTGCGTCGCGACCGGCCGCTTCGGATAGTAGACGGCGTCGATCGGGAGCGGATCGACCTGGTAGTCGCGGTCCTTGAACGGATAGGAAGGGCGCGGCTTCGACGTGATGTATGCCGCCACGTTCAGCGCCTCTTCATCCGTCATGTTGCCCGGGTCCAGGTACGGCATCGTGTACCGGATGATGCCCGCCAGCGTATAGGTGCGCGCCGCCCCGGCGCCGTCGTTCCAGGACTTCGGGCCCCACAGCGGACCGGGTTTCTTGTCTCCCACGAACACGCCCTGACCATCGGGGCCGTGGCACGACGCACAGCGTTCCTTGAAGGTTGCCTCTCCCTTCACCGGATCCAGCTTGTCCATCGGGATCAGGGACGCTTGCGGAATCGCGTTCTGCCCGCGCCACGAGGGGCTCTTGCCGATCGCGTTCCCCCGCGAGATCCAGTTCAGGTAGGCCGCGATCGCCATCACCTCCCGCGACGTCGGGTTGGGCAGGACGTCGGCCGCATTGCCGACGATGTTGCCGTCGGCATCGCGTTCGAGCCGGTCGGTCGCGTTCATGCTCCGCAGGAAACAGTCGACGATGCGGTCGTTCAGGCTGATGAGGCGACCGGCGCGGCGGTTGTATTCAGGGAACACCCCGGAGATCGCCACCAGCGGCATGGCCCGTTCCCGCTGCCCGCCGTTCAAGTGGCAGTTGTTGCAGGACATCTCGCCCGGGACGAAGCGCTCGGCCTCGGCGGGGGTGTTGGTGAACAGCCGATACCCGAGCTGGATCTCCTTGGACAGCTTGGACTGGTCCAGGCCCTTGTCGGTCAGCGGGTTCTGCGGGAAGTCCCACGCGGTCACCATCGTCATCCTCGCCGGGATGAGCGGGCCATTCAGCTGGTACCGCAGTCGCGGCTGGGTGTCGGACGTGGCCGCAGGCCTGGAGCAGGCCGTCGCCGCGGCAAGCGCCAGGAGCGCCAGGGTGAGTCGTGGATTCGTATGCATGGACGGATGACCGCCGGACGGGGTAGTGTAGCGGTACTTTCGTCGTTTCGACAGCCTATCGAGGACAAAGACCTATGAAGCAGGACCACGCTCGCGGCCCGCTTGCGCGCCGCTCGTTCCTCTCACGCCTGGCCGCCGGGGCCGGGGCGTTCGGAGCCGCGTTCACCGCCGCCGGAACCGCCGAGGCCCAGCAGGCACCCGCCTCGGCCGGCCCGTTCCAGCCCGCCCGGCACGCTGAGGACGACTGGTTCGACCAGACGACCGCCAAGCACCGGTTCTTCTACGACACGGTGACCACGGACGGCTTTGCGCAGGCGCTCTTCTTCGCGCGGAACTACTTCGTGGCCAATGCCAGCGGCTACAAGCTGACCGATGCCGACCTCGCGCAGGTCATCTGCCTGCGTCATGCGTCCACGTCATTCGCGTTCACTGACGCGATGTGGGCCAAGTACAGCGCAGCCCTCTCGGAGCGGGGCGACAAGTTCCTGGATCCCAAGACGAAGCAGGTGCCGACCACGAACCTGATGCGCGTGGGCGGCTACGGCGAGCTGATGCGCAATGTCAACGTGACCATCGACCAGATGGCGCAACGTGGGGTGCGCTTCGCGGTGTGTGCGATGGCCACGCGCGCGACGGCCAACCTGGCGGCCCAGAAGTCGGGTGGCAACGCCGACGCCATCTTCAAGGAACTGACCGAGAACCTGATCCCGAACGCGCACATGGTGCCGGCCGGCATCGTCGCGGTCAACCGCGCGCAGGAGCGCGGCTATTCGTTCGCCTACGTGACCTAGACCTGAGGAGGAGTCGGTATGTTCAAGACCTGTGCGGCGGCCGTTGCGGTCGCGTTCATGCTCTCGGCCGGTGTGCTGGCCCAGACCGTCACCAAGCCGACCGTGGCTGGCGTGACCAACTTCGCGAAGCTCGAGTCCACCATCGCCTGCGCGGGCGCCACGACGGCCGCCGGCGTCGGCGAGGTGAAGAAGCTCGGCTACAAGACGATCATCAACCTGCGGCAGGCGAACGAGCCGGGCGCCGACGTTGAGGGTGAGTCGGCCGCGGCGAAGGCCGCTGGCGTCAAGTACGTGCACCTGCCGGTCAACGGAGCGTCACCCGACCCGGCGATGGTCGATCAGTTCATCGCGGCTGTTGGCGAGCCGGCCAACCAGCCGGTCTTCGTCCACTGCGCGAGCGGCAACCGCGCGGCGGCGTTCTGGATGATCAAGCGGCTGGTCGTCGACGGGTGGGATACGGAGCGTGCCTCGGCCGAGGCGACGGCGTTGGGGCTGACCAGCCCGGCGCTGAAGACGTTCGCCGTGGACTACGCGGCGTCGCACAAGAAGTAGTCGCCCTCCCCATGTCCGGACGGGGGAACCCGTCCGGACGCGTCATCTCTCCTCCCGACCGTCTCCTCCTGACACGTGGCACCGGCGGTCCCTCGCGGACCGCCATCGGCGTTCCACCTGGGCGACCTGCGCATGGACGCGATCGCCGCCAGCGTACAAGAGAACAGCCGGGGCACGACATGCGCGTGCCCCGGCTGTGTCCGGGCGGTGATGTGTGACGCCGCCCGCTAGCCGATCGCCGCCTCCGAACCGCCGGAGTGGACGTATGCGTCCTCGCCGTGCATGGCCACGTCGAGGCCGATGGACTGCTCCTCGTCGTCTGCGCGGAGCGGGAACACCATGTTCACGAGCTTGAGCAGGATGAAGCTGACCACC
>WBZO01001937.1_pt1 | contig 29377 bp, 19 predicted proteins | sample 5204261 | NCBI WGS metagenome assembly WBZO01 (sample SAMN12412400, study PRJNA552823) | activated sludge metagenome | isolation source: activated sludge from anammox sidestream of wastewater treatment plant... | place: USA: North Carolina | collected 2017-09
AGTCGCCTCCGTAGGGTCAGCAGGTTCAGGCTGCAGGAGGATGGCGGCTCCGAACAGGATGATCGCCCCGACCAGCAGGAGAAGCGGCCACCGAAGTCCTTTCAGCATGCAGATTTTCCTTCCCTTATAACCGGCCGTGGGCATGCTGCCCGAACCAGCACTAAATGAAACAAAGGGGTGTTCTGCCTGCGCAAAACACCCCCCATCAATTGCCTCATCCGCGCCCGGTCAGACCCGATCCAGCCTGACCGGGCAGAACGATCACCCGAAAAATGCGACGGTGATTATTGCCACACTCAGGAAGGCAATCGCCAGTACCACCGTAAGCTGGAACAAAGTCTTCTCCAGACCACGCCTGGTCTTGGTGATCGCGCCACCCTGGCTGCCGAACAGGCTGCCCAGGCCGCCGCCCTTAGCCTGCAGGACGACCAGCGCAATCAGGGCGATAGAAATAACGATCTGGATAATTTGCAGGGCAATCTTCATCGCAAAAGAGTCTCCTGTGACATGGAACCTGTCTGTTCTGGCTCGGGTTTGCCGGTGATTGTAATGCACTCCGGCGGCCAATTCCAGCCCCAGAGTCGCGATCTGCCGCCGCGCCGGAAGATCATTCCAGCGGCGGCGGCATTATAACAATCCCCGCGCAGCGCCGCAATTCCGCCTCTGCCGGCTGGCAAAGCGACTAACCCACAGGTATTCAGGCGTCAGGAGCAGTCTGCCAGCCGGAATAAGCAGGAAGGGTGCCGGCCAATCAGGGGAAGCTCAGGCGTGTCCACTGAAGCCCGTCAGTCTCCACCCCGTTGACCCAGACTTCCCAGTGAAGATGAGGGCCGGTCGAGCGGCCGCTGTTGCCAATCGTGCCGATCACCTCGCCCGCGCTGACCATCTGGCCCGGCTGGACACGACTCTCCGCCTGGTGGGCGTAAGCCGTATAAATCCCCCATCCGTGATCAATCACCGTGAAGAGGCCATGAATCTCCCGGGGCCCTGAGAACACGACACGGCCGGCAGCCGGGGCGTAGATCGACGATCCCGGCGGGCCGCCAAAATCCGTCCCGGTATGAAATCGATTGTAGGCGCTGCCGTTGTAGGATCGCCGCGTGCCGAACGGGGACGTAACCGGGGCCGCCGCCGGCAGCCCCATCGGGCCGTCAAAGTAGCGTTCCGGGGTGAACTCGCTGACCAGGCCGGCGACGAACGCAATTTCAGCGCTGTCCACCTCCGGGTCCAGCAGCTCATCAGACACCGTGAGCGCTTCGCTGGCATAGCCGCCGTCAGCCACGTAGAGGACCGTCTCAAAGGTGATCGCGACCCCGCTATCATCGACGATGGTAAGGGTCAACGGGTAGCGCCCGACCGGCGTCATAGCCTGAACGCCGATCAGGGCATCGAAGGTGAGGCCGTCAGGCTGAGGAGCGAAGCGCAGCGGGCGGTCCAGAAAAGTCCCGCCAGGTGTGACTGGCTCGTAGCTGACAACCCGCAGGCGGAACGTGCGCCCCACTTCTGCCGGCAGCGGCATCAGCGTGAGTTCCGTCAGCGGGGCGGGCAGTTCCTGCAAGGCGGGCGCATCAGGGCCGGGGATCAGGAGCTGCTGGCCGGGGAAAATCAGCGCCGGAGATGACAGTCCGTTAGCCAGCAGGACATCGTCTACCCTGGCATTATAGCGCAGCGCGATCCGGTACAGCGTATCTTCCGGCTGGACGACATGGGTGTACCCATGCGTCAGCGGAGGCCGGCCCGGTGTGGTTTCGCTGACATCAAGCACCTGCCCGACGTAGAGGCGAGCAGGATTGACGATGCTGTTGAGGGCGGACACAAGTTCTTTCGTACTGCCATAGCGCAGCGCGATATGGGCCAGCGATTCGCCCGGCTGAACGACATGCCTCCCGGCAGTCGATACCATCGCATTGACCATAGAGCTGGGGATCACCAGCCGCTGGCCGACCTGGATATTGGTCGTATCGGACATGCCGTTGGTCTGCGCAATGGCTTCAACTGATGTGCCATAGGCCAGCGCGATCCGGTACAGCGTTTCGCCGCGCTGTACGACATGGATCGTCGTTCTGCCATCGCTGCTTCCGCCCTGGGCCAGAAGCGGATCAGGGGCCAGCCCGATCCAGAATACGATGCCGAGCGCTAAAAGAACCCACCGACGCATTATGGCTCCGCCGTCTCATCCCATGTCAGACGGTCGCCAATCATAACACGATCCAGCAGGGTTGGGACGCCCTCGATAAAATACCGGGCCGGCCGGGCGGGCGCATACATGGGCCGCCACGGTTTAGCCAGGCTCTTATCCACCACAACCCCCTGCGAATCCAGCCAGATGACGGCAATGGAGAACCACACAAACAGCATGTGGATGCTGGTCTCCGCCCGGCTTTCCCGCGGGTAGACAAACAGCAGCCCCTCATCTTCCGGCAGGGAACCGCGAAACATCAGCCCCCTGAACCGGCACCAGTAGCTCTGGCACCATTTGAGGCGCGCAAGGAGGACGGAGCCATCCTCCTTGCGCAAGACACGCCAGTTCTTCTCGCCCGGACTCATGGGATTGCCAACACCTGACCCACGTATACCCAGTTGACATTGGCAATGTTATTCGCCCGCGCCAGAGCATCCACCGTCACCCCGTAACGCAACGAGATGCGGAACAGATTCTCCCCCCGCTGAACGACATGGGTGCGCGGCTGAGGCGGCGGCGCAGGGGGCGCGGGAGGCGCGGGGGGCTGGGGCTGAGGCGACGTCCCCGGGCCGGCGGAAGGCACCTTAAGCGCCTGCCCGACCAGAATGAGATTGGGGTTGACAATACCGTTCAACTGGACCAGCGTCGCCACCGTCGTATTGAAGCGCGTGGCGATACGACTCAACGCATCCCCCGGCTGCACAATGTAGGTTGTGAACTCGCTGGGCGGCGGCGCGACGGTGGGAGCCGGGGCCGGGGTCGGGGCCGGGCCAGCCGGCGTGTTGGTAGGTATGATCCCGATTTGCGTCGGAAGCGGTGTCGGGAACGGCGTGGGAGGGACCGGCTGCGAGACCGGAATGATCAATTCCTGGCCAACGAAGATCAGCCCGTTCGCGTTCAGCCCATTGGCTCCAATGATCGCGGCAATTGAGCTTCCGTATCTTATAGCCAGATCGCTGACAGTATCGCCGGCAACTACCGTATAACGGACGAAGTAAGGGAAGTCCGGATCGGTCAGGGCCGGCGTCGGCGTCGCCAGCGAGGGCGGCTGTTCAGTCCCCTGCACTTCTTGCGTCGGAGTAGGCAGGCCCGGCAGCGGCGAAGCCACGGTCGGCGTTGCAGACGGCGCCGGAGGGACGGTCGGGGTGCTGGTCGCCGGCGCCGCCGTGACTACAAGTGCCGCCTGATCGACATAGATATTATTATTCTTCTGCGGGAGGTCGAACGATGTGCGCACGAACACAGTGACCCGGCTGCCCACATTCTGCGCTGAAACCCGAATCTGCTGATACTGATCGTAGAATTCGAGCGGCAGCGACCAGATGATCCGGTCGCTTTCGCCGTCTGTGCCGCCGTTCGGGTCGATGCCAACCTGCACCTGTACCCGGCCGGGGTCCGTGCTCCGGTTGGGATCATCCCCGCTGGAAGACCATACATAGACAAAGGCGCTGAACTCAAGGCTGGAACCGGCCGGCACAGTCACCTGCTGAAAAAGCCCCCCCGTATGTGTGGCGAAGAAGCTGAAGTACTCCTGCGCGTTGCTTCCTTCCAGGACACGGGCGGGATTGCTGGCGCTGGCAGGCTGATATTCCGGCTTAAGGTTGCGAAAGCCCTCATCGCCAGTCCGCTGTGGCACATTCCAGGCCGACCAGCCGTTGGCGACCATCCGGGTTGTATCACCCTGAAAGGGGACAAAAGGGTCTTCAAAGCCGGGATTTTGCAGCAAATTCGCCTGCAGAGCCGGGGCAGCCAGGGCGGGCTGCGCCAGGCCCTGACCAGCGACCAGAATGACCAGAAACAGGAAGAACCAGAATGCAGATTTTCGGCAAATCATAAGTCACTCCCCCATTCAACAGCCGTTAGCGCCATTCTCTTGATCACGCATGGGATCATAGTAGCATGACAGGGGCAATTTCGAAAATAAAAAGGACGCCCGCATGGCGCCCTTTATGATACCCACAATTGCCTGACAACCGGGATCAGCCTGGTGGCAGCCGGTCTAACGGCCCGACCCGGCTTTGCCCTCCTGCACCGTTTTCTGAGATGCCGCATGTTTGCGCAGAACGCGTTCCACGCTGCCAGAAAGTTCCGAGGGGCCGAAGGGCTTGGTGATATAATCATCTACTTTGGCAATATGCAGGCCCAGCACCTTGTCAATGCTTTGTGCTTTGGCTGTCACAACAATCACCGGGATATGGCTGAGTTCAGGATCGGCCTTCATCTGCTGGTAGACTTCCCAGCCGTCCATATCGGGCATCATCAGGTCCAGCAGCACCAGATCAGGCTTAAGTTGGCGGACAACAGCCAGCCCGGCCTTCCCACCGCCAGCGCCGGAGACTTCAATCCCCTGCTTGCTCAGGATGAGCCTGACCAGGTCTATCATTTCCTGTTCGTTCTCAATGTACAGGACCTTGGTTTTCTCCATGTCCATTGCTAGCCGCCCCCACTTCACCCCAATTGGAGTTTCAAGTGCCACTGTTGATAGTCTACCACAGGCCGCCTGACGGTGTCTATAAGCGCCGGGTTTGCGCCGGCTGAACCGGCGCAATAACGCTCCGATAGCAGGATTGACCATCCTCCAGCGGCATGCTATACTAGCCGCGCGGTGAAGGGAGTCGCCGCTGCCTGGAGGGATGGCAGAGTGGTTGATTGCGGCGGTCTTGAAAACCGTTGAGGCCGTAAGGTCTCCGGGGGTTCGAATCCCTCTCCCTCCGCAACCCAACTTTATACTGGGGAGGTGCCAGAGTGGTTGATTGGGGCCGCCTGCTAAGCGGTTTACCGTCTTAAAGCGGTACGCAGGTTCGAATCCTGTCCTCCCCGCAGCAACCGGCAGGAGCAATATCCTGCCGGTTTTGTTTGGCAGCCGGCGGGGGGAGATCGGGATATACTGGAAATCAGATGCAACGCCCTGAGGAAAAGTCTATGCCCTTCCCCATCAATCTGCTGCGCGGTGAGCGCGTCCGCCTGGCCGCCATGACGGAAGCAGATATTGAGGTTGCCGCATCCTGGTATCAGGATGCGGAATTCCTTCAGCTCTGGGACTCTCGCCCGGCCGTCCCCCGAACCGTCGATTCCCTCAAGGAAGAAATCCGCGAAGCGCAGAAGTCTCTGCGCGACTTTGTTTTTGCGATCAGGCTGTTGGAGAGCGATGCCCCGATCGGATATCTGGAATTGGACGGCATCGAGTGGATTCATCAGGTCGGCGGGCTGGGTATCGGCATCGGCCAATCGGCCTATCGCGGCCAGGGCTACGGTTCCGAAGCGTGTCGGCTGGGGCTTCGCCTGGCTTTTGAGGAGCTGAATCTGCACCGTATCTCGGCAACGATCTTCAGCTATAACACCGCCTCCATCCGTATGTTTCAGAAGCTGGGCTTCCAGCAGGAAGGCGTTTTCCGCGAATTTCTGCATCGCGGCGGCCGACGTCACGACATGCTCCTCTTCGGGATGCTGCGTCCGGAATGGGAGGGCCAGCACAGGACATGGCCATGATTCTGCGCCCTGCTCGCGAGTCAGACCGGGACACAATCCGCCGGATCGTTCATGAGGTCCATATCAACCCGCTGAATCTCGATTGGCGCCGCTTCATCGTGGCCGAGGAAGAGAGCCAGATCGTCGGCATCGGTCAGATCAAGCCCCACGGCGATGACACGCGAGAGCTGGCCTCCCTCGCCGTAATCCCCTCACGGCAGGGGCAGGGTATTGGCACAGCGCTTGTCCGCGCTCTGTTACAGGACTCCACACCGCCGCTGTACCTGACCTGCCGGACCAGGCTGACCTCGTATTACGTCCGTTTCGGCTTCGTCCTCCTTCAGCCGGCGGAGATGCCGCCATACTACCGGCGTCTCTCGCGGCTGGTTAACCTGTTCGCTGGCGGAGGTCGGCAGCGTATGGCCGTCATGCGCTGGAGCGGCCCATGAGCTGGCTACCCGCCGTTTGCGCCAGACGTTACAATAGACACCGCACTGTGGTTATCCCCCCAGATGAGGACCAATCACTATGACCGATAAAGAGCAGATACCGCTGACCGTGATCAACAGCGTCGCGCCGATCCGTATCTGTGACAACGGCGGCTGGACGGATACCTGGTTCGCCGAACGGGGCAAGATCTTCAATATCGGCGTCTATCCTTACGTAGAGGTTCAGATCGAGGTCTTCCCCTACCGGGGTGAGCAGGAACGAATTGTGATTTACGCCGAAAATTACGGTGAGCGATACGTGATGCACCCGGAGACGGAGGGCTGGGATCGTCACCCTCTCCTGGAAGCCACCATCGAGCTGATGAAAGTCCCCAAGGATAAGAGCTTTCAGGTGACCATCTTTTCTGAAGCGCCAGCCGGCGCCTCTACAGGGACTTCCGCTGCGGTCACCGTAGCCCTGGTCGGCGCGCTGGATCACCTGACGCCGGGCCGCATGACTCCCCATGAGATCGCCTACACCGCCCACAAGGTGGAAACCCACATGCTCAAGCGGCAGTCCGGCATTCAGGATCAGTTGTGCTCGGCCTACGGCGGGATCAACTATATTGAGATGGAGAGCTATCCGCGCGCTTCGGTCTCGCAGATTTTCGTCCCCAACACCACCTGGTGGGAGCTGGAGCGACGGCTGGCCCTGATCTATCTGGGCAGGACGCACGATTCGTCGCAGGTGCATGAGAAAGTGATTCGGGAGCTGGAAGACGCCGGCCCCGACTGCAAACAGCTTCAGGATTTGCGCGTAACAGCCGAGAAATCGCGCGATGCGCTCTACGCCGGAGATTTCAAGGCGCTTGGCGAGGCAATGGTCGAAAATACCGAAGCCCAGACACGGCTGAATCCGGCCCTGGTGAGCCAGGATGCCCAGCAGATTATTTCCATCGCCAGGGAATATGGCGCGATCGGCTGGAAGGTCAACGGCGCCGGGGGCGAAGGCGGCTCGGTGACTCTGCTGTGCGGGCCGTTGTCGCATCAGAAGCGGGCAATGATCCGGGAGATCGAGGCGGCCAATACCCTGTACCAGAACATCCCGGTCTACCTCAGCCGGTTCGGGCTGCGCACCTGGACCGAGGCGCCAAACGGCAACAGCTAACCCGGGCCGGTCAACTGACGAACAGGATGTCCGTTCGTCGGAATTGCATCACGGGCACTGCCCATCGCGAGGCAGCGTATATACGGCCATATTCGCGCCGCCGGCGGCCTGTGACCATTCGCCATCTGTGATGAACACTCTGTGGCACAGACGGGGATCGGCGGGATTCTGGCCGGGTATCTGATCGGGCAGCGCCATCAGGTAGCGCACATCGCGCGCTTCCATCAACGCCCACAATGCGTCCGGATCGCGGATGATCGGGATAACCTCCGGGCTGACCAGCCCGGCCAGGTCCAGTATCGGGCGGGGCGCGAAATACCCCAGCGCGCCGATATCGTGCACAGCCAGCAAATCATCCGGAGGCAGATGATCAGCCACCCAGAGCGCCGCCGCCACCATCTCGCTCTGAATAATCTGCACATCGCGGGCGAACTGCTGGAGGCCGACAGGCCAGAACAGGAGGAACAGGATCAGCGCGGTCAGGGCCAGCGCCCGGCCGACCACCCGGCCGCCCATCGAAGATGCCCCCCGGCGGACGATCAGGGCTGTCCCGGCAACGCCGTACAGGAGGAAGAAGGGCAGCGCCGGAATCACGTACCGCCCGTGCTGGTAGGGCGCCGGCAGCCGGGCCGCATACAGCGCAATGAGGGCGCCCCCCCACAGCACAGGTAATAGCAGCAGGAGCGCCTGCCGCCCCCGCCGGACAACAGCCGCTATCATGGCGACTACGCCGGGAATCAGGGCGAGCTGACCGCCGGCCGATAGAGGAAATAACAGATTCAGGAGCCGCCCCGGGTACGAAATTTCCAGCAGGATGGCATTTTCGGCCTGCTTGGCCGAGGCTGTATTGGGGAGGATATCGCCGCCCAGGCTCAAGTTGAGCAGCGCATACGGCACAAATCCGATCAGCCACCCCAGGACTACGCCCGCCGACCAGAGGAGCGCGCCCCGCCAGCTTCCCTGCGGGCGGACGGCCCACATCAGCAGGCCAATCAGGCCAACCAGCCCGACCCCTTCAGGCCGCGTCAACATGGCCACCGCCCCCAGCAGCCCCAGCATCATCCCCCGCCCCAGGATCGCCGGCTGTGTCCGGTGACAGGCGTCCAGTTCTCGCCAGGCCAGGGCTATCAGGGCGAGCGTCAGCGCCGCGAACAGGGCTGTTTCCATGCCGGAGGCCGCCGCCCAGATCAGGTGCCAGGCCAGGACCGTCGCCAGTCCGGCCCACCAGCCAATATGCCGCGCGTCCGGGGTCAGCCGTTCGGCCATCCGCGCCGCCATAAGGCCGGTCACCGCTAGCGTGATCGCCCCCAGCAGCGTCGTCCACAGCAGGGGAGCCGCGCCCAGGCGATAGCCAAAGCTCAGGAGCAGCGTGTAGAAAGGCGATGTGCTGCCCGCCGAAGGCACGTCCGGCACGAAAGCCCACTGTCCGGTTTGCGCCAGGCTGCGCGCATAGGTCTGGTGAATCCAGGCGTCATCGAGCGGATATCCCGCCTCGCCCATCACGCCCGCTCCAACTACATATGCCATCACGCCGAGAAACGCCGCCAGCACGATAGCCGCGTCGCGCCACACAACCGCCCGCCTGATTGTCATCCACTCATCTCCCTGAAGTGAACATTTGTGCTATTCCGCCGTATAAGCTATCATTCCCGGTCAGGCGGTATCGCCCCCGTCCGGGCAGCATTGCGCCCGACCTGATAGTAGCAGTTTCTCTCGCCTGTCGAAAATCGCACCGGCGATTCTTCAGGAGTGACCATGTCCAGACCATCTCGCGCTCCTTATCCTCTGCCGGCGGTCCGCGCTGTAGCCCTGCACTGTCAGGGGCTGGCGGCGCCGGACAACCCCGTACCGACGCCCGAAGCTATCCAGCAGCTTGTTGACCGGCTCGGCTGCGTACAGATTGACACGCTGCAGAAGGTCCAGCGCAGCCAGTATATCGTGCTGTGGAGCCGGCTGGGGACCTATGACCCGGCGGATTTCGACCGGCTCATCTACGGTGACGGCGGGGCTGCCACCGATCGCCAGTTCTTTGAGTACTGGCTGCACGCCGCCTGCATCATTCCACTGCGCGAGTTCCGCTACCGGCTACCCCGGATGCGCCGCTACCGGTCCGAATCGGGGCACTGGACCTGGCGCTGGGCCTCCGAAGCGAACAACGCCGAACTGATGGCGGGTGTGAAAGCCCGTATCGAGCGGGAAGGGCCTCTCCGCGCCGCCGACTTTGAGTATGACGGCCCGCAGCGCCAGAGCTGGTGGGACTGGAAGCCGGCCAAACACGCGCTGGAGGCGCTCTATAACCGGGGGGAGCTGATGATCGCCGGCCGGGAACGCTTCCAGCGTATCTACGATCTCCGGGAGCGCGTGCTGCCTGAGTGGGTCGATGTCGCCGAGCCAACTCTTGAAGAAGTCCAGCGCTACTACGTGGAGCGCGCTGTGAAGGCGTTTGGCGTCTGCCAGCCGGCGCAGGCGGCGGATCTCGAGTATATGAAACGCTCAGAAGCGCGGCCTCATGCAGACACTCTGATCCGCGAAGGGACGCTGGTCGAGATCGCGGTCGAGCTGACGGACGGCAGAACTGGCAGCTTCGTCATCCACCGCGACAACTTGCCGCTGCTAGAGCGCGCCGCGGACGGCGATCTGACAGCCGGGCGGACGACCTTCCTCAGCCCGTTCGACAGCCTGTTCTGGCCCAAAGGGCGGGATCGGCAGTTCTGGGGGTTTGAGCAAGCGCTGGAGGCATATAAGCGCCCTGCCGATCGCATCTGGGGATACTTCTGCCTGCCCATCCTGTACCGGGATCGGCTGGTGGGCCGCTTCGACCCGACCCTGGAGCGTAAGTCACGCACGCTGCGCCTGCACGCCCTCTATCTGGAATCCGGCCTGATGCCGGACGAAGCGCTGATCGTCGCTGTCGCTGCCACCATGCGCGATTTTATGCGCTTTCATCAGGCGTCCGATCTGGTCATTGAACGGAGCGAGCCGGCGGAGTTTGGCCTGCAGTTGCAAAGGGCGCTGTGAATCAGGGCGCGACAGCAAACAGGCGGAGCAGCGGGTCGAACTCCTGCGCGACCGGCAGCAGGAAGTCAACCTGCTCGCGGCCCTCATAGAGGGCGTTGAGCGGCTGAGTGCGATTCTCATCCAGCAGGACGTGGGTGATGCCGTAACGTTCCGCCAGGGCGCGGACTGCTTCCGGCCCGCCATCGGGGATCACGACGCCGGGCAGGCCAGTTTCGTAGTACAGCGCCGCCGGATCATTGCTCATAACAACGGCGTCCGGCGGCAAGAGGGCTTCCGCCACCCTCGCGTAACGCCCGCTGCTGCCCTGCCCCCATCGCCGGCCAGCGCTCAGGACGGTTAGCAGGATAGCCAGCCCGATCACCCCGGCAGTGAACACCCTTTTCGCCTGCTCCGGCCGCCAGGAGCGCCGCCGGCGGGCGATCCAGTCCACGGCAGTGTCCAGCTCGAGCACGCCGAGCGCCATCCACCACGGCAGCAGCGCCGCCGCCGAATGGAACAACCCGCCCCGGTAACCGGGATAAGCGAAGACAAGCGTCATTGCCAGATGCAGCAAAGCGGCGTACAGCCACACCGGGAGCAGCATGGGCTGCCGCCAGCGTCCGGCCACAGCGAGGAGAAGCAGCGGCGCCAGCACAACCAGGCCTTCAACAGCGATAAATGTGCCGAGGTTGCTGGTGAAGGCCTCCCAGCGGCTTTGCAGGATATTGCCCGCCCCCCAGCTCCAGAAATGGGCTGCGCTCATCGAAGGGGGGTAGCTGACCAGCTCGTTATATCCGCGCAGCCAGATCGTGGCCGTCCCGCCGATCGGCAGCGGTGAGCCGACCGCGGCGAGATTGCGGATGAACCAGGGCAGCATGACCAGCAGATAGGCCAGCAAACCGGCGCCCATATAGATCAGCGTCCGCCGCCGGGGGGCGGCCCTCCCGGGTTGCAGCGTAAGCATCCGATCGGGCGTCACAGCGACGGCCAGAATCACAAACAGCAGCAGCACGCCGTCTGCTCGCGTCAGGTGGCCCAGAGCGGCCAGCGCGCCCGCCAGCGCGTACAGCCGCCAGTCGCCGCGCAGCCGTCCCAGCCCCGTCGCCAGCAGACACAGCGCCCCCAGCAGTCCGAACAGTGCGAAGGCGTCGGTCGTCACCAGGAAGGGCGCGTAATAACCACAAAAGACGGTCAGCAGCCCCGCCGCCCAGGCGTGACGCGCCCGCCCGCCGAGGGTCGCCCCCAGCCAGAAGGCCAGCAAAACCATCCCCACCCAGCAGGCCGCGAAGATTATCTGCGCCCCCCGGAATGATCCGCCCGCCAGCGCCACCAGCAGTGAGACCAGCGGCATCCAGTAGGTGTGCGACGGCGCGGGCAGCGACTCTGGCGCGTTAAGGTAGGTCAGCGCCACGTAGGGGTCGGTCAGCCCCTGTCCTTCAGCAAGGCGGCGGCCGGCATTGTAGTAGTAGTAGGCGTCGGTGTAGGTCGGGCCGGGAATGCCGGCGGCAATGATGGCCGCCACACTGACGGCGATAGCGGCCATGCCGATCCAGGCTGAACGCGGCGGCTTCCACGGTTTCATCGAACCACCTCATAGACTACCACACGATCCGACGCGAAGACCGGGGTCAGGTACGGAGCGCCGGCAGGGTCCCAGCCGCCAGGCTGGCGGGCCGCGTCATCAAACCAGACATAGTCGATTCCGCCATCAGCCAGCAGCGCCTGGCGGTCGGAGTCGGACATGCCGCCTGTGGTGAAAAACGCGCGCACCTGTTCTTGCCGTTCGGCGAAGTTCGCCGTCTCGATCCAGTGGCCCAGGTAGACGCGCCGGCCGGTCAGGCCGGCGATCTGGCCGCCGCTGGAAAAGGCGCTCAACACCACAGAATCGGGCGGCTGCCGGCGGAGCCAGTCCTGCGCCTCCAGATCATCCGTCGTCAGGAACAGGAGAGGGCGTACCTCCGGGTTGGCGGTCGCCACCGCTGAGGCCACAAACAGGATATGGGACAGCGCGCTGAAGCACAGCAGCGTCGCCATTAGCAGCCGCCAGCGCCCGGCGGAGTATCCGCGCCTCTGCCACCAGGCCCGCACGCGGACCAACCCGAACGCGCCCAGGACAGCCAGCGGAATCTGCACGCCCATCAGGAAGCGGCGCTGGGTGACCAGAGGCGCGTAGATCAGAGCCGCAACCAGAGCAACCCAGATAACCGGGAGGAGGACCGTTTCATCGCGGGCGCGCCATGCCGCGACCAGGCCGATTGCCGCCGGAACCAGCAGCCAGGCGTACCCGAAAAGATAGTAGATCGGCGGCGGGGACAGCGTCAGATTCTGGGCGGTGAAAGCCTGCCAGACGGGGTGGCTGGTGAACACTGTGTAATCGTACAGCACGGTCGCGGCGCTCACAATCGCCGCCGGGATCAGCATGAGGACATGGCGTGAGCGCAGCCGGCGCTTCCATAAGGCACGGAGCGCCGCCAGCCCGGTTGCCGCCCCGGTCAGGAGCAAGTCGAAAGGCTGGATGTTGCCCAGCAGCAGGAGCAGCGCCGCCAGCCCGATTCCCGTCCGCCACGTCGGCGCGCCCAGCCAACAGTCGAGCAGCAAAAAGTAGCCGGTCAGCAGGGCGACAGCGGCGCTGAAGTGAGGGAATGTCAGCGCCGCCAGGAAGGTATAGGCATCCAGCAGCCAGAATTCAATCGGAGCCAGCGTCGCCGTCTGCGCCGGCATGATCAGGTACAGGAGCCAGCCCAGCCCGCCGGTCACCAGCGCCAGCAGGAACGCCCACCAGCGGGCCGCCCCATCACGGAGGAAGTGCGCCGCAAACAGCCAGACCGTGAGGAGCATGATCAGGGCGAAGATGTTGCGGGCGATCTGGTAGATCGCGACTGGCGTGAGGCCGAACAGACGCGCCAAATGGCCGAGCGCCATATACAGCGTTTGCGCCAGGATGGGCGGATGATCTTCCGGCGTGAACAGAATACGCCAGGACCATTCCCCCTGGTAACCAAGCTGAATCCGGGCCAGATGACTGTTGTAATCCACCCGCGTCTGCTCGAACGGGTTGCCGGTGAAGGTTCCCCCGGTCGGGGCGTTCAGCGCCCCGGCTCCATACGGCAGATTGATCGCCAGCAAAAACAGCAGCGCTGCGATCCAGACTCGGCCCGGAATGGCTCTCATTCCGCCCGGAACAGCTTTCATCCCGCCCGGAATAGGCCTCATTCCGGCCTCGCTTCGCAGACCGGCTCATAAGCGTCGGGGCCGGTGAAAGGGATGATCAGCAGGTCTTCAAAAGCGACCGCCTCGCCTTCGACAGCGTAGTGATCGCGCAGCCAGGCCAGGTGAGGGTGCTCCTCGACGCCCGGCATGGCCAGATACTGGGCCTCCTCCTGCTGGAAGATCGCCAGCCAGACGCGCTCCGCGCCGCCCGCTGCCGGGGCGATGCACGGCTCAGCCAGGAGGCCGAGCACCTCCTGCGTTGGCCGGGCCAGCGTGTCCTCGCCGCTGCCGGGGCGGTCGGCCAGGTAAACCTGCGGCAGCTCTTGATTTTGCTGCTGCGCGTAATAGATCATGGGCAGGGCCGTCAGCTTGTTGCTGTGGACGATTCTGTCGCCGGGTTCGATCTGCCCGGCCAGCCAGGTCGCTGCCTGATCGAACGGCGGGTTCGGGAAGGTATGCCAGGTCACCTGAAAGACATACCCGGCGGCGGCCACAACCAGCCACAGGCCGGCCAGGAACAGGCGGATTGCGCCCGGCAGCCCGCCGCGCACGAACAGCCAGGCCAGGGCTGCGAAAAACAAAAAACCCTGCGTCAGCAGCGCCCGATCTAGATATACAGGCATCAACACCTGTGAGGCCGCCCACAGCAGCGCCAGCGAGCCGAAAGCCAGCCAGACGATCCACCCGACAGCGTGACGCTCAACCCCGCGCATCCGCCGCCAGCGCAGCCCAATCTGGACGAACAGGAGGACCGCCAGCAGCAGCGCCACAAAGAACATCGGCAGGTTCCACCCGGCGGGGGTGTCCAGCGCCACTGTCGTGAAAGAGCGCAGTGTCAGCAGTGGGCGGAGGAGCGATGGCCGGGGGACCCAGTAGTAGGCTTGTAACTTGCTGAACTGACCGGGCAGATTGATGAACCAGGGCAGGTAGAGCAAGAAGGCGATACCCGCCGCCAACGCCGTCGGGAGCAGGCGATCCCGACGGCGGGCGAGGAGCGGCGTCAGGCCGACCGCCAGCAAATAGAAGGCGGCAAGCTGCTGCGTATACATCGCCAGGGCGGCCAGGACGCCGAACGCAAGCCACCAGCCCCTCCCCCGGCCCCGCCACGCCCGCAGATAGCACCAGGTCGCCAGCAACAGCAACAGGGCCAGCAGCGCGTACATCCGCGTTTCCTGCGCATATTGGATGGCGAACGGCGCCAGCCCCGCAATCAGGGCGGCGGCCAGCCCGGTCCGGCGATCAAACAGATCGGCGGCCAGCCGGTAGACAACGGCCACCGTGAGCACCCCGATCAGGACGCTGTACAGCCGCACCATCTCCGGCGACTGCCCGAACAGCCGTATCCAGCCGTTGAGGGTCAGGTAGTACAGCAGCGGGTGAATATCGGCGGCCCCGCCCGCCACTGGTGTCAGAGTGCCATACAGCATCCCGTTCAGGCCAGTTTCAGCGAACAGAACGGCGAAAGCCTCGTCATACCACAGCGTCCGCCCGCCCAGGTTCACCAGCCGCAGCGCGAACGCCAGCAGCAGAATCGCAACCAGCCAGCGCAGTGTTTTCTGCCGGCTCACGAAATCGCCCCCTCCGAATTGGCATCCGCCGGAGCCAGTGCCGCATAAGCCAGCCAGAGCCGGCGCGTCGCCAGCAGCAGGAACAACATCCCGAACGGCAGCGGCAGATACAGGGCCGGGTGCTCAAAACGGGCCTGCACCGTCGTCAGGAAGAGCACCCACAAACCGATCAACAGTACCCCCTGAATCGCCAGCACAACCCACGGCCCGCGGCGGGGATCAGCGTCGGTCAACGCCTTGAAGTAGAACAACAGAGGGATGATAAACACGACAAAGTGCGGCGTCGCTGTGCGCACGGCGATCAGATGCGTGACGGTCAGCGTCAGGCAGGCCGTCCAGCCGAATTCTGCCGCCTGCTGCCGGGCGATGGCGCGCCACCAGGCCCAGCCCATGATCAGCAGCAGGCCGATCGTGAGGGCTGCCTCGCCAGCCTGGCCCAGAAAAGGCAGGTAGACTCGCGCCAGCACCCACACCGGCGATCCAATGGCCGTGTAGGAAGTGTAGCGGCTGAGCTGGCCCCACCATGCGCTGAACCAGCCCGGCTGCGCCAGGAAAGACAGCAGCATCAACCCGCCCCATATGCCAGCGAACCAGCCGATCAGCCGCCAGCGCCGGCTGCGCAGCGCCCACAGCAGCACAAAAGGGACAAAGAGAAAACCCATTTGCGGCTTGACCGTGGAAAAGGCCAGCGCCGCGCCGGCCAGGCCGTCGCGCCCCCGGACTAACGCCCACAGAGTCACGACTTCCAGAAAGTACACGGCAATCCCCGGCTGTCCCAGCAGGATGCCGCGCGCCGCCGGGTAGAAGAGCAGCGTCCACAGCAAGGTCGCGCCCAGCAGGAGGGGGCCGGGCCGCCAGCGGCAGGCGTCGATCAGGAGCGCCAGCGCCCCGATGAGCATCGCCATCAGCAGCGCCAGCCAGATCGCCTCCGCCCAGGCATAGGAAAGGGGGGCCAGCGGCGCGATCAAAAAGACGGTGTACAGCGGATAGGCAAAATAGCCGGGGTCTTCGTCCGGCGTGACCGGCCTGCCGTAGATGCCGATCTGGATGGCCAGGCTGGCTTCCTCGCCGTAAGGGTCCAGGCTGTCAACCCAGAAAGAGCGCGCGCCTGACCAGCGCGAATAGAAGTCATTGGCGCCCGGATGGGGCGCACTCTTGAAGATGTAGAGTCCAGCCGCCAGCGCCACCACCAGCCCCAACAGCAGCAGCGCCATCGCTCCTTTACGTTTCACCGCCCTGCCCTTCCTCGACTGGCCGTCGCAGCAGCAGGACCAGCGCGGCGCTCAACCCGATCAGGATGGCGGTCCGCGCCAGCACCAGCCCGGCAAACACCACGCGCAGTGCCCCGGTTACGACTCCGCCGGAATCGCCCGTCCGGATGAACAGCAGCGGGTACTCAGTGAACGCAATCAGGCTGAGCAGCAGCAGGGCCAGCACCGCCGTCCGGTTGGGAAAAACCACGAGAGTTAGCGGGAGAATCAGGGCCAGCCACTGGGGACTCCAGCCCTGCGCCCATAGAAAAAAGATAAACAGCGTCAGCGTCACGAAGGCGGCTAGCCCGCGCCGGTCATACCGCCGGACGGTCGCATAAACGTACAGGCCAAAGCCGCCAAAGATCGCCAGGCGCAGCCACGAAGCGATTACGGGCGGGTTGCCTGTCAGGCGGGTGGCGTTGGCAACATCCAGCCGCCCTTCAATCGCGCCAAAGATGCCGGTCGTATAATTGCCGTCCAGCAGCGCCCAGACCGTGCTGTACGATGATTTGCCGAACTGGGCCACCAGCGATGCCGCGCCCATCGAGCCGGTGGTTGCCACAATCAGGCAGTAGACCAGGACGAACAGGCCGAGCGCGAACGCGGTGTAGCGCAGCGCCTGGCGCGGCGTCCTGAAGCGCCAGACCGCGCCCAGCACGATCAGCGGCACAAACTTGATCAGCCCCCCGACGCCCGCCGCAACCGCCGACCGTGCGTCGCGCTCGCCGATCAGCCACCACACCGCCAGCAGCAGCGTAAACGCCACCATAGCCTCAAAGGTCCACCACAGAAACACCATCGGGGCCAGGAGCAGAGCGTAAATCCAGGCCAGCGCCAGACCGGTATCGCGCCCGTACAGCCGCCCGCCAATCCGGCTGACCAGGATCAGGTTACCCGTGTCAAACACAACCATGATCAGGCCCATCACACTGGCAAAGGCGGAATAGTTCCCTTCGCCGCCAGTTTTAGTGAGCTGGTAGATCGTTGCGTACAGGGCCGGCCAGATCGGCGGGAACTCGCTCCAGTAGTCCCTGAAGGGCAGCAGCCCCTGGTCACTCAGCGCGCCCAGGCCGTAGTAATAGCTGAGATCGCCGCCGGCGCTGAGGCCGCGCTCCGTGCCATTCACGATCATCGGCTGGTAAACGATCAGGAGCAGCAGCCGGAAGCCGACAAAGAGATACAGCAGCAGCCGGAAGTCGCGCAGCAAGGACAGGCTGCCGGCAGGTTTGTCGCCGCGCACAGTCATGCCCCCTCCGCACGCTGGAAGACAACGGCCATTGAGTCTTCGTATGTCACCACCCAGTCAGGGTCCTGCCGCATCGCGGAGGACAGGACGCTGGCAGCTTCGATCACGACCCAGTCCACCCCCCATTTATCGAAGACCACCTCGTAATCCTCCTGCAAGAAAACGGTATTCAGGTATTCCCGCAAAAATTCGTCCCCGTACAGGTCAGTACGCCCGTCCACGTAGATCGGATATTCCGGCGCGCCAAACATCAGATAGCCGCCCCAGTTATAGCTGTTGAACATCTTGCCGTTCGGACGCGCCTCATTGATGTATTCCGTCACTTCCACCGGCAGGTATTCAATCTGCGCGGCGCGCACTGTTGCCGGCGCAACGGCGTAACCGATCTTGACCACCCCGACCAGCAGAATCACGATCAGGAGTGCCCAGTTCAGGCGGTTCATCCGGGGCGAGACGCGGGTGGAAGGCCGCAGATTCCAGCCGCGATCGGCCAGGAATACGCTGACATGGCGGGAGAGCACCGGCGTCGCCACCACGGCGAACAGGGCAATGTTGCGCCCCGCCAGGAGGGACAGAAAACCCGTGCCGGCGATCAGGGCCAGGTCCGTCCAGTCGATCCGCTCCGAGCTCAGCCCGGCGAATCCCAGCGAACCCAGCAACAGGAAGATGAAAGGCCAGGTCTGCTGCTCATGAAAGTTAGGGGAGGCCCACTCCTGGATGAAGTTCTGCAGGACGCCGATATTGACGGTGGCGAAAGGCACCTTAAGCATCTCCAGCCCAAACGGGTTGATGACCAGGGCCGCCGCTGCGACGATCATCACCAGCAGGAGCTTCCCCAGCCCCTTCCACGCGATGCGGGTTTCGCTGAGCGGGTCAAAGAGATGCCCCACCGCCTCGCCAACCAGGAAGCCGAACATCAGGATGAAGGCAATGGCAAACCCGGCGTGCATATTGCCCCACAGCATCACCACGATCGGGATCAGCCACAGCCGATCGATATGCTCCCATTTGTAAAGGTACAGCAAGAAGTACACGACTGTGCTGAACAGGAAGGTGAACATCTGCGGACGCGGCGACCAGAATACCGCCGCTGTCGCCGCCCCCAGCACGATGGCAAACGCCCGGACGTATACGTTCCCGGGGCTGCATCGGAAGACCATCACCATGCCTGCCGTCGCCAGCAGCGCCGTCAGCAGCGCCAGCCCGGCGTTGCCGCTGTCGCCTGCCTCGCCATGCCCGCCGGTCAGGCGATAAACCAGAGCCATGACATCCTGCGACAGCCAGCTATGGTTGATCCACGGCTGACCATAAGCCGTGTGGGAGAACAGATCGGACCCGATAACAGTCCCATTCTGGAGCTGGTACTCCCCGCTGCGCAGATGCCACCACGTATCGGTGTCAATGGGAGTTCGGGCGGCCATTGCAAACAGGAGAATGAAAAGGATCGCTGTAGTCAGCCGTTCCATTGTCAATTGACGCGCCATAAATACCGCCTCCCGCTTCCTGTAGCAGTGCAGTGTAGCACAACCAACCAGTCGGGCAAATCGGAGTCTGTTACCGCGAGCAGATCAGGGACGGGCCGGCAGCCCCGGCAGAATGAGCGGGTAAAGCATGATCGGATGCGGCTGATAAGGCGGCTGGCGCCACAGGCGGGGATCCAGACTGCGGGCACGATGCAGGCAGCGGTTAGCATCTCTAGAGCGGCCCAGTCGCCACAGGCACAGATGCTTGTTCCACCAGGCCAGGGCGAAGGTCGCCTCCATATTGAGCGTGCGATCGAACAGCCTGAGGGCCGCCTGATACTGCCCGATTCCCAGCAGCGCCACCGCCTGCAGGAAGAGATATACAGTGTTATCAGAACCCAGGTTATGCGCCTCTTCCAGCGCCGTGAGGCCGATCCGGTATTGCCTGGTGCGCACCGCCGCTTCAGCGTAAGCCAGCCAGGCGGCCCCGTCGGACGGCGCCAGCCGCACAACCTCGCCAAAGGCAATCATGGCTTTGGAGAATTCGCCCAGACGATTCAGGGCTTCACCCAGATCTCGCCAGCCGTGAACCTCATCGCGCAGCTCTTCCAGCCCTTTCCACAGGCAGCGAACAGCCGCGCGCAACTCCTCGAGGCGTAGCAGAAGGCTGCCCTGGGCGATTGCCTGATGAGCGTCAGGATGAATGGCGCCGCACAGGATCGTCATATCCAGTTCTGGCGTTCTTATTTCCGGCTGCTGATCGGCAGTGTGCCGCTGCTCCAGCCAGCTTTCATAACAGGACTGCGCCGTCACAAAATCGCGCGCCCGCACCGCCGTTTCGCTGGCCATAACCAGCAGACGTGCCGGCGGCGAACCGGAATATTGCAGCGCCGATATCATTAAGTGGAGGATTTCCTCCTGCATCCAATCAGTCGGCAGATGCTCCAGCAGGACTTCAGCTTCATCCAGATCTCCCAGCGTCAAAGCGCATTCCATCCCCAGCAGCAGCGCTTGCCAGTATTCCGGTGAGCCGGGCTGGATGGCGGCGCAGAGCAACAGCGCGCGCTGGTATTGCCCCTGCCGGTGCGCCAGAAGTGCGCGAAGCCACCGCCCTCCTGACGTCAGAACACCCGCCCGATTCTCATAATGAACAATAGCATCAGACGCGATATCCAGTCGGCCAAGGCGTATCAGGGCCAGCGCCTCGTGATAATATGACCGTTCGTCCTCGGGATCCAGTTGACGCGCCTTCAGAGCGGCATAATATGCCTGCTCATACTGGCCCAGCTCGTTGAGGACTTCCGCCCGATAACGCCAGACCTCCTCCAGGAGCGGATCAATCTTCACCGCGCGATCGTAACAGACAGCCGATTCCTGATAGCGCCCCAGCTCGAACAGCGTCAGGCCCTTGTTCGTCAGGATGCGGGCGCTCTCTGGCCTGATCGCCAGCGCCCGATCAAAGCTGACCAGCGCCTCATTATAAAAACCAAGCTCAGCCAGGGTAACGCCGCGATTGGCCCAGGCCGTTTCATGGCCGGGGTCGCTCTTCACCACCTGATTGAAACAGGCCAGCGCCTGATTGTATTTGCCCAGGTTGAAGAATGCCGCACCCCGCTCATTCAGCTCTGAGATAGTAAGCTGCTCCCGGGAAGGCAGAGGTATCACCTGCCGGAATTCCTGGTGCAGAATGCGGGTGAGTTCATGGTGCAGCGTGGTGAAACTGGAGAAGCGATCGTCCGGATTTTTTTGCAGGCAGCGCCCGATCAGCGCTTCCACTGAGGGCGGCACATCAGGCCGCAGGCTGCTGACAGGCGCCGGCGTAGACCTGAAATGGGAATCGCGAATTTCTTCCCGCGTCTTGCCATAGAAAGGCCGGATGCCTGCCAGCATCTCATACAACATGACGCCAAAGGAATAAATATCCGATCGCACGTCGGCGTTGCCTGCGCTGCGCCACTGCTCCGGGGGCATATACTCTTTTGTGCCGAAGCCGGGGGCGTCCAGCCGGGTCAGTGGCTCAGCGCCGGGCTGATCCGGCTCCAGAGCGGTGAAGCTGCCCAGGCTCCGGCCGTCCTCCCACAGCTTAACCAGCCCGAAATCCGTCACTTTCGCTGTATTCTCCGTCGTGAGCAGGATGTTATCCGGCTTGAGATCGCGGTGGGCGACCAGCCCCATGCTGTAGGCGTAGCGCATACCGCGGCAGATCTGAACGGCCAGATGCAGGATATCGGAGACCGACTGTTCAGCGTGATTGAGCATCCCACGCAGGCTGCCGCCCGACACGTACTCCAGAAAGATATGGGGGCGGTTATCCAGGACCTCAAAGCCGCGCGCCTGCACGATATTGGAGTGCTTTTGCAGGGCCATCCAGGCTTCCGCTTCGCGCCGGAAACGCGCCCGCAGGCCGGGGTGGAATGCAAACTGCTCGCGGATACCCTTGACTACAAACGGGTCGCCGCTGCGAGTATCGGTCACCACATACACGACGCCCATCCCGCCCAGGAGCACATTCTCCACTTGAAACTGGCGGAGACCTTCCTGATACGAGACCAGGTCGCCGATTTTCCAGTGAGTCGGGCTGGCAGAAGTCGGCCGGGGAAGCGGAATGCGCGTGGCGATACTGGAGCGCGTACCGATCAGGTAGCGATGCTCACCGGGGATAACGCCGGTCGGAATCTGTCGGCTGGCTTCGGTGCTCAAGGCCTTATTTCCGGTGATCTTTCGACAGAGGCATAAGATGCGGGGGAAACCCTGATTCATACCGGCCTATCCCGGCGTGATGCCCCCGAACACCTGTCTGATTGTAGGAGCTAACACCGGGATCGGGCAAGTCAGAATCGTAAAAAACTTCTGAAAATGGCGCTGCCCGCCACCCCGGCTTCTAACCAGCCGTTCGCACTTCAGACGCCGGATATTCCCGGTCGCTCTGCTATCAAATATGTAAAATAATCCTTGACTTTGAGTACGAATCTCACTAAAATGATAGATTGCAGATTTTCCACTTTTGCTTGTTTGCCTGCAAGATCGGCAACACACAAACACACCGGCGACACTCCTGCGACCCGTGTTACACGCCGTTCAGGATCAATAAAAGCGGTATACGGAGGTTGGTTCATGAGGCAGCGGCTGGATACTAAGAGTTACGCACGGACGCTTGATGTCCATCAGTTACCCTCCCTGATTGAAGTCCAGTTGAACTCCTTTAACTGGTTCATTGAAGAAGGGCTGGGCGAGTTATTTGATGAGATCAGCCCCATTGAGAGCTTCAATGGCAATCTGCAGCTCTATTTCCCCGGCAATAGCCCGGAGGCGAAGCAGTTCGACCTGAAATACTGGTTTGACGAGCCTAAGTACGACGAAGAAACCTGCGTCGAGCGCGATATAACTTTCGCCGCTCCGCTGTATGTGCGTGTCGCGCTGGTCAACCGCGAAGCAGGGGACGAAGTCACCGTCTCCGATATCTTCATGGGGGATTTCCCCCTCATGACCGAAAAAGGCACGTTCATTGTCAACGGTACGGAGCGTGTGGTCGTCAGCCAGCTCATCCGCAGTCCGGGCGTATACTTCGCGGCGGAAGAGGACCGGACTACCGGGCGCGCCCTCTCGACGGCGAAACTGATCCCCGATCGCGGCGCATGGATGGAGTTCGAGACCCGCAAGAGCGACTATCTGACCATCAAGTTCAACCGCAAGCGCACTGTCCCGGTGACCATCCTGCTGCGCGCTCTGGCCGCTGTTGAAGATGGGTACGACGCCCTCTCGCCGATCAAGACCGGGACGACTGAAGAACTGCTGGCCATCTATCAGGAAACGGACAACGACCCCGATCACCAGTACCTGGCGGGGACCATCAAGATGGAACCGCAGTGGGATGTCAAAGAGGGCCATACCATCGGCGAAGCAGCCTTGCTGGAATTCTACAAGCGTATGCGCCCCGGCGACCCGCCCACCCTGGATAATGCCCGCGAGTATCTGGTCAGCCAGTTGTTCGATCAGCGGCGCTACGATCTGGAGCGCGTCGGGCGCTACAAGCTCAACCAGCGCCTGCGTCTGGACGATCGCATCGAGCGCACAGTCCGCACGGTGACCAAGCTGGACCTGGTGGAATTAGTCCGCCGCATGATCCAGATCAACAATGGCGCCGCCAGCCCGGACGATATCGATCATCTGGGCAACCGTCGCGTTAAAACGGTCGGTGAGCTGATTCAGAACAAGCTCCGCGTCGGCATGCGCCGGACCGAGCGCGTGGTTCGGGAGCGCATGTCGATCCGCGAAAACGACAACATCACGCCGGTGACGCTGGTTAACATCCGCCCGATTGTCGCCGCCGTGCGCGAGTTCTTCGGTTCCAGCCAGCTCAGCCAGTTCATGGATCAGACGAACCCCCTGGCCGAGCTGACGCACAAACGCACTCTGTCCGCCCTTGGCCCGGGCGGCCTGCGGCGCGAGCGCGCCGGCTTCGACGTGCGCGACGTGCACCACAGTCACTACGGTCGTATCTGCCCTATCGAGACTCCCGAAGGCCCCAATATCGGCCTGATCGGTCGCCTCTCTACCTACGCCCGTGTGAACGAGTACGGCTTTGTAGAGACACCCTATCGTATGGTGAAGCGCACCCTGCCCGTGGACAGCGATCTCCTGCCCGGCCGCCTGCTCGGCGAAGATGTCATGCACCCTTCCACCGATGCTATATTGGGGGAAGAGGGCGCCGTCATTGATGGGAAGCTGATCGCGGCGCTGAAGAAGGCCGGCATCACTGAGGTCCCGGTAACCCCCTACGTCAGCGAAGAAGTCCACTATCTCTCCGCCGATGAGGAGGACCACTATTTCATCGCGCAGGCCAACGCCGTGCTGGATGAGCGGGATCAGTTCGCCCAGCCGCGCGTCGCGGCGCGCCACAACCAGAAATTCCTCCGCGCGACCCCGGAGCGCATCGACTACATGGACGTTGCGCCACGCCAGATCGTCGGAATCAGCGCCTCGCTCATCCCGTTCCTGGAGCATGACGACGCCAACCGCGCTCTGATGGGTTCCAACATGCAGCGCCAGGCTGTGCCTCTGTTGCAGCCGGATATCCCCATTGTCAGCACTGGCATGGAGGATCAGGCCGCTTACGACAGCGGTCAGGTCCTGGTTGCTGACGTGGATGGCGAGGTCACCAGCGTCCAGGGCGACCGGATTGTGCTCCGGACCGCTGCTGGCGAGAAGGTCTACCGTCTGCGCAAGTTCAATCGCTCCAACCAGTCCACCTGCATCGATCAGCGTCCGGTCGTGGTCAGAGGCCAGATCGTCCACGCCGGCCAGATCATCGCTGACAGCTCCTCCACCATCAACGGCAATCTGGCCCTGGGGCACGATGTTCTGTGCGCATTCCTGAGCTGGGAAGGTGGCAACTACGAGGACGCGCTTCTCGTCAGCGAGAATCTGATCCGCGATGACAAATTCTCCAGCATTCATATCGAAAAGCACGAGATCGAAGCGCGCGATACCAAGTTGGGGCCGGAAGAGATCACACACGATATCCCCAATGTCGGCGAAGAAGCGCTCAAGAATCTCGACGAACGCGGCATCGTGCGCATCGGCGCCGAGGTTGGCCCCAACGATATTCTGGTGGGCAAGATCACCCCTAAAGGTGAAAAGGAACTCAGCCCGGAAGAGAAGCTGCTGCGAGCCATCTTTGGCGAAAAAGCCCGCGAAGTCAAGGATTCCTCCCTGCGCCTGCCGCATGGCGAAAAGGGCAAGGTTGTCGATGTCAGAATCTTCAACCGCGAGGAGCATCGCGACCTGCCCGCCGGCGTCGATCAGATGGTGCGCGTCAGCGTTGCTCAGCGGCGCAAACTGACTCAGGGCGACAAGATGGCTGGCCGGCACGGCAACAAGGGCGTGATTTCTCGCGTTGTTTCTGCCGAAGATATGCCATTCCTGGAAGATGGCGAGCCAATCGAGATTATCCTCAACCCGCTGGGGGTGCCCGGCCGTATGAACATCGGCCAGGTGCTGGAGACTCACCTGGGCTGGGCCGCTGACCGGCTCGGCTTCCGCGCGGTGACGCCGGTCTTTGATGGGGCCGAAGAATACGAGCTGGAAGCGGAGCTGGGGCGGGCCTGGATGATTGATCGGGCCTGGAAGATCATCACGGACCGGGCCTGGGCCTGGCTCGTCGAGCAGCAATACGAAACTGAATACCTCCGTGATGACAACGAAGCGCGTCTGCTCTATATCGACTACCTGTTCGGCAACCGCCCCGGCTACGATCCGGAGATGCTGGCCCTCAACGACGTTTATGCGCGCCGGACTGTCCTGCGCGAGTGGCTCCGCGAGCAGGGATTCGATCCCGACCGCGTGATGCCGCTCAATACAGAAAAACACACCGTCGAGGAACGCACCGACAGCGATCTATACACCCGCGATGTGACACTGCGCATCTGGCTTCGTTCGCTCGGCACAGAAGCCCCGGCAGCGCTGGAAGGCGACGCCCTCAAAGAGTACGCTGATCAGTTCATGCTGCGGACGGGCGAGCCTGCCCCTATCTACGGCAAGATGTGGCTGTACGACGGCAAGACAGGCGAGCGTTTTGATCGCCCGGTGACCGTCGGCTATATCCACATGCTTAAGCTGGCCCATCTGGTAGAAGATAAAGTCCACGCCCGTTCTACCGGCCCGTACAGCCTGGTGACTCAGCAGCCGCTTGGCGGCAAGGCCCAGTTCGGCGGCCAGCGCTTCGGCGAGATGGAAGTCTGGGCGCTGGAAGCATACGGGGCGGCCCATACCCTGCAGGAGATGCTCACCGTCAAATCGGACGATGTGCAGGGTCGTGTCAAGACCTATGAGTCCATCGTTAAGGGCGAGGCCATTGAGGAGCCGGGCATCCCGGCCAGCTTCCGCGTGCTGGTTAAAGAGCTGCAAAGTCTCGGCCTGGCAGTGGAAGCTATCACCGAAGGCGGCGAAACAATCAGATTCGGCAAAGACGAAGAGAAGAATCAAAAGGCCAAGCTGCCGACCGGCCTGCTTAGCCTCGATGGGCGCGAGTAAGCTGCCCGCGTATCCGTCTGTTTGAAGCGCTCAGAATGCGCTGGCCAGCACCGGTCAGCGCATTTTTATCCCTCTCGCCCGGCAACAGGAGGGGTTGAAGCATGTCTGACAGCAATGGGATGGATGGCACACGGATCGTTGAGATACGCCAGGTCACCAAAACATACGGCCAGGAAGGCCGCCGTATCACCGTGCTGGATGCTGTTGATCTGACTATCAAAGCGGGGGAATTCTTCGTCCTGCTCGGCAGCAGCGGCAGCGGCAAGAGCACCCTGCTCAACCTGATCAGCGGCATTGATCATCCTGATCAGGGCGCTATCCGGGTCAATGGGGCGGAAATCACCGCGCTGGACGAACGAGCGCGCACTCTGTTCCGCCGCGATCATATCGGGATCGTCTTTCAGTTCTTCAACCTGATACCCACGCTGACCGTGCTGGAAAATGTCACGCTGCCGCACGAGCTACGCGGGCTAAGCCCGAAGGCCAGCAAAGCGCGCGCGCTGACCGTGCTGGATCGCGTGGGCCTGCTCGACCGCGCCGCCGACTTCCCGGACAGACTCAGCGGGGGGCAGCAGCAGCGGGTGGCCATCGCCCGGGCGCTGGTGCACGAGCCGCTGCTCATTCTGGCCGATGAGCCAACGGGCAACCTGGACGCCGATACCGGCCAGAGCGTGCTGGCCCTCCTGCTGGAGATGACGCGCGAGGCCGGCAAAACGCTGGTCATGGCAACCCACGACTCGGAGATCATGTCGCTGGCCGATCGCACCTGTCGCGTTCACCACGGGCAACTGCATCCTGAGCGGGGGAGAGCGGCAAAAGAGGGACAGCGGTGATTGCCCGGCCTGTCCTGATGCTCCGCCTGGCCCGCCGCCATATCAGCCGCCGCCCGCTGCACAGCATCCTGTTTGTCATCGGCGTCGCCATGGGCGTCGCCGTCGGCGTAGCCATCGACCTGGCTAACAACTCCGCCCGGCAGGCATTCCAGCTCAGCGCGGAGAGCGTCAGCGGTCGGGCCACGCATCAGATCATCGGCGGGCCGTCAGGGCTGCCGTCAGACCTGTACACGCGGCTGCGCGTAGAGCTTGGCCTGCGAGCCAGCGCCCCTGTAGTCGAGACCTATCTGGCAACCAGCCTGGGAGGGCAGCCGCTTCACTTGCTGGGGATCGACCCCTTCGCCGAGGCGCCGTTCCGCAGCTACCTCACCACGGCTTCCATAGAGAGCCAGAACCAGACTGGCTTCGATGCGCTCAACCGCTTCCTGACCATGCCTGGCACAGTCCTGATCAGCCGGACGCTGGCCGATTCGCACGGCCTGAAAGCGGGTGATACCCTGCTGCTGTATCCGAACGGCCGGGAAACTCCGGTCACTATTGTCGGTCTGCTGTCCACCGAGGATGCGCTGAGCGCCCAGGCCCTGGATACGCTGCTGCTGGCTGATATCGCCACCGCCCAGGAAATCCTTCAGAAGCCGGGCAGCCTGACACGCATCGACCTGATCCTGCCGGAAGATGCCGATCTGACGGCGCTGCGCGCTCTGCTGCCACCCGGCGCAATTCTGACTACGCCCGACGCCGGCAACAATACCCTGAATCAGATGACCGAGGCTTTTGAGCTGAATCTGCGGGCGCTCAGCCTGCTCGCCCTGGTAGTGGGGGTGTTCCTGATCTACAACACTGTCACTTTCAGCGTGGTCCAACGCCGCCCGGTCATCGGCATTATGCGATCGCTGGGCACGACCGGCCGCCAGATATTCATCCTGATTCTGAGCGAAGCCTTGCTGCTGGGCTTCATCGGCGCAATTCTCGGGCTGGCCCTGGGCATCATCATGGGCCGGGCCGTTGTCGGCCTGATCGCGCAGACCATCAGCGACCTGTACTTTTCAGTGACCGTGACCAGAATTGTGGTCCAGCCGGGCACGCTGTTAACCGGTCTGGCTGTTGGCCTGCTGGCCAGTATCGCCGCGGCGACTATCCCCTCCTGGGATGCCACACGCACTCCACCCGCCGGGGCTATGCGCCGGTCAGACGTTGAACACAGCGCCCGCCGGATCACCCCTTTGATGACGATTGGCGCTGGCATCCTCACCCTGAGCGGGATTCTCCTGCTGGGCGCGCCGACTCGCAGCATCGAGATGGGATTCGCGTCTCTTTTTCTGATCGTCATCGGCTGCACGCTGTTGACGCCGCTGGCCCTGATCCTCCTCATGCGCCTGACTGCCCCGGTGGTGGAGCGAATGCTGGGCGTAGTCGGACGGATCGCCGTTCGCGATATCGTGCGCTCGCTCAGCCGCACAGCTATTGCCGTCGCTGCGCTGACTATCGCCGTCAGCGTCATTGTCGGCGTTGGTCTAATGATCAGCAGCTTCCGGCTGACAGTGAGCGACTGGCTGGCTAACACGCTCGGCGCCGATATCTACATCTCTCCGCCTTCCGCCGGCGGCACGCGGGTCATCGCCGATCTGGATCCTGCGCTGATCGGTCGGGTGGAGGCCACAGAAGGGATCGCGGAGGTGACCGCTGTCCGCAACGTGAACGCCACCGCACCGGAATACCCGGACCTGCCACCGGCCAACATCTCAGCCATCTCCCGTGATATCAGCCCTGAGCGACGCTTTGTCTGGAATCAGGCGCCCGCCAGCGCCTACTGGGCCGCCATGGAGGCCGGCGGCGTGATTGTCAGCGAGCCGTTCGCCTACCGCCGGGACATCACGCCGGAGCAGGCCGCGATCACCCTGCTCACCGACCGGGGGCCGCATACCTTCCCCGTCATCGGCGTGTACTACGATTACACCACTGACCAGGGGACCATCACCATGGCGGACAGCGTCTACCGCTCCTATTTCGACGATTCCTCCGTCTCGTCGCTGGGAGCGTTCATCACTCCTGACGCCGACCTGGGCGCCGTCATCGATCGCCTGCGGGAAGATACGCTGGCCGGCCAGAATCTAATCGTGCGCAGTAACCGCAGCCTCCGGGACGCCGCTATGGAGGTCTTTGAGCGCACCTTCGCCATCACAACCGCTCTGCAAGGGCTGGCAATCATTGTGGCCTTCATCGGCATTCTCAGCGCGCTCATGTCCCTCCAGATCGAACATGCCCGCGAGTACGCCGTGCTGCGGGCCGCCGGCATGACTCCGCGCCAGGTCTGGCTGCTCATCCTCACCCAGACCGGCCTGATGGGCGGGGCGGCTGGCCTGCTGGCGGCCCCGATCGGCCTCATTCTGGCGATCGTCCTGATTCAAGTCATCAACGTGCGCTCCTTCGGCTGGAGCATGGCCCTCGCCATCGCGCCGGCGGACTTCGCGCAGGCATTTATAGTGGCTGTCCTGGCGGCATTGCTGGCCGGTCTGTATCCGGCGTGGC
>WBZO01001938.1_pt1 | contig 29366 bp, 27 predicted proteins | sample 5204261 | NCBI WGS metagenome assembly WBZO01 (sample SAMN12412400, study PRJNA552823) | activated sludge metagenome | isolation source: activated sludge from anammox sidestream of wastewater treatment plant... | place: USA: North Carolina | collected 2017-09
CTCGATCTGCTGCGCCCTCGATCGGCGCCGCCGATCCGATCCGCGGCGCGCCCGATCGTTGACCCGGGCAAGCGGCTCCGTTAATGAATTCGTAGTCTTTCGACGCCGGCCGATCGGCTACATTCGGTCGGTTCGCAGGAATCCGTCAGCCATCTGCCACCGCCGGGGATCGAGAATCCCCGGCCACGAACAGGACACCGTCGCATGAGCACCGCCCCTTTCGTCCATCGCCGTCCGGCCGCCGCCGCCCTCGCCGCCGCCGCGCTCGTCCTCGCCGCGTGCAGCGACGGCCGCGGCGACGCCAAGGCGCAGGCGGGCCCCCCGCCCGCCCCGCCGGTCAGCGTGGCCGCCGCAATCGAGCGGCAGGTGATCGAGTCCGACGAGTTTCCCGGCCGGGTCGAGGCGGTCGACTCGGTCGACGTGCGCGCGCGCATCAACGGCTACCTGCAGTCGGTGCACTTCAAGCCCGGCGCGGAGGTGAGGAAGGGCGAGCTGCTCTTCACGCTCGACCCGCGGCCGTTCGAGGCGCAGGTGGCCGCCGCCGAGAGCCAGGTCGCCGCGACGCGCTCGCAGCTCGACCTCGCGCGCATCGAGCTCAAGCGCAACGAGGAGATGTGGGCCGACCGCGCCACCTCGAAGCGCGAGTTCGACGACGCGGTCACGCGCGTGCGCACGCTCGAGTCGCAGCTCAAGGCGAACGAGGCCGCGCTCGCGACCGCGCGCCTGAACCTCGGCTACACGCGCATCACCGCGCCGATCTCCGGGCGCGTGGGCAAGGCGGAGATCACGGTCGGCAACCTCGTGCAGGGCGAGATGCCGCCCTCGCCGGTGCTGACGACGGTGGTGTCGGTGAACCCGGTCTACGTCTCGTTCCAGGCCGACGAGGCCGCGTACCTCAAGTACATCGCCGGCGCGCGCAAGAGCGCGCTCGCGGTGTCGGTCGGCCTGGCCGACGAAGACGGGTTCCCGCACGCGGGCACGCTGGGGTTCATCGACAACCGCGTCGACCCGGCGAGCGGCACGGTGCGCATGCGCGCGACGGTGGACAACAAGAGCGGGCGCTTCACGCCCGGCCTCTTCGCGCGCGTGAAGCTCGGGGACACCGCGCAGCCGCGCATGGCGGTGCTGGTCAGCGACCGCGCGATCGGCACCGACCAGAGCCGGCGCTACGTGCTCGTGCTCGACGCCGAGAAGAAGGCGGTCTACCGCGAGGTGCGGATCGGCCGCCTGGTGGACGGGCTGCGGGTGATCGAGTCGGGCCTCAAGCCGGGCGAGGTGATCGTCGTGAACGGCCTGCAGCGCGTGCGGCCCGGCGCGCCGGTGACGCCGCAGACGGTGCCGATGGAGGCCCAGGCGCCGAACGCTCGCCCGAACGGCGCGCCGGCGAAGAAGGGCTGAGGCCATGAACCTCTCGCGCTTCTTCATCGACCGGCCGGTCTTCGCCGGCGTGCTGTCGATCTTCATCTTCCTAGCCGGCCTGATCTCGGCCTGGGTGCTGCCGGTGGCCGAGTACCCGGACGTCGTCCCGCCGTCGGTGGTCGTGCGCGCGGCCTATCCCGGCGCCAACCCGAAGGTGATCGCCGAGACCGTCGCCGCGCCGCTCGAGGAGAGCATCAACGGCGTCGAGAACATGCTGTACATGGAGTCGCAGGCGACCACCGACGGCGTGCTCCAGCTCACCGTGACCTTCAAGATCGGCACCGACGTCGACCTCGCCGAGTCGCAGGTGCAGAACCGCGTGCAGCGGGCGCTGCCGCGCCTGCCGAACGAGGTGCGCCAGATCGGGGTGGTGACGCAGAAGAGCTCGCCCGACTTCGCCATGGTGGTGCACATCCTGTCGCCCGACGGACGCTACGACGAGCTGTACCTGCGCAACTTCGCGGTCCTCAACGTCAAGGACAACCTGCAGCGCATCCCGGGCATGGGCCAGGTGCTGGTGTTCGGCGGCGGGGACTACGCGATGCGGGTCTGGCTCGACCCGCAGAAGCTCGCCGCCCGCAACCTCACGGCGAGCGACGTGGTGCGCGCGCTGCGCGAGCAGAACCAGCAGGTCGCCGCCGGGGTGGTCGGCGCGCCGCCGGCGGCGCCGCACACCGACTTCCAGCTCTCGGTGAACGCGCAGGGGCGCCTCGTGACCGAGGAGGAGTTCCGCAACGTCATCGTCGCGACCTCGCCCGACGGCGGCGTGCTGCGGCTGAAGGACGTCGCGCGCGTCGAGCTGGGCGCGGGCGAGTACGCGCTGCGCTCGCTGCTCAACAACAAGCCCGCGGTCGCGATCGGGATCTTCCAGGCGCCCAAGTCGAACGCGATCGAGCTGTCCAACCAGGTGCGCAGCGCGATGGCGGAGATGAAGAAGGACTTCCCCGCCGGAGTGGACTACGACATCGTCTACGACCCCACGCGCTTCGTGCTGCAGTCGATCAAGGCGGTGATCCGCACGCTGATCGAGGCGACGCTGCTCGTGGTGCTGGTGGTGATCGTGTTCCTGCAGACCTGGCGCGCGTCGATCATCCCGCTGGTGGCGGTGCCGGTGTCGATCGTCGGCACCTTCGCGGTGATGCTCGCGTTCGGCTTCTCGATCAACACCCTGACGCTGTTCGGGCTGGTGCTCGCGATCGGGATCGTGGTCGACGACGCGATCGTGGTGGTGGAGAACGTCGAGCGCAACCTCGAGCTCGGCTACGACGCGAAAGAGGCCACCTACCGCGCGATGCGCGAGGTGAGCGGCCCGATCATCGCGATCGCGCTCACCCTGTGCGCGGTGTTCATCCCGATCGCGTTCGTGAGCGGTCTCACCGGGCAGTTCTACCGCCAGTTCTCGCTCACGATCGCGATCTCGACGGTGATCTCGGCCTTCAACTCGCTCACGCTCTCGCCGGCGCTCGCGGCGCTGCTGCTGCGCGCGAAGGACGCGCCCAGGGACCGCCTCACGGTCTGGATGGACCGCGCGTTCGGCTGGTTCTTCGCGCGCTTCAACCGCTTCTTCCGGCGCTCGGCGGACGCCTACCAGGGCGCGGTCGCGCGCGTCCTGAACCGCAAGGCGCTCGCCTTCGGGGTGTACCTCGTGCTCCTCGGCGTGACCTACGTCGGCTTCCAGGCGGTGCCGTCCGGCTTCGTCCCGGGCCAGGACAAGCAGTACCTGGTCGGATTCGCGCAGCTGCCCGACGGCGCCTCGCTCGACCGCACCGAGGACGTGCTGCGGCGCATGTCGGACATCGCCCTGAAGACGCCCGGGATCAAGGACGCGGTCGCGTTCCCCGGCCTGTCGATCGCGGGCTTCACCAACGCGCCCAACGCCGGGATCGTGTTCTTCGGCCTGGACGAGTTCGAGAAGCGGCGCTCGCCCGGGCTCTCGGGCGGGGCGATCGCGGGCGCGGTCAACCAGCGGCTCGCGTCGATCCAGGACGCGTTCATCGCGGTGTTCCCGCCGCCGCCGGTGAACGGCATCGGCACCATCGGCGGCTTCAAGCTGCAGATCGAGGACCGCGGCGGGCTCGGCGACCAGGCGCTCTACGACGCGATGAAGGCGATGCAGATGCGCGCCTTCCAGGCGCCGGAGCTCTCGCCCAGCTTCTCCAGCTTCCAGATCAACGTGCCGCAGCTCTTCGCCGACGTCGACCGCGCCAAGGTGAAGCGCATGGGGGTCGCGCTCACCGACGTCTTCGAGACGATGCAGATCAACCTCGGGTCGCTGTACGTCAACGACTTCAACCGCTTCGGGCGCACCTACCGGGTGGTGGTGCAGGCCGACGCGCCGTACCGCTCGCGCGCCGACGACATCGCGCAGCTGAAGACCCGCAACGCCAAGGGCGAGCTGGTGCCGCTCGGGTCGCTGATGCGGGTCGAGCGGAGCTTCGGGCCCGACCGCGCGATCCGCTACAACGCCTTCCCGTCGGCGGACCTCAACGGCGCCGCCGCGCCGGGCTACAGCTCGGGTCAGGCGCAGGCCGCGATCGAGCGCATCGCGCGCGAGGTGCTGCCGCGCGGCATCACCTTCGAGTGGACCGACCTCACCTACCAGGAGATCCTCGCCGGCAACACCGCGGTGCTGGTGTTCCCGCTGTGCGTGCTGCTCGTCTTCCTGGTGCTGGCGGCGCAGTACGAGAGCCTGAAGCTGCCGCTCGCGATCATCCTCATCGTGCCGATGTGCCTGCTGTTCGCGATCGCCGGGGTGTACTTCACCGGCGGCGACAACAACATCTTCACGCAGATCGCGCTGTTCGTGCTCATGGGGCTGGCGTGCAAGAACGCGATCCTGATCGTCGAGTTCGCGCGCGAGCTGGAGATGAAGGAGCCGGCGCACGACCCGGTGCGCGCGGCGCTCGAGGCGTGCCGGATGCGGCTGCGGCCGATCCTGATGACCTCGTTCGCCTTCATCATGGGGGTGGTGCCGCTCGTGTTCTCGATCGGCGCCGGCGCGGAGATGCGCCACGCGATCGGCATCGCGGTGTTCTGCGGGATGCTCGGGGTGACCTTCTTCGGCCTGTTCCTGACCCCGGTGTTCTACGTGCTGCTGCACCGCAGGTTCGGCCGGCGGCAGCCGAAGCCGGCCGCGGCGCCGGCGTGAGGAGGCGGGCATGAGAACCCCTGCGCTCCTCGCCCTCGCGGCCCTCGCCGGCTGCTCGCTCGCGCCGCAGCTCGAGCAGCCCGCGCTCGACGTGCCGGCGCACTACAAGGCGCTCGGTCCCGACGAGCCCCGCGGCGAGTGGAAGACCGCCGAGCCCGCGGCGGAGGCGCTGCCGCGCGGGGAGTGGTGGCGGCTCTTCCGCGACCTGCAGCTCGACGCGCTCGAACTGGAGGCGAGCGCCGCGAACCAGACGGTGAAGATCGCCGCCGCGCGCCTCGCGCAGTCGCGCGCGGTGGTCGGCGTCGCCAGGGCGGAGCTGTTCCCGCGCTTCGACGCCGGGTTCGGCCCCTCGCGCATCAAGCAGTCGGGCGTCTCGCTCGGGTTGCCCCAGGGCACCGACATCCCGCCGTACACCGTCTGGCGCGGACAGATCACCGCCGCCTGGGAGGTGGACCTCTTCGGGCGCATCTCCGACGGCGTCGCCGCCGCGCGGAGCGACGCCGACGCCGCCGCGGCGCTGCACGGCGCGACCCTGCTCGCGGTGCAGGCCGACGTCGCGCAGGCGTACTTCGGGATCCGCCAGGCCGACGACGAGCTGAAGGTGCTGCGCGCGACGGTCACCGCGCGCGTCGAGACGCTGCGCCTCGTCCAGAGCCGCTTCGACGCCGGCGAGATCAGCGAGCTCGACCTCGCGCAGGCGAAGACGGAGGTCGGGCTGGCGCAGACCCAGGTCTACGGCGTCGAGCGGACCCGCGCGCAGCTCGAGAACGGGCTCGCGGTGCTGCTCGGCCGGGCGCCCGCGTCCTTCAGCCTGGCGCCGGCCACGCTGCCGACCGCGCTCCCGGCGATCCCGCCCGGGCTGCCCTCGGCGCTGCTCGAACGGCGGCCCGACGTCGCGGCCGCGAGCCGGACGATGGCGGCCTCGAACGCGCGCATCGGCGTCGCGAAGGCGGCGTTCTTCCCGGTCCTGCGCATCACCGGACTGGCCGGCTACGAGTCGAATGACCTCTCGGAGCTCTTCCAGTGGTCGAGCCGGGTGTGGGCGCTCGGGCCGATCGCCGGCACGATCCTGACGATGCCGATCTTCGACGGCGGGCGGAACCAGGCGAACCTCGACCGCTCGTACGCGGTGCTGGAGGAGTCGGTGGGCGTGTACCGGCAGACGGTGCTCGGCGCGTTCGCGGAGGTCGAGGACAACCTGGTCGCGCTGCGCACGCTCGCCGGCCAGGCCGAGGCCACGCGCGCATCGCTGCAGTCGGCGACGCGCGCGCTCAAGGTCGCGGAGTCGCGCTACCGCGCCGGCGCCACCAGCTACCTCCAGGTGGTGGACAGCCAGCGCACGCTGCTGGTCGTCGAGCGGCTCGACGCGCAGATCCGCGGCGCGCGCGCCGCGTCCACCGTGGCGCTGATCCGCGCGCTCGGCGGCGGGTGGGAGCCGTCCGCGGGCGTCTCCGGAGGCGCGCAATGAGCCTGCCCGAGCTCCTGCACCAGTACGGCTACGCGTTCATCGCGGCGGCCGTGCTGGTCGAGCAGGTCGGCGTGCCGATCCCGGCGTTCGCGGTGCTCGTGGTGGCGGGCGCGTTCGCCGCGAGCGGGGCGATCTCGGCGCCGCTCGTCTTCGCGCTCGCGGTCGCGGCGGCGGTCGCGGGCGACCTCCTCTGGTTCCAGCTCGGGCGGCGCTTCGGCGCGCGCGTGCTCGCCGCGCTCTGCGGTCTCGCCTCCGCGCCGCAGCGCTGCGCCGGCGACCGCGCGGCGCTGTTCGCGCGCTTCGGGCTGAAGTCGCTGCTGGTGACGCGCTTCTTTCCCGGGCTCGCGGCGCTCGCGCCCTCCGCGGCCGGGATGGCCGGCTACCGGCGGCGGCACTTCGCGGCGTTCGATGCGGCCGGCGCGATGCTGTGGGCCGGCACCGCGCTCACGCTGGGGGGGGTGTTCCACCGGGAGGTGGACGGGCTGATCGGGGCGCTGCGCGCGGCCGGGCTGCAGGCGGCGGCGGTCGCGGGCGCGATCGCCATCGGCATCGCCGCCGTCGTCGCCTGGCGGATGCGCGCGCGTATCGGGCGCCTGGGTGCGGCGGTGCTGCGCGCGCTGCGCGGGCGGGCCTCGACTTGCGGCTGCGGATGAGCGGCTGCTGATCCGGCCCCCTGGGCCGTCAGCGCGGTGGTGGCGCGCTCAATCGCGCGAGACACTGGGTAGGCGAGAGGATCGGTATCTCCTGGTAGACCCCGAGCGAAAGCAGATCCTTGTCGCCGGAAACGATCGCCTGGGCGCGCGCTGCGATTGCGCAGCCGAGCACGACGGCATCGTCCGGGTCGCGAATCCCTGACTCGGTCGCTGGCGTCGCTTCGATCACTTCCGCAGCCTGCGCGTAGCGCGTGACGATCTCGGTGGCGCTCTGCCCGTCGCGCGCGAGCTTTGCGGCGAGCTTGGGGCGGCCGAGCAGTTCGGCGAGTTCGTCGAGGAGTCCCCGGGAGGTGACGAGCTCGACGCTTCCGTCACCGGCCAGCTCGATCAGGCGCTCGGGTGTGCCGCCCCACAGCAGCGCCGAGATGACTACGTTGGTGTCAAGAACGAGGCGCACCCGCCTCGCGCAGCTCGGCTCGCACTGCCTTCAGTTCGGCCTCGAGTTCCGCCTCGGTGATGCCCGGCTCGGTTGCGCGCAGCTGCTGCCCGATCTCGACCAGCCGCCGCGCAGCGGCCTTCCGGATCGCCTCGCGCATGAGTCGCTCGATCGCTTCCGGCGTGAGCAGTCCCGCGGCCCGGGCCTGCCGGGCCAGCTCGTCGGGGAGCAGCAGCTTGAGCTCGAGTTCGGTCACGGTGAGCAGCCTCGGCTCGCGACGATACGCCGGACGACGAGGGCCCGCAAGGCGGAATCACCCTGCCGGCACCGGCGCCCGCGCCCGCTCCGCCGGGAACGCGAGCGCCGCAAGGAATATGAGCGCGGCCACCGCCGCGAGCAGCGCGAACAGCGGCTGGAAGTCGCCGTGGGTGCGGTGCACCCAGGCGATCGCCGGCACCGCAATCGCGCTCGCGCCGAACGACACGACGTAGCGCAGGGCGTAGGCGCGGGCGCGCCACTCCTCCGCGGTGTACTTCGCCACCATCGCGTCGTTGATCGGAATCTGCCCGAACACGAAGAACATCATTCCCACCGCGACCGCGAGCATCGCGTAGCCGGCGAGCGAGCCGGCCGCGTAGAGCAGCGGCACCTGCATCGCCGCGACGAACACGAACACGCCGCGCACCGAGCGCCGGTCGAGCCAGTGCCCGACGATGAGCTGCGCCATCGCGGCGATGAGGTAGGTGATGCACACCAGCAGGCCGATGCCGAAGTTGGTGTCGGTGAGCGCCGCGAGGCGCTCGTCGAACAGCTTCGGCATCGAGACCGTGGTGGCGTTGAAGATGATGCTGCCGCACGCGCTCGCGATCGCCACGATCACGAACACGCGCGCGAGCAGCGCGCGCGGCACGCGCGCCGGCGCGGCCGGCTTCGCCGCCGCGCGCGCGACCTCGAAGCCGCGGCTCGCCGCGAGGAAGCCGAACCCGATCGCGACGCACGCTGCGCCGGGGACGAAGAACGCCCAGCGCCAGCCGGCGAGATCGGCGAGCGCGCCGGCGAGGAGCGCGGCGAACGCGAGCCCGGTGTTGCCGTAGACGCCGTTGACCCCCAGCGTGCGTCCGAGGTCCGTGCTTCTCTGCGCGACCAGCATCGCGATCCCGACCGGGTGGTAGATCGCGGCGAAGAGCCCGATCGCGGTGAGCCCGGCCGCCAGCTCGAAAGGCGTGCGCGCGAGTCCGGTCAGGATCGTCGCCGCGCCGATGCCGAAGAAGAACACCCGCATCATCCCGGTGCGGCTCCAGTGGTCCGCGAGCCACCCCGCCGGGATCGAGCAGGCGCCGAAGGCGACGAAGCCGCCGAGGGCGAGCGGCAGCAGCTCGCCGTAGGGCATCTGCCACGCGGTCCCGATGGCGAGCACCGCGGTCGGGAAGATCAGCATGACCAGGTGATCGAGCGTGTGCCCGATGTTGAGGTAGAGGTCGAGGCGCGCGCGTCCGCTCATCGTGCGATCGTACCGCGGGGGCGCGTGCGGCGCAGCCAGACCGCGCGCCGCACCCGCATCACCACCCAGGCGGCGCCGAGCGCCGCCGCAACCGCCAGCAGGTAGGCGGGCGCGACGCCGAGCGGCCCGAGCGCGGACGCGAGCGCGAAGTGGAACACCGCGAACGCGAACAGCCCGGAGACGAAGCCCGCGATGAGGCGAGCGGTCGCGTCGGCGCCGTAGAGCGCGCGCGTGAACGCCGGCAGCACCGAGCCGGTGATCGGGAACGCGATCAGGATGCCCGACAGGCGCGGCCCGAGGACCGACGCGCCGAGCATCACCGCGGCGGCGAGCGCGCCGGCGGCGACGATGCGCACCGCGAGCTCGACGCCCGGAATGGGCACCGGCCCGCGCGCGGGCGCGACGCGCGGCAGCGTGGCGAGCAGCGCCGCGAGCGCGGCGAGCGCGAGGGCGAAGCCGGCGAGCGGCGGCAGCGGCACCGCGCCCAGGCCGAGCGCGGCGAGCGCGAACGCGGACCAGGCCGCCAGCAGCGCGGCGAGCCAGCCGAGCCGCCGCGCCGCCCAGGCGTACACCCAGCAGTGCACGCCCGCCGCGCCGGTGACCTGCAGCGTGGTGGCGGCCGAGGCCGCGGCGAACGCGGGCCCCGGGTCGTGCGCGAGGAAGACGCTGATCGGCCCGGCGATCAGCGGGAGGCCGCTGATCCAGCCGGTGACCGCGTGCCCCCAGCGCCGGCCCGCGATGCTCGCGAGCCAGACGACGACGGGGACGAGTGCGACCTTGAGGAGGACGGCCATCGCGCGCCGGATGATACCGGGGCGGCGCGCACGTTCCGGGCGCGCGCGGCCGCGGGATCCAGGCCGAGCGCGGCGATCGACGCGGCGAGAAACTCGGGAGTCAGCATGGAAACCTCCTTCGTGCCGTGGGGGAGCGCCGGCGCGGGACCGACCGGGGAGCGTGCAGCACGCATTGTGCCAGGGCGCGGCTGCCCCGCGATGTCGCGCGTGAACGTCGGGTCGGGGCGACGCGAAACGCGCGCGCGGCGGGTTTGCCTGCGCGTTCAGCGCCCTGCCGCGTTGCCGTCCGGCGACGCGGCGAGCGCTTCGGCGAGGTGCGCGATCGAGGTGTTGCCGCCCGAGAGCACGAGCCCGACCTGTCGGCCGTGGAGCGCGTCGCGCAGGCGATGAGCCGCAGCGAGCACCGCGCCGGCAGCCGACTCGGCGAGCGTGTGGCAGCGCGCGATCCACGCGACCATGCCGCGACGGATCTCGTCTTCCGAGACGAGCTGGAAGTCGTCGAGCTGCGCGCGCAGGATGGCGAGCGTGAGCTGCGCCGCGCGCCCGGTGGCGAGGCCCTCGGCGAACGTCTCGTTCGGACGCGACTCCACGCGCCCCGCGCGCCAGGAGTCGTGCACTGCCGGGGAGGCGGCCGCCTGCACGCCGATGACGCGGACCGCGGGGTTGATCGCCTTGGCGACGATGCAGGCGCCGGCGGCGCCGCTGCCGAGACCCACCGGCACGATGAGCGCGTCGAGCGCCGGCTGGTCCTCGAGCATCTCGAGCGCGCAGGTGCCGACCCCGGCGATCAGGTGGGGCTCGTTCGCCGAGTGCACGAACCGCAGTCCATCGCGCGCGGCGATCGCCTGCGCGTTCTCGGCCGCGTCGTCGAACCTGGCGCCGCCCTCGGCGATCTCCGCGCCGAACGCGCGGATCGCCGCGACCTTGCCCGGGTTCGCGCCCTCGGGCACGCAGACCACCGCCCGGGCGCCGAAGAGGCGCGCCGCATAGGCGATCGACTGGCCGTGATTGCCGGTGCTCGCGGTAACGACGCCGCGCCGCCGCTCCTCGGCCGACAGCGCCGCGACCAGGTTGATCCCGCCGCGCACCTTGAACACGCCGAGCGGCTGGTGGTTCTCGTGCTTGACCCAGGCCGCGCACCCGAGGGCGGCATCGAGCGCCGGATAGCGGAAGAGCGGGGTCCGCGAGAGGTGCGGGGCGATGCGCCGGCGCGCGGCGAGGACGTCGGCGAGGGTCGGCGGATTCATCGCGCGCAGCATAGCAGGCCGCGTCCGCGTCCCGCCGCGTGACAACCGCCGTCGCCGGGACGAAAATGCATCCGGAGGCCGTTCTCGCGCCAGGAAGATCGCCATGCGCTGCGCCGTATCCCGGTTCCGTCTGCTCGCGCTCGCCGTCGCGGCGTGCGTCGCCTGGGCGCCGGCCGGCTTCGCGCAGACCGCGCGCGAGCCCGCGCTCACGAAGAAGGACCCGGCCGAGGCCGAGTTCGAGCGCCGGGTCGAGGAGATGTTCACTGCGATCGTGCGCGTGCGCATGCGCGCGGTGGAGGACGCGCGCTCGGCCGCGACGCTCGGCCCGGCGCGCGCCGGCAGCGGCATCGTGATCGAGCCCGGCTGGGTGCTCACCATCGGTTATCTCGTCATCGAGCCCGACTCGATCGAGGTCACCGCGTCGAACCGCCGTACGCTGCCGGCGACGCTCGCCGGCTACGACCATGCGAGCGGGTTCGGCCTGCTGAAGGTGCAGGGCGACCTCGGCGTGAAGGCGCTGCCGCTCGGCGACTCGGCCGCGCTCGCGGTGCGCGAGCCGGTGATCGTCGCGCCGTTCGGCGGACAGGACGCGGCGAGCCTCGCGCAGGTCACCTCGAAGCGCCGCTTCACCGGCAGCTGGGAGTACCTGCTCGAGAGCGCGATCTTCACCGCGCCGGCGACCGACGCCTGGGCCGGCGCGGCGCTCGTCAACCGCGAGCTGAAGCTCGTCGGCGTGGGCTCGCTCCTGGTGCGCAACGCCGCGGAGCCGAACGCCGTGCTTCTCGGCAACATGTTCGTGCCCACCGACCTGCTCAAGCCGATCCTCGCGCAGCTCAAGGCGGACGGGCGCGCTGCCGGGCCCGCGCGCCCGTGGCTCGGCCTCGCGACCGAGGAGGTGCAGGGGCGTCTCCTCGTGACCCGCGTCTCGCCCGAGGGGCCGGCCGACCTCGCGGGCATTCGCCAGGGCGACGTCGTCGCGGCGCTCGGCGGCCAGGCGGTCAGGACCCACGTCGAGCTCTACGAGAACCTCTGGAAGCTCGGCGGGGCCGGGGTCGACGTCCCGATGAAGATCCTGCGCGGCATCGACGAGCGCGACGTGCGGGTGAAGTCGGTCGACCGGTTCGAGTACTTCAAGGCGAAGAAACCGCTGTGATGCCAGGGAAACCAGAATGAGCGAGCGGCGCCCGACTCCGGCGATCGGGGGCGACGACGGGCGCGGGGAAGCGCGCGCGGCGCGACGGCGACTCCTCGCCGCTTCGGTCGCCGGGCTCGCGCTCGCGGGCGTGCCGCTCGCGGGCCGGGCGCAGGGGCGCGCCCCCACGCCGCGCCAGACCGCCGGCCCGTTCTATCCGGTCGAGTTTCCCGCCGACGGCGACAACGATCTCGTGAGCGTGAAGGGCCAGCCCGGCACCGCGAAGGGCGAGCTGCTGCTGCTCGCGGGGACGGTGGTCGACCCGGGCGGCAAGCCGGTCGCCGGGGCGCGCGTGGAGATCTGGCAGTGCAACGCGGCCGGGCGCTATCACCATCCGGGCGACCGCTCGGGCGCGCCGCTCGACCCGGCGTTCCAGGGCTGGGGGCAGTTCGTGACCGGCGCCGACGGCGCGTACCGGTTCCGCACCATCAAGCCGGTCCCGTATCCCGGCCGCACGCCGCACATCCATGTCCGCGTCACCGGCCGCGGGCTCCAGGATCTCGTCACGCAGATGTACGTCGACGGCGAGCCGGGCAACGCGCGCGACGGGCTGTACACCTCGCTCGGCCCCGCGGAGCGCGCCGCGGTGGCGGTGCGGCTCGAGCGCGCGGCCGACGGCAAGGCGCTCGCGACGCGCTTCGAGATCGTCGTGCGGACCTAGCGCGCATGGATTCGTTCACCGGGACCGGCGCCGTCCAGGAGCGCCAGCGCTTCGACGCGGGCGCGCTCGACGCGTATCTGCGCGCACACGTCGCGGGTTACCGCGGTCCGCTCGAAGTCGAGCAGTTCAGGGGCGGGCAGTCGAACCCGACCTTCCTCCTGAAGACGCCGCACGCGCGCTACGTGATGCGCGCGAAGCCCGCACCGGCGGCGAAGCTGCTGCCCTCCGCGCACGCGGTGGACCGCGAGCACCGGGTCATCACCGCGCTCGGCGCCGCCGGCATGCCCGTGCCGCGCACCTACGCGCTGTGCGAGGACGAGGCGGTCGTCGGCCGCGCGTTCTACGTCATGGAGTTCGTCGACGGGCGCGTGCTCTGGGACCAGGCGCTGCCCGGCCTGGCGTCGGACGAGCGGCGCGCCATCTACGACGAGATGAACCGCGTGATCGCGCGGCTGCACGCGGTCGACTACAAGGCGATCGGGCTCGAGACCTTCGGCAAGCCGGGCAACTACTTCGCGCGCCAGATCGACCGCTGGACGCGGCAGTACCGCGCCTCCGCAACCGAGCCGATCGAGGCGATGGACCGGCTGATCGCGTGGCTCCCCGGCGCCATCCCGCCGGGCGACGAGACGACCATCGTCCACGGCGACTACCGGCTCGACAACACCGTGTTCCACCCGACCGAACCGCGCATCCTCGCCGTCCTCGACTGGGAGCTCTCGACCCTCGGCCACCCGCTCGCCGACTTCGCCTACCACTGCATGAGCTGGCACATCCCGCCGGCGCACTTCCGCGGCATCGCGGGCCTCGACCTCGCCGCGCTCGGCATTCCGACCGAGGACGAGTACGTCGCGGCGTACTGCCGGCGCACCGGCCGCGAGCGCATCGGCCACTGGGATTTCTACCTCGCGTACAACATGTTCCGGCTCGCGGCGATCCTGCAGGGGATCATGAAGCGCGCGCTCGACGGCATCGCCGCGAGCCCGCAGGCCCTCGACGCCGGCCGGCGCGCGCGCCCGCTCGCCGAGATGGGCTGGCAATATGCGCGACGCGCGGGCGCCTGAGCACCCGGCGCGCCGGCGCCCGAATCCCGCATCCCCTTTCCGGAGGCGCTCGTGACGCTCAAGCTCTGCGGTTTCGCCGTCAGCAACTACTACAACAAGGTCAAGATGCAGCTGCTGGAGAAGGGGGTGCCGTTCGAGGAGGTGCTGGTGTGGGCCTCGCAGGACGAGGGGCACCGCGCGCGCTCGCCGCGCGGCAAGGTGCCCTACATCGAGGTGGACGGGCGCGCGCTCGCCGAGTCGAGCGTGATCGCCGAGTACGTCGAGGAGGCGTACGCGCAGAACCCGCTGCTGCCGCGCGACCCGTTCGAGCGGGCGAAAGTGCGCGAGCTCGTCGTGTTCCTGGAGCTGCACGTCGAGCTCGTCGCGCGGCGCCTCTACCGCGAGGCGTTCTTCGGCGGGAAGATCTCCGACGAGGCCAGGGCGGAGGTGGAGAAGGAGCTGCCGCGGGGCCTGAGCGCGCTCGTGCAGCTCGCGCGGTTCGCGCCCTACCTCGCCGGCCCGACGCTCACGCTCGCCGACTGCGCGGCGGCGCAGCACCTGCCGCTCGTCACGATGGCGACCAAGCGCGTCTACGGCCGCGACTTTGCCGAGCCGTATCCGCAGATCGCGCAATACGTGAAGGCCATGAACCAGCGCCCGGCCGCGCAGAGGATCGCCGCGGACCGCAAGGAGAACGCGCAGCTGTACGCGGAAAAGACGGCCAGGAAGTAGCCGGCGCGCCGACACCCATGACGACCGACTTTCGCAACGCCCTCGGCCAGCCGGTCGGCGCGCCGCTGCCGGGCTGGAAGCCCGCGCCGCGCCCGCCGCGCACGCCGATGGAGGGGCGGTTCTGCCGCGTCGAGCCGCTCGACCCGGCGCGGCACGGCGACCCGCTCTGGGCCGCGAACGCGCTCGACCGGGATGGCCGCAACTTCACCTATCTCACCGCCGGGCCGTTCGCGACGCCGGAGGCGTACTTCGAGTGGCTGAACGGGTCCTGCCGCGGCGACGATCCGCTCTTCCACGCGATCGTCGATCGCGCGAGCGGGCAGGCAGTCGGCGTGGCGAGCTACCTGCGCATCGATCCGGCGAACGGCGTGATCGAGGTGGGGCACATCAACTACTCGCCGCTGCTGCAGCGCAGGCCGGCCGCGACCGAGGCGATGCACCTGATGATGAAGCGCGCGTTCGAGCTCGGCTACCGGCGCTACGAGTGGAAGTGCGACGCGCTCAACGCGCCCTCGCGCGCCGCGGCGCAGCGGCTCGGGTTCTCGTACGAGGGCCTCTTCCGCCAGGCGGTGGTGTACAAGGGGCGCAGCCGCGACACCGCGTGGTACTCGGTGATCGACGCGGAGTGGCCGGCGCTGCGCGCGGCGTTCGAGCGCTGGCTCGACCCGGCGAACTTCGACGCGGCGGGGAACCAGCGCGTGGCGCTGTCGGCGCTGACCGCGCCGCTGCTCATGGCGCGCGGCTGAGGCGGCCATGCGCCGGGTGCGGTACTTCGCCGCCTCGAGCCTGGACGGCTACATCGCGCGCGGCGACGGCAGCATCGGCTGGCTGTTCCACGACGCCGACTACGGCTACGCGGCGTTCTACTCGGCCATCGACACCGTCCTCATGGGGCGGACGACCTACGAGCTGGCGCTGGTGCTCGGGCCCTATCCGTTCTCCGGCAAGAAGGCGTTCGTCTTCTCCAGGTCGCGCGCGGGGACGCGCGACGAGCACGCGGAGTTCGTCGCGCCCGACGTGCGCGCGTTCGTCGCCGGCCTGCGCGCGCAGCCGGGGCGGGACATCTGGCTGGTCGGCGGGTCGCAGCTCGCGCACGCGTTTCTCGCCGCGGACCTGATCGACGAGTACATCGTGTCGATCCACCCGGTGCTGCTCGGCGCGGGGATCCCGCTGTTCCCGGCGAACGCGCGCGAGGCGGTGCTGCGGTTCGAGGGCGCGCGAACCTTTCCGAGCGGGCTCGTGCAGTTGCGGTACGAGCGCACCGGCCGGGGCTGAGCGCGGGCGCCCAGGACCGGCCCGCGCGCGAGCGGAACGAAGGAACGGGGGGGAGGGGAAGCGATGGCGCTGCGCGGTGAGGCCGCGATCGCGATGTGGATCGACTTCGACCCGGCGATCGTCGCGGAGCTGGGCGACTGGCACACGCACGAGCACATGCCCGAGCGCTTGGGCATCCCGGGGTTCCGGCGCGGGACGCGCTGGTCGGGCGGTGGCGCCGGCGCGAGCCACTTCGTCCTGTACGAGCTCGAGTCGCTCGACGTCTTCGCGTCGAACGCCTATCTCGAGCGGCTGAACGACCCGACGCCGTGGAGCCGCAAGATGACCCCGCACCACCGCAACATGGTGCGCAGCCCGTGCCGGGTCGTGGGCGGCGCCGGGGCGGGCGTCGGCGCGGCGCTGCTGACCGTCCGGCTCTCGCCGCGGCCGGGCGAGGCCGAGCGCCTGCGCGACGGGCTCCTCCGCGAGCTGCTGCCCGCGCTGGCGCGGCGGCCGGGCATCGCCGCGGCGCACCTCCTCGTCACCGAGCCGACGGTCATGCCCCCGCAGACCGAAGAGCAGCGGATGCGCGGCGGCGACGCGCTCGCCGATTGGGTGCTGCTCGTGCACGGCTACGAGGCTGCGGCGGTCGCGGCGCTGGCGCAGGGCGAGCTCGGCTCCGCGGCGCTCGCCGGGCGCGGCGCGGCGCCGGGCGCGGTCATCGGAAGCTACCGGCTCGATTACGCCTTGACGAACGTGGACGTCGGGGCGCCGTAGCGCCGCGTCCCCCGACTCAGAGCAGTTTCACCTCGAGGCCGCGGATGCGCGCGAACGTCGGATCGTTCGTCACGAATGCCGTGCCGGCGCCGAGCGCCATGGCCGAGGCGGCCTGGATCGAATCGGGCGTGCGCAGCCCGTGCTCGGCGCGAAGCGCGGTTGCGACGTCGACGATCTCGGCGGTGATCTCGACCACCGCGAGGTCGGCCGCGTTGAGAAAGTTGTCGTAGCGCGCGAGGATGTGCGGCTGCCGCTCGCGCAGCGGCTTCGTCCGGCATTCGATCCAGGACAGTCGCGAGACCGCGAGCCCGAGCCCGGGATGTGCCGCGCGCAGCGTGCCGAGCAGCGCGGCGAGACGCGCCTGGAACGGAGCGACCCCCTCGACTTGATAGATGATCGCGCAAGCGTCGAGCAGTGCGATCAACGCTTGCCCCAGCTCGCCCGATCCTCCCGGACTTGCGCGTCGATCTCGTCCTTGGCGCGGTTACCCTCGTGGGGCCGCGCGATGATCAGGTCCCACACGCTTGCGCCGGACGACGCCTGCGCTGGGGCGCGTGATGCAGCGACCAGGCGGGCGTACTCCTGCTCCGACAGATAGACGCCGGTCGGGCGGTTGTTCCGGATGATGTGGACCGGGCCGGACTTGGCCGCCTCTTCCAGGGCGGCGACGCCCCGGCGCTTGACTTCGCTTGCGGGAATCGAGTTCATATCGTACCTGGAAAAGTGCTCGAACGAGTACCGATTATCGTACTGACCGGTCAGCGGTGCAAGCGGCTGGCTGGCTCGAAGACGGACGGGAAACGAAAATCGCCGGGAGCACCGCCCGCATGGACACGCTGACCGATTTTCTCGGAGGAACGGCCGCGAACTCACGGGGAGGACCGGCGCTCCTCGATCGCGACCGCCCCGTGACCCGCGCCGCGCTGGCCGAGGAGTCCGCGCGCCTTGCCGCGGGGCTGCGCGCGATCGGGGTCGAGGCAGGGGACCGCGTCGCGGTCTGGCTTCCCAATCTCCCCGCGTGGCTCGCGACGTTCTTCGCCTGCGGGCGGCTCGGCGCGATCGCAGTCTCGGTCAACACGCGCTTTCGCAGCCACGAGGTGCAGGACATCGTCGGCCGCGCCGGCTGCAAGGCGGTCGTCTTCTGGCCGGGGTTCCGCAACATCGACTTCGCCGGGATCCTCGCCGAGTGCGATCCCGGCGCGCTCGGCACGCTCGCCCACGTGGTCGCGTACGCCGAGGGCGACGAGCGCCTGCCCGAGCGGGTGCACGGCAAGCCGGTCGTCGCCTATCGCACGCTGGTCGCGAACGAACCGCTGCGCGCCGCGGCCGGCCGGCCCGACTCCGGCTGCGTGATCTTCACCACCTCCGGGACGACGAAGGCGCCGAAGTTCGTGCTGCACGACCAGCGCACCGTGCTGCGCCACGCGCACGACGTCGCGCGCGGGTTCGGCTATGAGGCGCCGGACGCGCGCGTCCTCGTGACCGCGCCGCTCTGCGGCGTGTTCGGTTTCACCAACGCGATGGGCGCGCTCGCCGCCGCCGCGCCGGTCGTGATGTATCCCGCCTTCGACGCCGCCGAGTCCGCGCAAGCGGTGCTGCGCCATCGGGTCACGCACACGCACGCCTCCGACGAGATGATCGGGCGCATGCTCGACGCCGTGCCGGGCATGCCGGCGTTTCCGGACGCGAGGTTCTTCGGCTACGCGTCGTTCTCGCCCGCGTACGCGGACCTGCCGCAGCGCGCGCAGGCGCGCGGGCTCACCGTCGTCGGCCTGTACGGCATGAGCGAAGTGCACGCGCTCATGGCGCGCCAGAGCGAGTCCGCGCCGTTCGCCGAGCGCGTGCTCGCCGGCGGCCGCTGCGTCGCGCCCGAGGGGCGGGTGCGGGCGCGCGATCCCGAGTCGGGCGCGATCCAGCCGCACGGCACCGCGGGCGAGCTGGAGCTGAAGGTGCCGAGCGGCATGGTCGGGTACTTCGGCGACGAGGGCGCCACGCGCGCGGCGTTCACCGACGACGGGTACCTCCGAACCGGAGACCTCGGCTACTCGACGGCGGAGAACGCGTTCGTGTTCCTCGCCCGGCTCGGCGACGCCTTCCGGCTCGGCGGGTTCCTCGTGAGCCCGGCGGAGATCGAGGACGTGCTGCAGGCCCATCCGGCGGTCGCCGGCGCGCAGGTCGTCGGCGTCGACACCGCGGGCGGCACCCGGGCGTTCGCGTTCGTCATCCCCAAGCCCGGCGCGGCGTTCGACGAGCGCGCGCTCGTCGCGCACTGCGCGGCGCGCGTCGCGAAGTTCAAGGTGCCGGTGCGCGTGCGGCCGATCGACGCCTTCCCGGTGACGCCGGGCGCCAACGCGACCAAGATCCAGAAGTCGAAGCTGCGCGAGCGCGCGCAGGCCATACTCGAAGGGAGCGGCGAATGAGCGACACGATCCGGGTGGAGCAGGCGGGCGCGATCACGGTCCTGGTGCTGAACCGGCCGGCGGCCTTCAACGCGCTGGAGATGGAGCTGGTGGACGCGCTGGTCGACCGCGTCACCGCGCTCGCCCGCGACGAGCGGGTGCGCGGCGTGGTGATCACCGGCGCGGGAAAGGCGTTCTGCTCGGGCGGCGACCTGCGCTGGATGCTGTCGCACCCGCAGGGGCCCGCCGGCGCGTTCCACGCGCTCGCGGCGCGCTTCCACCTCGTGGTGCTGGAGATCCGGCGCATGGCGAAGCCGGTCGTCGCGGCGGTGAACGGCGTGGCGGCCGGCGGCGGCTTCTCGTTCGCGCTCGCGTGCGACTTCCGCGTACTGGCGGAGTCGGCGGTGCTGCGGCAGGCCTACACCTCGAACGGGCTCTCGATCGACGGCGGCGGCACCTTCGCCCTGCCGCGCCTGGTCGGCTACGCCCGCGCCATGGAGATCGCGGCGTTCGACGCGCCCGTCTCCGCGCGCCAGGCGCTCGAGTGGGGGCTCGCGACGAAGGTGGCTGCGGACGGCCAGGCGGTGGAGGAGGCGGTCGCGCTCGCCGCGCGCATCGCGAGCGGGTCGCTCCACTCGTACGGGCTGGCGAAGCGGCTGCTGGGCGACGCGTTCGACACGCCGCTCGAGGCGCAGCTCGAGCGCGAGCGCGCGGCGCTCGCCGCGTGCGGCGCGCACCCCGACGGGCAGGAAGGAATGCGCGCGTTCGCGGAGAAGCGCAGGCCCGCCTTCAGATGACCCCGTCGCCGGCCATCGCGTCGAACACGATGCCGGCGTACTGCTGCATGTCGGAGGCCGTGTCGGACCGGCCGTCGCGGTCCTTGGTGGCGATGGCGCCGCGCCAGGCGAGCTCGCCGCTGCGCGCGTCGAAGAGCCGCGTCTCCGAGGTCGAAACCGGCGGGCCGACGTCCTGCGTCTGCGGCGGGACGTAGACCGACTTCCACACGCCGCTGTAGAAGCCGTAGAAACCGCCCCAGCCGATGCCGACGAACGCGGTCTCGCCCGGCGAGGTCACGGTCGCCTGGTCGACGGCGATGGTGCGCGTGATGAGCACCGCGTCGGCGCCGGTCTTGGCGATCACCGCGCGCAGCGTCGCCTCGTCCACCGCGCCGGTGCTGCCGAGCGCCGCGTAGCCGGGGATGCCGCGCACGCCGCGCTGGCCGAGCAGCGCGACCATGCGGTCCTCGTAGATGCGCCCGAGCACGTTCTCGCTCGTGACCGCGACGACGAGGACGCGCTTGAACGGCTTGCCGACGAACGCCGGATTCGCCTGATGGTCGACGAGGCGGTTGGTCGCGCAGCCGGCCGCGCAGGCTGCCGCGGCGAGCGCCACGAGGAGGGTGCGCACGCGGCGCGCGATGGAGTCGGTCATGGAGCGGTCCCTGGTTGAGATGGACGCCGAATTTAACCCGGGCGCCGCTCCGGGAAGAACTCGCGCAGCAGGAACGCCTCCAGCCCGGCGGTGTCGGTCGCGCGCGCGGAGAGGGTCACGTCGCGGCCCAGCCGCTGCGAGCGCCAGAGGAGTCGCCCGACTCGTGCTCGCGGATGATCACGATCATCCGGCGCACGATCGCGATCTCGATGCTGGGGTTCGCGCCCTTCTCGACGACGATGTGCTGCTGCGCCCGGCGCCGGATGTCCTTGTTCCAGCCGAAGAAGAGGAACTCGGCGTCGGTGTAGCCGACGCGCTCGAGCTGGAAGATGCCGCCGCCGGTGGGCTCGCGGCCGTAGGTCGGGACGCGGTTCAGCCCGAGGTTCTCTGCGACGATGCGGTTGTGGCGCGCGTGCTCGTCCTCGGCGGACGGCGCGTTCGCGGCGGGTTCCCCGGGCGAGGCGCCGCGCGCGCGGCGGCGCGCCTCGAGTTGCGCGAAGAAGTCGCCTGCGTCGACGCTCGGCAGCGGCGCGGGCGTGGCGCGCGCGGTCTCGGCCGGTGGCGGCGGGACGGGGCGGGGCGCCTCCCGCTGCGCGATCGCCGGTGGCGGCGGGCGGCGCGGCGCCGGCGGCGCGGCGCGCCGCGCGGGCGCGGGCGCCGGCGCGATCGGCGCGGGGGGTGGGGCCGCGGCGGCGACGCTCGGCCGCGGGGCCGGCGCCGGGGCGAGCCGCACGGCGATCGCGCCGCCGCCCCTGCCTTCGCCCACGCGGTCGGAGAGCGGGTCCAGCGGACGCTTCACCCACCCGAACAGCAGGAGCGCATGGAAGGCGAGCGAGAGGACGAACGCGAGCTGGACCGACGAGATGCGCAGCACCGTGAGCTCGCTGCGCCGCGCGCTGAGCGCGTCGCGCGGCGGCCATTCGCCGCGTGCGTCGTTCGACTGCGGAGGCCGGCGGGGATCCAAGGCGGGGAAGCGAAGACGGGACCGATCGGCGCGCGCGGGTGCGCGCCAGCGCGAATATACGCTAGACGGTCGCCACCGGCGTCGTCGGCGAGCCGACCGCGCAGGGCAGCCGCAGCGGCGGCGCCGTGAGGAGGAACCGGCCGCGTCCGTTCGCGCGCAGCCGCTCGCCGCGCCCATCGAGGCAGGCGCAGGAGTGCTCGGGCACGTCGATGTCCGGATCGCGGTTCATGCGCAGGATCGCCTTGCGCCCTGCAGGCAAAGCGTCACCCGGTCGTCGCTGATCGCGTCGGTCGCCTGCGGATCGAGCTTGCGCAGCGGGAAGTTCACGAACGGCTTGCCGTCGCGGTAGGTCGCGCCGAGCCGCGGCGGACGGCGGCGACTCAGGTCTTCCCGGCGAGCGCGAGAAAGTCGCCCGGCTGCCCGAGCACGTGGTTCGCAAACGCCTCGAAGATCGAGTCCTCGACCGCGCGCGCGTCGACGACGAAACTCGCGGCGCCGAATCCGGCGACGTTGCGGCACAGGAACGCGATCCGCCCGCGCGCGCGGTCCGCCATGATGCGCGCGTGGATCGTGATCTCGCCGGCGACGATGAGCGTGGGCGGCGCGCCGGACTCGGGCGGCGCCTCGGACTCGTAGCGCAGGTTCGCGCCGGCCAGCCGCTCGAGCACCGTCGCGGACTCTCCCGGCGCGCACGCGAGCCGCAGCGTCTCGGGCGAGACCGCCACGAGCGTCAGCAGCACCGACTCGGTCCATGGCCGCCCGCCCTCGCGCCGCACGCGGCTGTCCACGAACGCGTCGGCGACCCGCGCGCGGGCGAAGCCGCCCAGGCCGTCGAGGCCGTAGCGGTGCCCGATCTCCGGCTTCACCACGCCGAGGTAGCGCACGAGCTCCTGGTAGAAGCCGAGCCCGGCGCGCATGCGCCGCTCGACGTCGAAGCGCCGCATCAGCGTCGCGGTGGCGGTGTCGTCGGTGCCGCCGCTGATCTCGATGCGCTCGGCCTCGCCGCGCAGACGCTCCAGCAGCCCGCCCGCCGCGGGCGGGACATCGGGCGCGCGCTCGATCGGGACGGTCGGCGCCGCCGGGCCGACCGGGGCGGCGGCGTCCCCGGTCTCGGCGTACAGGTCGAACTCGGGCAGCAGCACGTCGCCGCGGCGGGCGAGCTCCGCGATGCCGGGATCGCCGCTCGCCGGGCGCAGCGCGGCGGCGAGCGCCGCGCGCAGGTCGGCCGACATCGCCTCCGCGGTGGCGTAGCGCCGCGCCGGGTCTTTCGCGAGCGCGCGCGCGACGATCGCGTCCACCGCGCCCGGCACGCCCGGCGCGACCGCGCTCGGCGCCGCGTGCGGCCGGCTCACGATGTTCGTCATGAGCTGCAGCACGTCCTCGGCGCGCTCGGGTTCGAACGGCCCCTTCCCGGTCGCGAGCTCGTAGAACACGCTGCCGAGCGAGAACAGGTCGCTGCGGCCGTCCACCGGCTTGCCCGAGAGCTGCTCCGGCGACATGTACCCGGGCGACCCGACCAGCACGCCGGTGCGGGTGCGCTGGCTCTGGTCGATGCGCGCGATGCCGAAGTCGGTGACCTTGACCGTGCCGTCGCGCGTGAGCATGAGGTTGCCGGGCTTCACGTCGCGGTGCACGACGCCGCTGCGGTGCGCGACGGCGAGCGCGTCGGCCGCCTGCCGCACGATCTCGGCCGCGGTGCCGAGCGGCACGCGCGTGCCGGCCTCGAGCACCTCCTTGAGCGAGCGCCCCTCCACGAACTCCATCACGATGAAGGCGAGATCCTCGAGCTCGCCCACGTCGTAGACCGCGACGATCCCGGGATGGGTCAGGCGGCCGGCCGCTTTTGCCTCGCGCAGGAAGCGCATGCGCGGCTCCAGGCTGCCGTCGTCGAGCCTGGCGAGGTGCACGGTCTTCACCGCGACCGTCCGCTCGATCAGCGGGTCGGTGGCGCGGAATACCGTGCCCATCGAGCCGCGCCCGATCTCCTCGACCAGCACGTACCGGCCGACCGATCTCATCGCGGGCCCGCCGGGGCGGGGCGACCGCGGTCGCCGCCGCGGCATGCGGCGGGTCGCATCGGGCAGGTCGGCGCGCGAATCACTGCGCGCGATCATACCGGCGCACCGCCGTCCTCACGCGGGCGGGTTTCACGGTCGCGTCGCGCTCGCCCGAACCGGAGGCGGCGCGTAGGGCACACTGGGCGTCTTCCTTCATGACTCGTCGCGCGCCTCACCGCGTGCACGAGCCTCGGGCGGCTCGGCACGCCGGACGACATCGCGGGCATGGCGCTCGCGCTCGCGTGCGAGCGCTTCTCGGCCTACGTCACCGCGGCCACGGTCGTCGTCGACGGCGGGCTCGCGCTCCACAACTGGATCGCGCCCGCGGCGGGCTGATTCCGGCGGTGCGGGGGCGATCTCGGCAGGTGGCCCCGAAACGCACGACTGCACGCCTCCAGCCGATGCGGCCAACCGTGCGGAGCGAGACTGCTGCGCCGCGCGTACGCGCCGTCTCGCCACGGACTGTGTCCCGCGTGCGGTTCCGGTCGCGAGCCGCGCTCACTTCGGCGCAGGGGATCGCGCTACAGGGCGTCGTTGAGCGCGACGCCCGCCCCGATCGTGTTCTGGTTCCAGTTGTAGTCGATCAGGCTCTCGCCGTAGCCGGCGAATGCCTGCACGTACGCGCGCAGCGGTCCGAGCAGGCGCGGCGACATCCAGGTGAACGCAGCAGCGCCTTTCCCGTTTGCGATGCTGCCGCGACCCATCAGCGAGAAGCTGTGGTCGCGCCACTTGTAGATCGCGGTGAGGCTCCCATAGCCGTAGAAATCGGTGATGCGCGGATTGTCGTCCTCGTAGTTGAACGGGTACCAGGCCTTGGCGAGCAGCGCGAAGTTCTCGCGCTCGAACCCGAAGGTGGCGATGATCCGATCCCAGCTGCGCGACAGGAGGTCGGTGCGTCCGTTCGACTGGTGGGTGTAGCCGACGTTGAGGAGGTTCCAGTGCAGACCGCCGAGTTCGATGCCCGGGCGCCAGCTCGCGAACAGCTCCGGCATGTAATTCGTCTCGCGGAACGGGCGTGAGATGTCGTCGTTGTATACCTGCCACTGGCTCTGTTGCGTGTACCCGGCCCACACGCCCCAACGCCGATCCTCCGTGGTCCACAGCCGAATCTTGAAGCTGATCTGGAATTTCGCCTCGATGTCGTCCAGGCTCTCCGGCTGGCCGGCGGCGGCGAAAACCGGGGAGTAGGGCGCGGTGTTCAGGTTGTCCGTGTAGCGCCCGATCAGCAGGTAGTTCTGGTTGTAGAGGTCGATCGTGTACCGGCTGGAGCTGGGTCCAAAGCCCCAGGCTGCGTCGATCAGCGACGGCGGCGCGCGCAGCCCCCCCGCGACCGCGGCGGGTTGCGCCGCGCCCGGCGGCGCAACCGCGGGCTCGTCGCCGGAGGGCGGCGCGACGGCGCGTCCCGCAGCGCGATCGTAGCAGGCGAGGCGCTCGCCGTCGGAGCCGATCGCCGCGCAGTCGGCGAGCGACGGCGCAGTCTGTGCGCGGAGGAGGGGGACTGTGCCGAAGAGCGTGACGGCGAGGGATAGCGTGCGGATCCGCTGGACGGAAAGTCTCATCTCATGCACCTCGGACCGATGCGAAGCGGGCAGGTTGCGGCGCGCCCACATCGGCGCGGCCGCGGCTCGGGAGTTCGGCGACGTGTCGTCCCTGCCGTGATGGCGAAGGGGATCGGCTGCCGAACAAAATGCGGGGTGAAGTTTAAGATGGCGCGGAGCAAGAGTGACCACCGTGCGGCAAGTTCCTGCGCGTCGCATAATGTACCGGTGATCATCGGTGACCGAATCCCGGGCCTCGTATCCGTCGCGCTGCGGATGGTCGGAATCGCCGCCCTTTGCGCCGCGGCCGCGACGCCCGCGGCCGCGCAAGAAGGCGGGCTCTACATCGCCGGCGCCGGATTCAGCTTTGCCCAGGCCGCCGTGCAGGCGCTCAAGGCGGACCGGGTGGGGCAGCGCTTCTTCCTGCTCGTGCTGCCGCCCGAGACGCGCGCGCTCCAGACCATCGCCGCCGGACCGATTGCGGCGGTGCGCGAGCGAGTGCTAGCGGCGGGCGGGGTCCTGTACGTCTGCCAGCGTGACGTGGACAGCGGCAAGGTCCGACTCGCCACGCTCGTGCCCGGCGTGATCGCGGTGAGGGGTTGGCCGCCCGCCGGCCGGGCTCAGCTGCCGGAGAACGCCCGCGACCTCTCGGGCGAGAACCCGGCCACCCTGCCGGCCTCGAACGAGGCGCTGCGGCGACTGCGTTCGACCTGCGCCAGTTGAGCCAAGAGCCGCCCGTCTACCGACTTCACACGGGACTCCCGGGTTTGCGTTCTGCGAGGATGTCGCGTACGCGCGCCCCGATCGCCGGCAGGATGCGCGGGTGCGTGGGCACGTAGAAGCGCTCGGCGCGAACCGCTTAGAGCACGCGCACGGCGATGTTCGCGGGCGACAGCCGGTCGGGCTGCACTGCCGTGCGCATGGCGGCCGGGCGCGCGCGCGGCGCGTCGGTCTGCGCGCGCGCTGCGCGCAGTGTGGCGGGACGCGCGCGCTCCAACTTGGCATTCGCCGCGGAGGGGTACGCGGGACGCGCGGCCGGAGACTCCAGCTCTTCGCCGTGCGCGGTAAGGGCGCCGCGAACCGGACGGCGGGCGAGCGCGGGTCGTGACGCGCCGGCGCTGGTTCCTCGGCGCGCTCGCGGTGCTTCTCGTGCTGCCGCTCGCGGCGCTCGCCGTGGCGCTCCTTGTCGGCGTCACGGTCGACGCGTCGCGCTGGCGCGGCGCGCTCGCCGAGCGGGCCTCGGCGGCGCTCGGACGCCCGGTCCTGCTCGAAGGCCCGCTGGAGATCGTCCTCGCCCGCGAATCGGCGCTGCGCGTAGGCGGCATCCGCATCCTCAACCGCGAGGGATTCGCCGCGCCCGCGTTCGCGACCCTCGGCGAGGCGCACGCGCGCGTCGACCTCCTGGCGCTGCTCGAAGGGCGGCTCGACGTGCGCGCGATCGAGGCGACCGACGCGCGCATCTACCTGGAGCGGGCGGCCGACGGGCGCGCGAACTGGACGCCGCAGGCGCCGGCGCAGGCGCGCGACCCCGCCGACCGCGGGCGCCTGCCCGTCGCGGTCGAGATCGAACGGACCACGATCCGCTCGATCGCGCTCGAGTATCACGACGTCCGCAGCGGGGCGCGCCACGTGGTCGACCTCGACGAGCTGGTCGGCACCGGCAGCTGGAGCGCGCCGGTGGCGCTCGAGGTCCGCGGCCGCGTCGCGCGCGAGTTTCCCTACGTCGTCACGCTCTCGGGCGGCTCGGCGCGCCTGCTCTCCGAGGGGGGCGCGAGCTGGCCGTTCGCGCTCGACTTCGAGTTCCTGGGGACGCGGCTGCACGCCGACGGCACGGTCGAGCCGGACGCGCGCACGGCGCAATTCGAGTTCGGCGCCGGCACCGAGAACCTGGAGCAGGTCGAGCAGTTCGCCGAGACGAAGCTGCCCAAGTTCGGCGTCGCGGCGCTGTCGGGACGCGGCGTCGTGCGCCCCGGCGCGGTGGAGCTCGCGGATCTGCGCGGCCTCTTCGGCGCGGCGGAGGTCACCGGCCGGCTCGCGGTCGCGTTCGGCGCGGGGCGGCCGCGCGTCGCGGGGGAGCTCGCGATGGCCGAGCTCGATCTGCGCCCGTTCCTGCGCGCGAGCGCGGACAGTACCGGGCAGCCGCTCGACTACGACGAGCTCGCGCGCGACACGCTGCCGCTGCGCGACCTGGTGCCGGTCGACCTCGCGCTCGCCCTGCGCGTCGACCGCTGGATCGGGCTCGGCGGCGACGTGCGCGCGGCCACGCTGCAGGTGGAGGCCGACGAGCGCGGGGTGCGCGCGCCGCTCGCGGTGACCGTCGCGCAGGTCCCGCTCGCCGGCCGGATCGAGCTCGCGACCGCGGGCGCGGCGCCGAGTCTCGCCGTGGAGCTCGGCGCGCGACGCTCGCCGCTCGGCAACCTCGTCGGCCAGTTCGCCGGCATCGAGGGCGTGCAGGGCACGCTCGAGCGCATCGACGTGCGCGTCGACGGGCGCGGCGAGACGCTCGGCGCCCTGGTGCGCGATCTCGGGGTGCGGGTCGATGCGGCGGGCGCCCGGCTGAGCTACGGCAACTTCGCCGACGGGCGGCCGGTCGACTTCGCGTTCGACTCGCTCGCGCTGGCGGTCGAGCGCGCGCAGCCGCTGCGCGGCGCGGCGCGCGGCGCGCTGTTGGGCGAGCCCGCGACGTTCGCGCTGCGCGCCGGGTCCCTGCCCGGGATGCTGCGCGAGGGCGCCACGCCGATCGGGCTGGACGTCGCCACCGCCGGCGCGAAGGCGCGCGTCGAGGGCACGCTCGCCGGCGCCGGGCGCACCACGACGCTCGCTTTCCGTCTCGACGCCGCGCGCTCCGGGGCCCTCGCGCGCTGGCTGGGCGTGGCGCCGCAGTCGACGCTGCCGCTCGCGATCGCCGGGGGGATACGGCTCGCGGGTGACGAGTGGCGGCTCGAGGAGACCACGCTCGAGCTCGGCCGCAGCACGCTCACGGTCGACATCAACCGCAGCCTCGTCGGGGGCAAACCGATCACCGTGGCGGCGGTGCGCAGCCCGCTCATCGACGTGCCGGAGCTCGGGACGCTGCGGCCGCCGCCGACCGCGGCGACGACGCCGGGCAAGGCCGCGCTGGACGTCCCGCTCCTCCCCTACGGCATCGACCTCGCCGACGCGGACATCGGGCTCGGTCTCGAGCGCGTGCTCTTCGGCCGCGCGGAGATGGTGGACTTCGGCTTCGGCGCGCGGGTGCGCGAGGGCCGGCTGCCCCCGTCGCCCTTCGCGGCGCGCCTCGCCGGGGTGCCGTTCGAGGGCCTGCTCGGCGCCGACCTGCGCGGCGCGGTGCCGGAGGTAACGCTCGCCATGTCCACCGGCGCGGTGGACCTCGGCGCGCTGCTGCGCGCGTTCGGCGCCGCCGAGGGGCTGGAGGCGCGGGCCGACGCGCTGCAGGTGGAGCTCGCCGGGCGCGGCGCGCGGCTGCGGGATCTCGTCGAGCGCTCGTCGTTCGAGGCGCGCGTCAAGGGCGGCAGCCTCACGCTGCGCGGCCCCGAGCGCACCGTCGCGGCCCGCGTCGCGCTGCGCGAGGGTGTCGTCGGCGCGACCCCCGGCCAGCCCGTCACCGCGCGCCTGGACGGCGCGCTCGACGAGACGCCGGTCGAGATCCGGATCGCGAGCGGAACGCTGGCCGATTTCGCGCGCGACGCGACGCGCGTCCCGTTCTCGGCCGAGGCGCACGCGGCGGGAGCGACGCTGAAGCTCGAGGGCGAGGCGGCGCTGCCGCTCGGGCGCGGCGCGAATCTCACGCTGGACCTGCGCGGCGAGCGGCTCGACTCGCTGAGCGCGCTCGCGCGCGTCGAGCTGCCCCCGTGGGGGCCGTGGTCGCTGCGCGGGCCGATCGCGATGACGTCCACCGGGTACGAGGTGCGCCGGCTCGCGCTGCGCGTCGGCGAGAGCCGGCTGAGCGGCCGCGGCACGCTCGACGTGACCGGCGCGCGGCCGCGGCTCGACCTGCGCGTCACCGCGCCGCACATCCAGCTCGACGATTTTCCCCTGCCCCGGCGCGCGGACCCGGGGCGCGCGCCGCAGCGCATCCAGGACGCGCTGCGCGCCCAGGCGAGCGGGGCAGCGACGCAGACGCAGCGGGTCCTCAGCGCGGGCTTCCTGCGCCGCTTCGACGCGTACGTCGACGTCGAGGTCCGGCAGGTGCTGAGCGGCCGGGACCGCCTGGCCGACGGGACGCTGCGGGTGCAGCTCGTGGACGGCCAGCTGTACCTCGGACCGGCCGAAGTCAACCTGCCCGGGGGCACCGCGAAGCTCTCGCTCGCGTACGACCCGACCAAGGGCGGGGTCGAGCTGGCGGCGGGCGCCTACATCGAGCGCTTCGAGTACGGCATCCTCGCGCGCCGCCGGCGTCCCGACAGCGACGTCACGGGCCTGTTCAGCCTGAACCTCGAGCTCGCCGGCAAGGCGCCGTCGCTCAACGCGATCATGAGCTCGGCCGACGGGCACATCGATCTCGCGGTGTGGCCGGAGAACCTCGGCGCGGGCCAGATCGACCTGTGGGTGGTGAACCTCTTCCGCGAGCTGCTTCCGGTGCTCGACCGCGGCCAGGTGTCGGTCGTGAACTGCGTCGTCGGCCGGTTCGACCTCGCCGGCGGCAAGCTCAC
>WBZO01001939.1_pt1 | contig 29317 bp, 28 predicted proteins | sample 5204261 | NCBI WGS metagenome assembly WBZO01 (sample SAMN12412400, study PRJNA552823) | activated sludge metagenome | isolation source: activated sludge from anammox sidestream of wastewater treatment plant... | place: USA: North Carolina | collected 2017-09
TCTGTTCGGGCGAGCAATTGAGCCAGCTGCGGTAGTCGCGGGCGGCGGGGAGGACGCAGGCGCCGGAATCGTGGCGGAGCAGCATCTTGAGGAAGGTCTCGCGGTCGAGCGTTTCGACCTCGCGGGCCGCCTCGGAGACGCTGTAATCGGCCCGGACATCCATCATGACGGCGACATCGCCGAAGCGGGTATCGAGGTCGATGAGGAGTACGGACTGGCGGCCGGCAGTGGCGATGGCGGCGGCAAGGTTGGTGCTCGTGGTGGTCTTGCCGATGCCGCCTTTCTGGCCGACGACGGCGATGACCCGGGCACCGGTCTCGGTGGGCAGGGATGCGGAAGAGGCAGCCTTGCGGAGCGCCCGGTCGACGACGGCGTTCATCTGGTCCCGGGCGATCTTGCCGTGGAGGAAGTCGTTGACGCCGCTCTGCATGAGGCGGCGTTCGACGGTGGGCGACCACTCGTCCGCATAGGCAACGATCGTCGCATCGGGTACGACCGCGCGGGCGAAGTCGACCGTCTGGAGGGCGCGTTGGAGGGGCTGTGCGATGGCGATGAACAGCAGGTCGGGCCGCATCTCGTGGATGGTCTGCTGGGCAATCAGGCCGTGAGGACGTTCGCGGTCGACTTCCAGTCCGGCACGCTGGACTTTGGAGCGTAGTATTTCGCGGCTTATTTCATCGCTATCTACGATCAGTGTTCGCAGTCCTGAGAGATTCATGGTTTCCGTCCAAATCTGGCGATGTACCCGCCCGTCCATCACATGTTCACCGGGTTGCTACGCTTTGGGAATGGGGTATTGGGCATCCGTGAGAGTTCCTATGAAGTTCCTACCCGGAGTGTCACCGCGTGTTCACCCGAACGTCACTGATGGTGGGAGGAATCCGTAAGAGCGGGGCGGTTGATATGGGATTGCAAGGCTGGGAGTGACGTAACTCATGGGTTTGCGGCTAAGTGGCTGCAAGAATGACGGGGTGAGAGAGCATGCCGGCGCCCCGGACATGACGAAGGACGAGGTAGCCGTGGCGTGGGGCGGACGTGGGCCGGTGGTGGTGGTGGATAGCGATGCGGCGGTGCGGCGGGTAGTGCGGCTGGTGCTGGAAGGGGCGGGGTGGCGGTGCCTGACCGCGGCGGACGAGGAGACGGCGCTCGTGCTGGTGGCCCGGGAGCGCCCGAAGCTGGTGCTTTCGGAAGTCAGGCTCGAATCGGGGAGCGGCGTGGACCTGGCGCGGCGGATCGCGCTGCATGGGGGGTGGCGGCCCCGGGTAGCGCTCATGAGCGCCTATCCCCGGCCGCGGGCCGGCGCCGAAGACTACTTCGTGGCGAAACCGCTTTCGTTCGATAGGCTGCTGACGCTGCTGGATGAGGTGGACCACGAGCCGGGCTGGTAGGCGAGCCCGCGAAGGCACGGGAAGCCGCACCGTTGAAACGCGCCCGCGGAAGGGCATCGCTCGAGGGGGTGTACCTCGCAGGCCGGGTTAAGGCCGGCGTGGAGGGCAGCCTTACGCCTTACGGCGCGATGCGGCACCCTGAACCGGATGCCCGGTCGTCGCAGAAATCCTCTTTCGCTGGCCGTGCTGGTGGCGTTGCTGGCCGGCGCGGCGTTTGCATTGTTTGGCGCGTGCGGTGGCGGCGATGGCGGTCCGCACGATGTCGTTGTCCGCCTGGCGACGCCGTCCGGGCCGACGGCCACACCGACGTTGCTGCCCGGCGAGACCGTGGCGGCGTTGGAGCCGCCCGAGCTGGTGCTTTCGACGTTCGAGGTGTACCAGGCGGGGGCGGTGCTGGTCTCGGTAACGGGCGATATCCGCGGGGGCCAGGTGACGTTCCTGGGCCGGAAGTTCCCGCTGACGCCCGGCTCGCAGAGCCAGTACACGTTCGTACCGGTCGATACGGAAGACCCGCCGGGCGAGCATGTGTTGAAAGTGGATGTGACCCTGCCGACGGGGACGAAGGGGACGTTGCAGGAGACGATCACGGTGCTGGCGACGGAGTGGACAACGGACTACCTGGAGTTCACGCCGGAGCAGGTGACGGAGCTCCTGGACCCTGCCGTGGTCGCGGAAGAGGCGGCGACGCTGAAGAGCGTGTACACGAAGGTGACGCCGGAGAAGCTGTGGGATGGGTTCTGGCAGCTGCCGGTGGCCGGCGCGCTGACGGCGCGGTATGGAGAGCAGCGGTCGATCAACGGTTCGGAGCCGGCGGGGCACCATGGTGGGACCGACTTCGGCGCGCCGGAGGGTGCGCCGGTGACGGCGACCAATTCGGGCAGGGTGGTGCTGGCGCGGCAGATGAAGGTGCGGGGAAACATGGTGGTGATCGACCACGGCGGCGGGCTGTATTCGGGCTACGGGCACCTGAGCGCCATCGAGGTGGCCGAGGGCGACGTTGTGGAAGCGGGGCAACAGATCGGGCTGGTGGGGAACACGGGGCTTTCGACGGGGGCGCACCTGCACTGGGAGATGGCCTCGAACGGGATCCTGCTGGACGCGGTGCGGTTCACGGACGGGACGAACGGCTTTTAGGGGGCGGTGGCATTGGCCCGGGTGAACGGGCATACTCGCACCCCATGCGCGGACGATTGCTCGAGCCCCGGCAGCCGTTGCTGTTCCAGCCCGTCGAATCGCAGACCGGGTTCGGTTTCCAGGCGGTGGTCGATGAGGCGAGGGCGGTGTGGTTCCCGGAGATCACGGATGAAATCGAGGTCCGGATTGCGGCGGCCGGGCCGCTGGCGTTCATCTGCCGCCACCTGATGGGGCGGGACAGCCACGTGATCGCCTTCCACCCGGTGTTGAACCGGCCGGGGACGCCGATCGAGGTGGTGCGGTTTATCGCGAAGCACGAGCTGACGCACATCGTGAATCCACCGCGGATGGTTGGTGAGTGGTGGGCCGACCATCCCCCGGACTTCTGGGAGAGGGAGTTCGCGGCCGCGCCGGAGCGTTTTGCGTGCTGGGCGTGGGTCCGCCGATATCTCTCACGCTGCGTGCGCGATGGTCGCGATGGCTTGAGCGTGGTGCGGACGTGGCGGCGGCGGATGGCGGGGATCGAGACCGGCCCCTATATGCCGCACCTGCCCTTCGATGACCCGCCGTGGGAGGTGCTCTGCCCGGAGGGGGGGGCGCAGCTGCGGCTGCCACCGGGGTGGGCATGGCGCCCCCAGGCAATCCAGGAGCGCGTGGGCCCCCGGCGGTGACCGGAGCGGGTGGCGGCGGTACCCTCAGTGGCGATGCGGCTGTGGCTTGAAGTGGAAGGTGAGCCCGGGGGCATCGGACTGCCGGACGAGGGTGCAGAACTGGTGGCGTTTCTCTCGTTCGCTGTTTCGCGCGGATTTGGGGCCACGCACCCGTTGATCGCCCTGGCCGACCGGTTGCACGACGAGCACCGGGTGCGGATGGGGCCGCTCACGACCTTTTACGAAGCCAGGACAGAGGACCAGGAAGACGTGGAAAAGCTTGAGATGGCCTGGCAGGAGCCGGGTCCACTGCGGGAGGAGCTGGTGAAGGTGGCGGGGGCAATCGCAAACGACCCGATGGCGGCCACGCTGGCGCGGCGAGCGAACACGCCGGGGCTCGCGGGACAGGCAGCCGCCCTCGCGGGCGCCCTCGAACCGGCAATCGTGGAGGGCCGCCGGGTGCGGATGGTGTACGAACTATGATGCGGCGTCGCCGGAAGGCGATCGAAGCGCGCCAGGGGTGGGTGTTCGGGCCGCTGGCGCCGCTTGCGCGGGCGATCAATTCGCAGACGGGGATGGCGCTGATCACACCGCGGGCGCAACGCATCATCGACCTCATCGAGCTGGGGCCGGGGAAGCGGTACCTGGATATCGGCTGCGGGACGGCGGCCTACGCGCACCTGCTGGCGGCGAAAGCGGGCGCGGACGAGCCGCCGGTGACGGTGGACCTGGTGGCGGGCCCCGGCCCGGTGGAGGTGATCGGCTGGCCGGAGCAGTTGCCGTTCCGGGACGAGTCGTTCGATTGCATCACGAGCCTGTACTACGTCCGGCGGTTCGATGACGACGTGGCGCACGCGTTCGCGCGGGAGATTGCGCGGCTGCTGGCTCCCGGCGGTTCGGCGCTGGTGATGGAGGTTGCGCCGGTGCGGAGCGGGCTGCTGGACCGGGTGCATGCGCGGCTGCTGAGCGCGGGCTGCGGAGACGTGGACCTGCGAGGCTGGGGGCGGCTGGCGGCGATGTTCACCGAGGCGGGGTTCGACGCGATCGACCTGGTGAACGTGGGGCCATTCCTGGTGCCGCCGGTCCCGCGGGTGGGGGTGCTGGCGCGGCGGGGGTGGAGTTCAGGGGAAGAGGGCGGCGAGGGAGAGCTCGAAGCCTGAGACGGGGAAGCCGGCGTCGTCGCTGTCGAGTGTTTCGGTGTAGCGGTACGTGTGGGCGTCGCCGTTCGGGCGGTGGACGGTGACTGCGCGCTGGCGCGGACGGACGACCCAGACGCGCTGAGAGCCCGCCGCGAGCCAGTCGGCCACCTTTTCGGCGACGTCGGCGTCGCGGTCGGACGGCGAGACGATTTCGACGGCAAGATTCGGCGCGCCACGGAAATACTCGCCGGGGACGGGGTGGCCTCGATCAGCGGCAATCCAGGCGACATCGGGAGCGCGGACGACGTCCGGGTCTTCGGCGAGCAGATAGCCGCCTTCGCCGGTGAGGGCGCCAAGGCGGTGCGCCTGGATGAAACCGCGCAAGGCAACGCCGAGTTCGAAGGCGTGCATGCCGTGGCAGGTGTCAGCCGGTGGAGCCATCACGACCCTCCCGCGGATGAGCTCCATCCGTTCGCCGCTCGGTGGATCCGGGAGGTTGGCGAACTCCTCGGCTGTGAGAAGGCTCTCCTGCGTTGTCACGCTGAGGATGATAGCACTTGGTGGTGCCTGGACGGCCGGCTAGAACGGCTGGCCTGCCGCGCCGTGAACCCGGAGCCAGAGCTCCGCGATGGCGCCACCTTCGAGCTCGCCGCGCTCGCGGTGCTTCTCGGCGTCGGTGTGGACGAAATCGCCGGTGAAGTGCTCGCGGTCGTTGTCGTGGGAGGCTCCCTCCGGGCGCTCGACGTAGGTGACGTGGAGACGGGCGCAGAGGGTCCTCAGGAGGTGGTCGGTCTTTCGGCGGCCGGCCTCGGCGCGGGCAAGGGATCGCCTGGAGCCGTGGTGCCCAAGGGCCACCAGTGGACCGCGCACGACAACTTCGAGCCACTCGTTGGCGAGCAACGTGGCCAGGCTCTCTTCGACTACTTGGGTAACTTCCTCCGGCTCGAACGGATAGGCGCCCCGGATCAGCCGAAGCGACGCGCTTCGCGCCAGCCTGACTGGCCAGCTCGGGGAGAGGCGCGGGTTCTCGCCCACGCGGGTCATCCATGCGCCCAGCTTTTCGCCGATGGGACCGGCACTGCGGCGTACGCGGAGGGGGACGGACTCGAACGTCATCCAGTAGGGCGAGACCACGAACAGGACGACATCGGGCTGATGCTGGGCGACCCACGTTTCGAGGAGTCGGGGCAAGCGGTCGGTCGGCCAGATGTTCTGTAAGACGGTCTCGACGTCGAGGCCGGTCCGCTCACGGATGACGCGCTCGGCCACGCGGTAGGCGCGGGACTCATCCGGGATGTCGCCGGCGAGTTCGTCGCTGGTGCAGAGTTTCAAGACCTTCATGCAGCGAGGATGCAGGGCCGCGGGATCTGGGGCAATTGGGATCGGGGGCATGGAGAGGCGGGCCGGGTGAGGCCCAGGGAGGTTCCGCTAGAACGGTTTGAAGATTGCGAGCCAGGCCAGGAGGGGGGGACTGAGGACCAGGATGGTGCCGAAGACGATGGGGACGCGGTCATCGAGGATGGCGCGGAGTTCGGCGGTTTCTTCGCCCTTTTTGGCGGCGATGAGGGCGGCCAGGCGGGCACGCCGGAGGCCGAACCCGAGCAGGGGCAGGCAGACGAAGTAGAAGAAGATGTAGAGGAGGGTGAGGGCGGCGAGCCAGCCATCCTTCACGAAGTTGTATTCGGCGGCGACGGCCCAGAAGAAGCCGGTGGTGCCCGTGGCCATGGCCCCGGGGAGGAGGATGCGGGTCTCGCTGTTGGCGGCCTCGACGAGGCAGTACATCTGGTACTTCACATCCTTCGTGGCCCAGGCCCGGAGGATGAGGGGGTAGGTGGCGCCGAGGCCGGCGCCGAGCCAGACGAGGCTCAGGATGTGAACGATCCGCCACCAGTCCATGTGGGCTCCAGTATGAGGCAGCCAGGCCTAGCGGTCTGCGGACGCGAAGAGGCCCGGGTGCAGGCCCGGGCCCCTTCGGTACCGGCGGTGGTCCCGCCTGTTCAGACTGCCGCGGCGAGCGGGGCGCGGACACGGGCTGCCGCGAGGATGATATCGGCCGCCTGTTGCGGATCGAGCCCGTCGGTGTTGACGACGAGGTCGTAACTCGAGGATCCAAGCCAGTCTTCGCCGTAATACGCGCGGAAGTAGTCGACGCGTTCCTTATCGGTGCGCTGGACGAGTTCGCGCGCCTTCGCCTCGTCGGCCGCCATGGAGGACATGAGGCGGCTGGCGCGCGCATCCGCGGTGCCGGAGACGAGCACGCGAAGGGTATCCTGCCGGTTTTTCAGGATGAACTGGGCGCCGTGGCCGAGGAGGACGACGCGGCCCTGGTTGGCGAAGTCCTCGATGACCTGCTGGATGAGCTGGCGGTAATCGACCGAGGTGAGGAGCGGAGTGGCGGCGATGTTGATCGGTTCGCCCCACTGGCCGGAGGCGGGCGTGGCGGGGTTCCGGGCGAGGGCTTCGATGATGCGGGCGAAGAAGGAGGGTTTGTGTTCGGCGTCGCTGACGGTTTCGGGGGAGACGCCGGCTTCCTGGGCGGCCTCCTGGACAACCCTGTAGTCGAGCAGGCGGTAGCCGGTGGCGGCGGCGACGATGCGGGCGACATCTTCGCCCCCGGTGCCGACCTGCCTGGCGATGGTAATCACGCGAGTTTCCATGTCATGTACCTCGTCGGCGGGCGGTGCCGCCAGTCATTCGACGACGGAGAGCTCATCGGGGGATGAGGCTTCGATGGTGGTGATGTTGTCGACCAGTTCGACGGTGCCTTTGACGCAGACTTCGCGCCCGGCGAAAGCCGTCTCTGGGGGCGCGGCGAAGGTGCTGCGGCCGGCGGAGGGGATGACGACCTCGAGGCGGAGGAGGGCTTCCTCGCCGGCGCCGACGAAGAGGATGACCGCGTCGCCGCGGATGGTGGTCCCGAGCACCGGCCCCTGCACGGTGGCCGTTTCGCCGGCGAATGCCCGGGCGGCGAAGAAGTCGACGGCGCCGGTACAGGCGAACGTCGGGCTCAAGGCGATGGTGGGCGTTGGCACGGGTGTTGTGCCGGGGGTGGTGGTGGTCCCGGGAGCCGGGGTCCCGGTGGCCGCACCTGCGGTTGGGGAGGACGTCGCCGCCGCCGTGGTGGGGGTCGCGGTGTCGCCATCGTCATCGTCGCCGCAGGCCACGAAGGCGAGCGCGAGGAGGGCGGCGAGGGCGACCGTTACGGACCTCACGAGGCGAGCTCGGCGGGGCGGACGCCCTCTCCGGGGAGGGCGATGGTGGATGTGAGGGCGGCGGAATGCCGGTGGACCGGCCAGACCAGGGTCCCATGGCGGAATTCGGCGTCGGCCGGGTGGAACTCGACCGGGCCGGCGAGTCCGCAATCGAGGGAGATTTCGCTGGAGAGTGCGCGAATGACGGCGCGCACTTCATCGAAGCGGACGACGCGGACGGTGACGGCGAGGCCTTCGGGCGTGCGCTCCAGGGAGAGGCCGGTCTCGTTGTGCGGAGGGACCTTGCCATCGACCGGGACATGGACGGAGCAGGACATGTTGCCGTGGATGCGAAGAAAAGGCAGCCCGGTGATGCGCTCGCCGCGGATGAGCGCCCAGGAGCGCAGGCGGGTAGCTGCATCGGCGATGCTGGCGTGGGAGAGGTCGGCCTCGCGGGAGATGGTGACGGATGGGAGCCGTGTGGACGGCGAGATGGCGTACTGCATTGCGTACCTCCTGATGGGTGGGGCGCTCCAGGGCGCCGCACCGGTCGAATACAAGAGGAGGCAAGAGCTGTCTCCTCCGAACGCCTACGGGGTTAGCTGACGGGTTCGGCGTCGGAAGTCGCCGTCCTTCCATCGTCTTGGAAGGATTTACCCCAGGGAGTGGGTCCCCCGTTCCCGGCTGGTGCCGGGACTCGGCATACCTAAAATACCACGCCGGAGAGGAGGCGGGCGGCCTTTACGAGATTCGTTATGTGGCTGTAATGCGGGGGTTCAGGGGCGGTTCAGGCGGTGACGGCGGCGTGCGCGGCGCGGGCCGGCCGGGTCGCCCGGGCGGCGGCCACGAATTCGCGGAAGAGCGGGTGCGGCCGGTTGGGGCGGCTCTGGAGTTCCGGGTGGAACTGGGTGCCGAGCATGAAGGGGTGGCCGGCGATCTCGCTGATTTCGACGAGCGAGCCATCTGGCGAGGTGCCGCTGATGCGTAGGCCACACCGCTCGAGGACTTCGCGGTAGGCGTTGTTGAACTCCCAGCGGTGGCGGTGGCGCTCGCTGATCAGGTCGGCGCCATAGGCCGTGGCGGCGAGGGAGCCGGGCACCATGCGGCAGGGGTAGGCGCCAAGGCGCATGGTCCCACCCTTGTTGGTGATGCCCTGCTGCTCTTCGAGGAGGCTGATGACGGGGTGGGGCGATTCGGGGTCGAACTCCGTGCTGTTGGCGCCCTGGAGGCCGCAGACGTTGCGGGCGAGTTCAGTGACCATGACCTGCATGCCGAGGCAGAGGCCAAGGTAGGGCACCTGGTTTTCGCGCGCCCATTTCGCGGCGGCAATCTTTCCTTCCCAGCCGCGTTCGCCGAAGCCGCCGGGGACGACAACACCGTGCACGCCGGCGAGGAGGGCTTCGGCGGGGCGGGTTTCCAGGTCCTCCGCGTGGATCCAGCGGATGTCGACTTCGACCTCGCTGGCGATGCCGGCATGGGCGAGGGATTCCTTGACCGACATGTAGGCATCGTGGAGGGCGACGTACTTGCCGACGACGGCGATTTCGATGGCGCCGGCGGGGTGCTTGAGCCGCTGGACCATCTCGCGCCAGTCTTCCAGGTCGCGGCTGCCGTGGAGGCCGAGCCGGTCGATCACGAAGTCGCCAAGTCCGCGCTCTTCGAGGAGGAGCGGTACCTCGTAGATCGTCTGGACGGTTTCCATGGGGATGACGGCGCGGGGTTCGACATCGCAGAAGAGGGCGACTTTTTCGCAGATGTCGCGGGGGACGGGGTGGTCGCTGCGGAGGAGGATGGCATCGGGCTGGATGCCCTTGGAGCGGAGTTCGCGGACGGAGTGCTGGGTGGGCTTGGTCTTGAGTTCGCCGGTGGCGCCGACCCAGGGGAGGAAGCAGACGTGCACGCTGAGGCAGTTATCGCGGGGTTGTTCGTGGCGGATCTGGCGGATCGCTTCGATGAAGGTTTCGCCTTCGATGTCTCCGACGGTGCCACCGACTTCGCAGATCAGGACTTCACAGGAGGTCTGTTCGGCGACGGAGTAGATGCGGGACTTGATCTCGTTGGTGAGGTGGGGGACCTGCTGGATGGTGCCGCCGAGGTAATCGCCCTTGCGTTCGCGGTCGAGGACCGAGAGGTAGACCTGGCCGCTGGTGATGGAGGAGGCGGCCGTGAGGTCCTGGTCGATGAAGCGTTCGTAGTGGCCGAGGTCGAGGTCTGTTTCGGCGCCATCGACGGTGACAAAGACTTCGCCGTGCTGGTAGGGGGACATGGTGCCGGGATCAACGTTGAGGTAGGGGTCGAGCTTCTGGATGGAGACGGAGATGCCGCGAGACTTGAGGATTCTTCCGAGGCTGGCGGTGGTGATGCCCTTGCCAACCGAACTGACCACGCCACCGGTAACGAAGATGAACTTTGGCATGGCCTCCCGTGTACCCGTCGTTGCTCCAACGATGCTACGGGGAGAGGGGGCCGCGGGTCAACGAACATTTGTGTTACGGAGGGTGGGCAGCCGCCGTGGTTGGGACGGGGCCGCGGCCCACGGAGAGCGGGCGGGGTGGAGAAGCGAAGAGGGCCGGGTGCTGCGGTTCCCGGCCCTCTTCGGTGCTGATGCGCGGACGAAGGCGCGCCTGCGCAGGGGAGCTTCAGGCGCGGTCCTACTCCACCAGCAGGATGGCCGTGGAGCTCGAACCATTGGCGGGGCCGGTGTAGCTGCCGCCTGGGATAGCGGTAACGAACGAGACGAACTCGGTCTCGACCGAGGTGTGGCCGCCGCCGCCGGCTTCGCCGTGCAGGAACATGAAGGCGAAGCCGAGGATGGTGGATAAGGCAGGGTTGTCGATCTTGTCGACCACCGGGATGATCAGAATGCGCGGGTGGTTTTGGCAGCCCGAGACGATGCTCGTCTTCCCATCCACCGTCTTCAGGATCTCGTCCCGATCGTTGGTATTGCAGGTCGACGGAGGCGCGATTGCCAGGCGATCCTCGATGCCCTGGCCGGTGGGGCCGACCATGTTACCGGTCTGGGCTTCGACCTTCTGGCCCTTCTCGAACTTCTGCGTGGACCCTTTGGCGATGTCGTCGCGGTAGTTGTCTGCGCCGGTGCCGTCGAGGGCGAGGGCGCCGAAGTCGCCTCCCGAGTTGCTGCCGGCGCCGTACTTCAGCACGCACTTCTGGTTCTGTTTGAAGGTGGGGACGCCTTCGTCGAAGCCGTTGAAGCAACTGTTGCCCAGGAAGTCCTTGTTGTCGCTGGCCACGAGCCCCCAGGGGACGATGCCGCTCCCGCCGCTGTATGTGCCGACCCGCACCTTCGCCTTGGCCGAAACTGTGGTCCCGCTCAGGCCCACCACCCGGAGGAAGGCGTAGTCCACCTTGCGGGTGGCGGTCACCTGGATGGTGTCGTTGGCGTTGTAGGTCTGGGAAATAGCCACGGCCGCCGACGTATTCGAGGCGTTCAGACCGACATAGCTGTTCGCATTGGTCGTGGCGGCCGATGCGCTCGGGAGGTCCTGCGCGCCGGCGAACGCCGCGGCATCGGCAACTTTCTGGAGGTCCGTCCGTGTGAAGACGACCTGGCCGACATCCACGGAGAGCCCGACGATGGCGATGAATGCAGCAAGGCCCGCCCCCATAAGGACGAGCATCTGCGCGGACTCGCCGTGGACCTGGTGGAACGCTCGCAGCGCGCGACGCACCCAATCCATGTTTTACCTACCTCCCGTGCCCTAATGGCCCGTGTACCAGTCCCTACCGGGCCGGGAGGTCGGTGTTACGGGATGACGGGGTCGGCATGGTGACCGGGGAGTGACAGGGTGGTGGAGGAGTGCGCGTGGGCAGCCAGAAGGGGGGGTGGAGGGGGATCCGGCCCGGACGGGGCGCGATGGCGGCGGGCGGGCGAAGGTGGTCAGGGGTTGCGGAAGAGCCAGCCGGCGTCGTCGAAGCCGGGCTCGGCGGTGGGACAGAGTGCGGCGGCAAAGCCACGGCGGCGGATCGTGTAGTGGAGGTGGGGCGCTTCGCTGTAGCCGCTATCGCCGCTGGCGCCGATGCGGTCGCCGGCGCGGACCTGCCAGCGGGCGACGATGGTGGCGACGCGGAAGTCCTGCAGGTCGCGGAAGAGCGCCGGGAAATCGGACCCGGGCCCGAAGCCATCGAGCCACGCACCGGAAGGGACCGCGAGGATGGTGCCGGCGATATCGAGGTGGGCGACGTCGGTGCGGTAGCCGTCGTTGTCGATCCGGACAAAGACGCCCTGGCCCCCTCCGGGCCCCGGAAACGGGACGACGGGCGCGCGGTCGCGGTCGGGGTTGCCCAGGTAGGGCTCGCGGCTGACGCCATAGACATCGAACGGGTTGGAGACGGTGTTCACCATGAGTGTCGCCGTGCCATCCATGGTGGCGACGACCGGGGTCCCCGGTGGGATGTACCAATCGACGGCGGGCTGGCCTTCGTATTCGACGTGGAGGCGCGCGTTCCAGCCACAGCGGTTGGCGCGGACAGGGTCGACGGCGGGCTGGTCGTCGCGGGAGTAGTCGTGGGCGGTGGGGCCGGCGCCCCACTCGATGGTGCGGTTGCCGGGCTCGCCGGTGACGAGCCCGAGGCGGGTGGTGGGGTCGATGGGGAAGCCGGTGGGGTCGAGCCGGGCTGCTGGTGTCGCCGGCCGGGTGGCGGGCGGGGGCGTGGCGGTCGAGGTGGCCGTGGGGGCGGGAGAGGATGTCGCCGTCGCCGGTGGGGAGGTCGCGGGGGAGGGCGATGGTGGAGGCTTGCCGCCAGAGCCATCGCAGGCGGCGAGCGCCCAGGCGCCGAGGGAGACCAGGAAAGTGCGACGGTGCATGGGGACAGGCTAGCGGACGACCCGGCCGGGCGCAGGTCTCAGGGCCGGGCCTTCAGGCGCTGGCGGGCGAACGTGGTCACCAGGTCGGTGATGCCCATGAGACCCATGCCTTTGCCCATGGAGACGTCTTTGCCGAACACGGTGAACACCGAATCGCAGGGGACAGCAGCGACCGCTTCGAGGGGCTGGCCACTGAGGGTCTCATCCATGATGGCTGCCCAGGCTTTCGCGGAGAGTCCCTGGGGGTTTTCGACCGCGAAGTGGAACTTGAGCGTGCCGTCCGGCAGGTCTTCGGCCCAGACGTAGGCCTCGGATTCGCATTTCTGGACGTGGTGCTCTTCCGGGAAGGGTCGGGTGGCAATGTGTTCGGGCACTTCGGTGAAGCGGTCGGCGTACTCGATGAGCATGTCGATGCGCTCGCTCCGGTCGGCGAACTGGAAGTCTTCGAGGAGGGTTTTCAGGCCCTGCGGCATCTCCGTCATCATTCGATCCTATCAGGCAGGGGCGAGGGGGCCGGGCGCCCGGCCCCCTGTTCGCGGATGGTGCGGTGTGCGGGGCCTACCGTTCGACGGGGACGTTGACGGAGTTGCCCCATTCGGTCCACGAGCCGTCGTAGTTGCGGACGTTCGGGTAGCCGAGGAGGTAGCTGAGGACGAACCATGTGTGCGAGCTGCGTTCGCCGATGCGGCAGTAGGCGATGATGTCGTTGGCCGGGTTGAGGCCCTGTTCCTCCTCGTAGATGGCCTTCAGTTCGGCGGCGGTCTTGAAGGTGCCGTCCTCGGGGTTGGCCGCGCGAGCCCAGGGGACGTTCTTCGCGCCAGGGATGTGGCCGCCGCGAAGCACGCCCTCCTGCGGGTATTCGGGCATGTGGGTGCGTTCGCCCGAGTATTCCTGGGGGCTGCGGACATCGACGAGGCGGGTGCCGCCGCCAAGCTTCTTCAGCACCTCGTCGCGGAAGATACGGATCCTCGTGTCGTCGCGGTCGGAGGCGACGTAGGTGGTCGCGGGGTAGGTGGGGACTTCGCGCGTCAGGGGCCGGGCTTCCTTCTCCCACTTCAGGCGGCCGCCATCCATGACCTTTGCGCGGGTGTGGCCGAAGAGCTGGAACACCCAGAAGGCGTAGGTTGCCCACCAGTTGCTCTTGTCGCCATAGAACACGATGTCGGTATCGCGGGTGGCGCCGATGCGGCTCATGAGCTTTTCGAAGCCGTCGCGGTCCAGGTAGTCGCGGCGGAGGGGGTCGTTGAGGTCGGCGGCCCAATCGACCTGGACGGCGCCGGGGATGTGGCCGGAGGGGTAGAGGAGTTGGTCCTCGTTGGATTCGACGATGCGGATGTTGGGGTCGTTGAGGTGGGCGGCGACCCAATCGGTGCTGACGAGAACGGCGGGGTTGGCGTAGCCGCGTTCGGCGATATCTGGCATGTGGTCCTCCGTGGTGGTAGTTCGTTGGGTTTTGGAGAAGGGAACCCAGCTTACCGTGGGGGCAGGAGAAAGTCGAGTGATGAAGTCAACAATCGTCGGAAGTGCGAAGTGCGAAGTGCGAAGTGCGAAGTGCGAAGTGCGAAGTGCGAAGTGCGAAGTGCGAAGTGCGAAGTGCGAGGCGGTCGCCGCGACGCGGTGCCCAAAATCGGAAATCGGAAATCGTGAATCGCAAATGGTGGTGCGGGGCCGGGTGGGGCTGGCGGGAGTGCATGGGAGTCGAACCCACCCGCGACCGCTTGTGCGGCCGCGCAACCGTTTTGAAGACGGCGGAAGCCACCGGGCCCCCTCCACTCCCGCCGGAAGCGTAGCGGATGGCGCGAGGGTGTTGCGAGTTGCGAGGAGGACTCCTGGTTCTTTCCTCCTTCCTCTTTCCTCCTTCCGCTGGGGACGCTAGGCTGCGCGGCATGGGATTTCCGGTACTCATGGGCGCGCAAATCATGTGCACGAACGGGCTGGGGCCCGGGAACCTGATCGTCATCCCCAAGGGGCCGCCGGTGATGATGGAGGGCAAGCTGGTGGCGACGGTGATGGACTTCGCGCCGTTCGCCAACATCCCGCCATTCCCGCTGTGCAATGCACCGGCCAACCCGACGGTGATCGCGGCCACGGCCGCCGCGCTGGGGACCCCCACGCCCGCCGCCTGTGTGCCGGCGACGGCGGCGCCCTGGACGCCCGGTTCGCCGACGGTGAAGTGCGGGGCGTTCAATGTGCTCAACAATTCGAGCAAGCTGCAGTGCATGTGGGGAGGGTCGATCTCGGTCATGAACCCGGGAGCGACGAAGGAGATGGTGCCCTAGCCTCCCCGCACCCCTCCGGTCCCCATTTCCGATTTCCGATTCACGATTTTCGATTGGCTGAGGCGGGACGAGCCGTGGCCGCCCGGCCGGGCTAAGGACTGAGGACTAAGGACTAAAGCTTCCCCTCAGTTCCTGCTGCGGCCGAGCGCGATGCGTGCGGGGCCCGCGGTTTCGGCGGCACGCAGGCAGAGGGCGAGGCTGGCGACGTAGTCATCGTGTTTGCCCGGAGGGGCGGACCAGGCGACCTGGCCGCCCGCGCGGAGGTTCCGGCGGCAGGCGCGGAGTTCCTCCCAGGCGCGGCGGCTATCTGGCGAGGCATCTTCGGCAGGGAGGGCGAGGCGGCCCGAGCCGGCCGCGCCGATGAGCGCCCACCCGAGTTCGGACTTCGAGGCGGTGGTGAAGACGAGCCCAACCACGATGCGCCCCAGCAGCTGCTGGAGCTGGGCGACGAGCGGCGCGCCGAGGCCGGTCTCATCGGCGACGAGGCGTTCGACCCCCCAGTGCCGGGCGGCGGCCGCTACTTCAGCGGCGATGGAGTGGAGCGGGGCGCTCCGCCAGGAACGCCAGCCGACGACCTCGCAGCGGTTCTCCTCGATGCGGGCGATGGTAAGGACGGTGGAATCGGCGCCGGCGCCCTTGCCACCGAAGTCGAGGCCGGCGGCGTAACGCTCGCCGGCGCGGGGGCCGGGCAACAGCTCGTGGGTGCCGCGGAGGGCGGCGAGCTGGGCGCTATCGAGGAGGCTGGCGGCTTCGCGGGAGCTGACGAGCTCGTACTGCGTGAGAAAGAGGGGGTTGGTGGGGCCCAGGCGGGCCCGTTCGCCTTCGACGTAGCGGCCATAGGGCCTGGATTCGGCGGCGACCTCCTGCCAGCTGACCTGGTGGTGCCGGGGGTGGAAGGTTGGAGGCCGGCGGGCGAGCAGCTCGCGGTCGCGGGCGCGGTTGGCATCGACGGCGCGCTCGAGGAGGGTGGCGCCGTCCCAGGGGGTGCCGAAGAGGACTGTTGGGGCGCCGGTCGAGGCGGCCATGGGGCGGAACTGGCGGTCGAACCAGTCGGGGTCGATGTCCTGGGCCTCATCGGCGATGAGGGCGAAGGTTGCGGTGTGGCCAGCGACGTGCGCTTCGGGCGAGGCGCTGAGGAAGGTTGCGGTGACGCCGTTGCTGCGGAGGGTATTGTCCTCGGCGGCGATGGGGACGCCCCAGCGGCGGGCGAATCGGACGATGCCGGTGCGGGTGCGTTCGAGGCTGATGCGGGCCTGGGGGTAGAGGGTGGGGGCGCAAACGATGATGTGGCCTTCGCGGCGGGCGTAGTGCTGCATGAGGCAGGCGACGAGCGCCGCGGAGACTTCGTTCTTGCCGGCCTGGCGCGGGAACATGACGGTGAACTGGACGCCGGGGCTGGCAGGGAGCTGGCCCAGGAGGGACCGGAGGACGCCGGCCTGGTAGGGGCGGAGGGCGGGGAGGATGCGCATCGCGGGTATCGTCGCCACTGGCGAGTTTTCCCTCCAAGAGGCGGACGGCACCCTCCTGGACTAGGTAGCGGTAGCCGATGATGCAAACGGGACCCGCCCTTGGGGCCCCGGGGGACGTGTGACCACAGCCCGCAAGACCGGAGCGCTTCTGACCCGGCGCGCCTGGCGATTGCTGCCACTTTTCGTGCTCCTGGGCGGGCTGGGTGCGACCGTGTGGCTGGTCGCGATGGCGAGCGCTTCGGCGGACCGCCACGATACGGAGCGGCTCCACCGGCTTTCGGACGAGGCGGCGGACATGGTGCGGGAGCGGCTCGCGGTGTATTCGGACGGGTTGATCGCCGGCGCGGGCCTGCTGGCGGCATCGGACGAGGTGAGCCGGGACGAGTGGCGCGTGTTCGTGGAGAGCCTGGACCTGGCGAGCCGCTATCCGGGGATCAATGGGATGGGCGTGATCCACCCGGTTTCGGCGGCCGAGCTGGGCGCTTTCGAGGCGGAGCAGGCGGGGGAAGTGCCGGGCTACCGCGTGCATGCGGTGCCGGGGTTCAGCCCGGGCGAAATCCACTACCCGGTGCGCTACCTCGAACCGATCGAGCCGAACCGGAAGGCCGTGGGGCTCGATATGGCTTCGGAGCCGAACCGGAGGACCGCGGCCGAGCTCGCACGCGATACGGGAGTCCCCCAGGTGACCGGCCGCATCGTGCTGGTCACCGACGAACAGTCGCGGGCGGGGTTCTTGCTCTTCGTGCCGGTGTACCGCGCGGGGCTGCCGCTGACGACGGTGGAGGAACGCCGGGAGGCGTTCGCGGGCTGGGTGTATGCGCCGTTCGTGACGGAGGAGTTTCTCGCAGGCGTGCTGGGGAAGCTCGATGGCGAGGTAGATCTCCACGTGTATCAGCAACTCGCCGAGGATTCGCGGGAGGCGCTGTATCACTCGCTCGCCGGCGATGTGCCGGACCACGACCACGGCGACATCGAGACGCGCCACGTGACCCTCGCGGGGCAGATGTTCACCCTCGAGCTTTCGCGCGGGCCGGAGTTCGAGGCAGCCGGGCGGAGGACGCAGGCGATCATCCTGCTGGGAGGGCTGATCGTCTCCGTGTTGCTGGTGGTCCTGGTGGCGAAGCTGCAGGACGCGGGGAGAGCGGCGCACGAGCTGGCGGAACGGCGGACACGTCAGTTGAACGTGGCGCTGGCGTTCCAGAAGGGGATCCTGGATGGCGCCGGGAACGCGGTGATCGCGACGGATATCCACGGCATCGTGATGCTGTTCAACCCGGCCGCGGAAGAGTTGCTGGGCTACAGCGCGAGCGACCTGGTGGGGAAGCACAGCCCGGTGGTGTATCACGACCCCGCCGAGGTCCGGGCGCGGGCGGCGGAACTGACGATCGAGATGGGACGGCCCATCACGGCGGGGTTCGATGCGTGCATCGCGCGGGCGCGGTCGGGCGTGGCGGACTGCCGGGAGTGGACGTTCATCCGCAAGGATGGGAGCCGCGTGCCGGTGAGCCTCACGATGACAATGTTGCGGGATGGGGACGGCGCGCCGAGCGGGTACCTGGGCATCGCGCGCGACATCAGCGCCGAGAAGCAGGCGGAGGAAGAACTGCGCGAGAGCGAGACGCGCTTCCGGGCGGTGTTCGACCTCTCTCTCGACATGATCGCGACAGCGAACGAACAAGGGGTGCTTACGCAGGTGAACCCGGCGTGGGAGAAGTCGCTGGGGCACACGGAGGATGCCTTCGTGGGCAAGACTATCTGGACGCTGGTACATCCGGACGACCTGGCGGGCGGGATCGAGCGGGCACTGCCGGCGCTGCGGGGGACGCCGGTATACGACTCGCGGGTGCGGGTGCGGCATGCGAACGGAGGGTGGCGGTGGTTGTCGTTCAACCTGAGCCCGCTGAGCGCCCCGGGGGAAGCGTACATCGTCGCCCGGGATGTGACGGCGGAGGTGGCGGCGCGGCACGAGATGGAGGAGCTATTGGAGGTGTTGCGCGCGAGCACGGCGGCGATGGCGGAGCAGAACGCGGAGCTGGACCAATTGCGCGAGCAGGCGGAGTACCTGGCGAACCACGATACGCTCACGGGGACGCTGAACCGGCGGGCGTGGTTCGCCGCGGCGACTGCCACCAAGCCGACCGCGATCGCGATCTTCGATATCGACCACTTCAAGCGGGTGAACGACACCTACGGCCACCCCGCAGGCGATTCGGTGTTGTGCGAGGTGGCGTCGCGGCTGGATGTCGGGCTCCCCGAGGGGGCGCTGTTGGGGCGGCTCGGCGGGGAGGAGTTTGCCGTGCTGTTCACGGGGCCGCTGGCGGCCGCACGGGAAGCAGCGGCGCGGTGCATCGCCGCCGTGGCCGAGAGCGCAGTCGTGCTGTCCACGGGCGAGACGTTGGCGGTGACGGTCAGCGGGGGGCTGGCGTCGTGGCAGGCGCGGGGGCGTTCGCGGGAGGACTCGCTGGTGGCGACATACGACGCGGCGGACCGGGCGCTCTATGAGGCGAAGCACGCGGGCCGCCACCGGTTGGTGGTGGACCGGGCGGCGGCCTGAGGAGCGAGCTGGGCGGATGGCCTGTTAGGCGCTCCGCCGCCTGACCATGTAGACGGCGGCGCCAACGACCAACACGATCGCGATGGCAACGATCCCGGACATCACAACTGTCGCGGTGTTGTCGCCATCACCGTCGCTATCGCCGCCTCCGGTGGCGGGTGGCCCGGGCGCGCGCGTTGGGGTCGCGATGGGGGTGCTACCGCCGGCGGGCGTGGTGGTTGCCGCGGAAGTGGCGGCGGCGGTTGGCGTGCTGGTAGCCGGCGCCTGCGAGGTCGCCGTGGCGGTGGCGGCGGGAGTCGTCGCCGGAGTCGGCGTTGCCGTCGAGGTGTTTGTGGGGGCGATGGTTGAGGTGGCTGTGGCGGCGGCCCCCGTCACGACCACCTGGCCGGTCATCGATGGGTGGATGTCGCAGTGGTAGGCGAAGGTGCCGGCCGCGGAGAAGGTCTTCTGGTACGACGCTCCGCCCGCGATCTGCCCCGAGGCGAGCTCGCCACCGCTATCGGATGAGACGGTGTGGGGGATGCCGGCGTCGTTGTTGGTCCAGGTGACGGTGTCGCCGACGCCGACCGTGACAGTGCCCGGGGCAAAGGCGAAATCGGCGATGGAAACCGCGGCGCTGGCGGCCCCGGCGGAGTGCGGGCGTGGGGCGAAGGCGGCTGCGGCAGCGATAACAGCGGCGGCGAGGAGTGCCGCCGGCCCGGGGCCCGGCAGGATTCTGGTCATGTGCGTGTTGTCCCTTCGCGGCCGGCGTGGTGGGCCGTTGTGGAGAGCTACGCGGCGCACCACATGCCGGGATTGGTTGCATGTGCAAAATCTCCGGCATGTGGCAGCGGCCAGTTAAGGCGGGGTACAGGTTTCAGGCGGCCTTTGCGGCGTGGCGGGCTTCGGCGGCGCCGCGGACCGCCGCCTGGATGCCGAGAAGCCCCTCCCGGGTGAGCCCGCCGCTGGCGATCAGGTCGTTGAGCGCGTAGGCGGCTGCGGTGGCGCGGGCGCGGCGCTCTTCGTGCTTTGCCAGGTGCTCTTCGATGGTGCCGCCGGTGGCGTAGCCGGCGAGGATGGCATCGGCGGTGTTGTCGGCATCGCGGAACGCATCGGCGATGCCCGAAGCGAGGATGGGGTCCTTCAGGTAGGCGGCATCACCCGCGAGGGCCCAGCCGGGGCCGGCGGACTTGCGGTAGTAGGCGGCGGTGCCGGTCGAGCCCTGGATGCGTTCGACGCGCCGCGCGCGGCGGAAGCGTTCGGCGACGAACGGGTTGCTGGCGAAGGCACGGGCGATCGCGGCTTCCGGGTCGGCCCGGACTTCGTCGAGTTTCGCCACGGGCCAGTAGCCGCCGATACAGGCGAGGCCCCAGTTGGTGGGGAAGGCATAGGCGGCGATGCCATCCTGGACGTAGGTTTCCATGGCGCTCGATTCCCAGTCTTTGTAGTAGGCGAAGTAGGTGATGGCGCGGACCGGGCGCTCGTTGTACTTCGGCGCATCGACCTGGCGGGCGACGAAGGAGTTGCGCCCGTCGGCGCCGACGACCAGGCGGGCGCGTTCGACCACTTCGTTGCCGGCGCGGTCGCGGCCGACGATTCCGGCGATGCGGCCGTCTTCGCAGATGAGGCTCTGGACGCTGAAGCCGGTGCGGAGTTCGGCGCCGGCGTTACCGGCGGCATCAGCGAGGATGGTATCGAGCACGCTTCGGCGCGGGGCGATCGCGGGGTAGGGGTTGAGTTCGGCGTGGATGTTCACGGCGAAGCCATCGACGCCCATCACGATGCGCCGGAGGGCGGGGAGATCGCTGCGCAGGACCTCATCGAGCACACCCCAGCGCTCGAGGCGTTCGAGCGAATCGCCGGTGAGCATGTGGGTGGAGAGCACGTCGCTCGGGAACGAAGTGCGGTCGACGGCGAGCACCCGAAGCCCGCCGTTGGCGAGGCGAAGAGCGAGGGGTGCCCCGGCCACGCGCGCACCGACAATGATGACGTCGTACATGTGGTTCCTCCATGTGGGCCGGGGCCCCGGATGGATCCCACCGTAGGCAGGCCGTCCGGGGGGGCTCTATGAACGGAGTCACGGAGGCCCGTGGCTTCCGCCGAAGGGACTACCCGGCGGGGAGGAGGACGGTGAAGGTGGAGCCGCGTCCAGGCTCGGAGTTGAGGGCGATGGCGCCGTCGTGGGCGCGGACCGCCCCGAGGGCGGAGGCGAGCCCGAGGCCGTGGCCCGATTCCTTCGTGGTGAAGAACGGGTCGAAGATGCGCGTCTGGGTGTTCGCGTCCATCCCGATGCCGTCGTCGGAAACCTGGATCATGGCGTACTTCGCGGCGGTCCTCGCGGCGACCAGCGGCGAGGGGGCGGCTTCGCCCGGGTCCTCGACGGTAGACGTGCGGACGACGACGCGGCTGCCGGAACCGCGGGTTGCCTCCACGGCGTTGACCAGGAGGTTGAGGACGAGCTGGCGGAGCTGGATGGCATCGGCTTCGACCGGGGGTACGGGGGCGAACTCCAGGTCGATCCGGACGGGGGCCCCGGGAAGCTTGCGCGCATAGCCGGCGACCTCGGTGGCCAGGGCCGAGATGTCGACGGGGCCGGTGTGCCGCTCGCTCTTGCCGGCGAAGGTAAGGAGCTGTTCGATGAGCTCGGAGGCCCGGGTGACGGCGCCGCGGGCTTCGGCGAGGTAGTTGCGGAGCTCTTCGGGGGTGGCGCCCATCTCCGCGAGTTCGATGTTCGCGGCGATGACGGTGAGGAGGTTATTGAAGTCGTGGGCGATGCCGCTGGCCATCAGGCCGAGGCTTTCGAGTTTCAGGGCCTGGACGCGGGCTTCTTCGAGCCGCTTACGCTCGGTGATGTCGCGGATGGCCACGGTCGCGCCGATGACTTCGCCGCGGATGCCAACGACGGGCGAGAACGCGCCTTCGACCCAGCCGGGGGAGAGGCCGGGGATGCGGAACTCGCGTTCGATGGAGAACGTCTTCCCGGAGAGGGCGTTCTGGACTTCGTTGAGGAAGGGGCGGCTTTCGCGGAAGAAGGGGTAGTCGAGGAGGTTGGTGCCTTCGACGACTGCGGTGCCGGTGACACGTTCGAAGAGGCGGCCGGCGCGGGCGTTGATCCGGCGTATGGCCAGGTCCGCGCTGACGATCATCATGGCATCGCGCGAGCCGCGAAAGACGGCCTCGGTCTCGGCGCGCGATTCGGCCAGTGCCTGCTGGGCGAGCTTCTCGTGGGTGATATCCATGTAGACCCCGACCATGCGGAGCGGCGTGCCATCGGGGGCGCGTTCGGTGACCCTCCCGCGGGAGCGGATCCAGCACCACTCGCCGGTGGCGGTGTGGAGGCGCCACTCCGACTCGTACATCTCGGTTTCGCCGTCCAGGTGGGCACGCCAGGCGCGGGTGACGGCCTTCTGGTCGCCGCGGTGCATATGCTGGAGGAAGTCGAACGTCTCGACGGGGCCCTCGTGGTGGTGGCCGAAGGCTTCCCAGAAGCCATCCTGGAAGATGGTGGTCTCGGCGACGAGGTCGGCCTGCCACGGCCAGAGGCCGGCGGCTTCGACGGCAACGCGGAGGACATCGGGGTCCGGGAGCGCGGGGGGTTGGCGCGTGTCGGTCATGGTGGCGAGCTGGAGCGAGGGGCGGTGCGCGGGCTCCTGAGTGGATCGTAGCCGATCGGGCGTCGCGGCGGCGTGGGCCGGGCGAAGGGGAGGGGCGCCCGGCCGGGAGCATCTCGCGCCTCGCACCTTGCGACTCTACGATTCGCGGCATGATCCCGAAGGACGACCTGATCAACTACGTCGGCAACGTGCACGCGCGGACCTACGAGGCGGTCGAGCGGCTGGCGGATGGCCACCTGCACTGGCGGCCCGCGCCGGGGGAGTTCAGCGTGGCAGAACTGGTCACGCATATCGCGAACGCGCGGCTGATGAACATCGGCGCCATCCAGACCGGGGTGACGAAGTACAAACACCATGCGGTGAAGGACGGGGTGACCGCGGCCGAGTTGCGGCGGCTGGTGTTGCGGACGGGGAAGAAGACGGTGGCGGGGCTCGTGGATGCGGACCTGGAGCGGATTATCCCGAACCTTGCGGGGCCGGCGTTCCCGGCATGGCGGCGGGTGCTGGGCGGGCTTATCGAGCACGAGACGCACCATCGGAGCCAGCTGTGCAGCTACCTGGCGGCGCTGCAGATGGAGCCGCCGCCGCTGTTCGGGCTGCATGTGGAGGATCTGCCGCGGTAGGGAGTCCCCCAGCCCTGACCTCCCAGCCACCATTTCCGATTGACGATTCACGATTCACGCGGCGCCGAACTGCCCGCCGCGATCATCCGAGGCGCGCCCGGGATGGCGCGCTGCCACTCCCCGCCAGCGCAGCGCCGCGGGACGTCGGCTTCGCCAGAGGGAGAAAGAGCGACCCGCCCCCTAGCCAGCAAGCGCTGGCAAGCTGCCCTCCGGGCAACCTTTCGGGAAGCGGGCCATTTTCACCGTCATTATCGGCATGGCCGGGCAAGTTGTCACTACGATGTCTCGCGTGCGCGAAAGTGTTCGCTCGCTCAGGATTGCGGCGTGCTGGTGTTTGCGGACGAGTCGGGCGACCCGGGACCTGTCGGAAAGGCGGAGCAAGTGAGCGGTTTACCGTGGCAGTCGTGGCATTCGAGTCTGCCAAGGATGCACAGGACTGCGAGGCAAGAATCAGGATGCTTCGTGCTCGACTGAGTGTGTCGGCGCGCTCAGAGTTTCGTTTTCGAAACGATAGGCACGAACGGAGGTTGCAATTGCTGGCTGCGATCGCTCCCGCTCGTTTCCTGGTGGCGGCGGCAAGTACCTCGAAGGCGGATCGGGATCAGATCTCGTTTGGCCGGGTCTGTGTCGCGGCGATCGAGGAACTCCCGCCGTCGCCGCCCCTGAGAATTGTCGCCGACGAAACCGGGGGCCGGGCGCACAGGACGCAACTCAGCCGCGAGCTCCGACTGGTGCTCGGTGAGCGATTACGTTCGCTGAGGACCGCCCGATCCCAGAGCGAGGACCTGCTGCAGGTCGCGGACTATGCTGCCGGGATTGCAGCCAGATTGGCAGGTGGACGGGCGGGCGGGGAAGAGTACTTGGATGCACTTGGCCGCCATCGATTCACCCTGAAACTGATCGGGTGAGATCAGAGTGCCCGCGGGATCACGGCTCTGGTGGCGCCAACCGTTCATCCTTCTCCGATCCCCCTCCTCCCTCGTCCCCGTGACACCCACCCGTTGCACCTTCCGGCCTCCCCTGCCCAACCTCCGCCCATGCCCCGCCTCGCATCCCGCACCCCGGCCCGCAAAGTCGAACGCACGCTAACGCACGTGCGTCGGCATGCGTCACCTATGCGTCGGAATGCGTCGCCAAGTTGGAAGGTTTTCCGCACGACGCATGCCCGGGCACGCCTCGCAGATCGCCTCTCGAAACTCGCAACCCAACACCCACCGCACACCACCGCACGTGCGGTGCAATGCGGTGACCATGCGGTGCCGTGCGGATCCATGCTGAAGAAAGTTCTCTGCCCACCGCACGCGACGCCCTCAACCCGGTGCACCTGGCACCTGGCGCTTCTGGTTGGCGCGCCTCGGATGGGGCCGGTTGGCGGTCAATCGTGAATCGGCAATCGGAAATGGAGGGGCGGGTGTAGAAGAGATGCGGTGGCGTAGACTGCGCCGCCATGAGCACGTGGTTCGATACGGCGCGGTTCGGGATGTTCATTCACTGGGGGCATTCGTCGCAGCAGGGCGTCGAGCTCTCGTGGCCGATGGTGGGTGGCAATGCGGCGCTGCCGCGCGGCGACATGTCCGTGGCCGAGTACCAGGCCTCGGCGGCGACGTTCAACCCCGCGCAGTGGGACCCTGTTGGGTTGGCGCGGATGGCCAAAGGCCTGGGGATGCAGTACGCGGTGTTCACCACCAAGCACCACGACGGCTATGCGATGTTCCACACGAAGACCTCGGACTTCGGCGTCGAGCACTCGCCATACGGGCGGGACATCGTGCGCGAGTTCGTCGAGGCGTTCCGGTCGGAGGGGCTGCGCATCGGGCTGTACTTCTCGCTGATCGACTGGCACCACCCGGACTACCCGGCGTTCACGGACGCGGACCGGCCGTACCGCTTCGGGCGTTCGAAGTCGCCGGCGCCGGAGCAGTGGGAGCGGTTCACAGCGGTGATGTTCGAGCAGGTGCGCGAGCTGCTGACGAACTATGGCCCGATCGACGTGTTCTGGTTCGACGGCGGATGGGAGCGCACGCCGGAGCAATGGCGGGCGAGGGAGCTGGAGGCGCTCATCCGCGGACTGCAGCCCGGGATCCTGCTGAACGACCGGTTGCCGGGTGTCGGCGACTTCGAAACGCCCGAGCAGTTCGTGCCGGCGCAGGCGCCGGGCCGCACGTGGGAGACGTGCATGACGCTGAACGAGAGCTGGGGCTACAACCCGGACGACGGGGCGTGGAAGCCGCCGCGGCAGGTGGTGCACACGCTCTGCGAGGTGGCCGCCAGGGGCGGGAACCTGCTGCTGAACGTGAGCCCGATGGGCGACGGCGCGATCATGCCGGAGCAGCGCGCCATCCTGGGGGCCATGCAGCGCTGGCTCAGCCAGAACGGCGAGAGCATCACCGGGACGGAGCCCGGGCTGGAGCCCTGGCAGTTCTACGGGCCGTCAACGAAACGCGGCGACACGACCTACCTCCACCTGCTGATGCGGCCCTACGAGACGGTCACGGTGCGGGGCGTGCCGATCAGGCACGTGAAGCGGGTGCGGGTGCTGGCCAGCGGCCGGGAACTCGCGTTCACGACACGCTGCGCGATCATCGACCAGTTCTTCAACCCGGACCCGCCCGGGGAACTCACGATCCAGGTGCCGGAAGACGCTCTGGACCCGTTCGCCACCGTGCTGGCGATCGACATGGGCTAACGAGGAACAAGGAGAACACGGAGGCGCAGAGCTTGGGAGGGGGAGGAGGAGGGCCGCTCCCGTGTTCTTACTCCTTCCCCTCCGCTTCTCTGCGCCTCGTTGTTGGGTTCGCGGCTGGCGGTCTCAGATCTGGCTGTAGCGGGAGGGAAGAGGGAGAAGTTCCCACGCCTCCCCCGTCCGCAGTCTTCCTCTGCGCCTCCGCGCCTCATTGTTGACTTCGTCGCAGGCGGGCTCAGATCTGGCTGTAACCGGAACCCTTGCGGTCGATGCCGGTGCCCTTGCCGTCCTTGATCCAGCCGAACTCCTGGAGGATTTCCTGGCTATAGGTGACGCGGCCAGTCACCTTGTCCAGCGGTTCGCTGGCGAGGAGGAGGGCGGCCCTGGCCATCAGGATGGGGTGCTCGCCGCGGGGGTCATCCATGCCGGTGACCAGGTGGTGGTGGACGGTGCCGGGGGTGGGGACGACCTGGGAGGGCGAGACGCAGGTGACGCTCACGCCATCCTGGTAGACCTCGGAGGCGAGGCCCTGGGTGAAGCGCTCGAGGGCGGCCTTTTCGGCGCCGTAGAGGGTGCCGCCGCGGCCGAAGTCTCCCTTGTAGGGTCCGCGGCCGGGGCCGATGGCCGCGCCAGAGGAGATGTTGACGATCGAGCCAGCCTTGCGCGCGAGCATGTCGGGCAGGACGAGCTGGCTGAAGTAGAACGGGGCATGGAAGTTGACGCCGATCGAGCGGTGCCACTTGCTGATGGGGTAGTCCTTGATCGGGATGAAGTAGGTGAGGGCGGCGTTGTTCACGAGGACGTCGATGGGGCCGTACTTTGCGCGGGTCTCCTCGACGGCGCGGACGCACTGGTCGTAGTCGGAGATGTCGGCGGTGATGGCGGTTGCCTCGCCGCCGGCGGTCCTGATCGTGTTGACGGTGTGTTCGAGCGAGCCTTCGAGGACGTGGTCGCCTTCTTTGAGGGTGCGGGCGACGCAGGCGACCTTGCCGCCTTCTTCAGCGAAGAGGCGGGCGATCTCGGCGCCGATGCCGCGGCTCGCGCCGGTGACGATGACAACCTTGCCATCAAGCTTTCCCATGGGGGTTCCTCCTGACGTGTACGTAAGCGTTGGGATTGTAGCAGGGCGGTTGGCGGTTGGCGGTTGGCGGTTGGCCGGGGCGGGCGGAGGGGCAGATTCCGGTGGTCTGAGGGGATATACTCAATGTATGGACAAGGCAGGGGCCCGCGCCGCGCACGATCTGATGCTGAAACGCATCGAACAGAGTCTGAAGGACGAGGATCGGGATAACGCCTTGATGTGGCGTGGCAAGAGCGATGCTGAATGTGCCCGGGCAATCGCAGAATGCAGCGACCTCGGAGACGCGCTCTTGCGGTCCCGAGGCAGGCCGGTCGATTACGGTGAGTTGGATTTTCCGCCTCTGCCGAGGCACTGAGTGGAACTGACGGCGCTGAGTGAGGGTGTGCGCTTGCTGGATGAGGCGCTCCGTGACCGCAGGATTCCATATGCCTTTGGTGGAGCGATTGCTTACGGTCTCCCGAGAGGTACCAACATATCGATCGGTGGTTGACGGAGATCCTGGGCGCGGACGACATCCGGATAGGACGCTTACGCCAGGCCGCCGCCGCGGCGAGCGATGCTGTGGCCGACTAGCAGCTGTTTCGGCGTCGGAGCGATCCCGTAGGACGAACCAGGTGGGCACGGTGGTGGGCTGGCCACCTGGGTGGAGGTACGAGAGCTCCCCGATGCGGGTTTCGTGGAGGAACACGCTGACGTCGGCGGGGGTCATTGCGGGCATCGCCGGGATTATGGCACGTGACCCGGTACGTTTCAGGGTGCGGCGGTACCATTTGCTCGACAACCGGCGGGGAACATAACCATGCAGCTCTTTCTCGATACCGCATCCATCGACGATGTCCGCGCGGCCGCGCGGTACGGCGTGATTTCCGGCGTGACGACCAACCCGAGCCTGCTGGCCAAAGAAGGCGGCGTCAGCTACCGCCAGCGCATCCAGGAGATCGCGGCGGTCATCGACGGGCCGATCTCGGCGGAGTGCGTTTCGCGCAAGGCCGACGACCTGGTGGTCGAGGCGCGCGAGCTGGCTTCGTGGCACCCGAACGTGGTGGTGAAGATCCCGATCGACGCCGAAGGGCTGGAGGCGATCCACCGCTGTAGCGCCGAGGGCATCCGGATCAACACGACGCTCATCTTCAACACGAACCAGGCGCTGCTGGCGGCGCTGGCGGGTGCGGCCTTCCTCAGCCCCTTCGTGGGCCGGCTGGATGACGTGAGCTACGACGGGATGGAGTTGATCCACCAGTGCGTCAGCCTGGTAGAGACGCACAACCTGCCGGCGCGCGTGCTGGCGGCGAGCCTGCGGCACCCGCTGCACGTGACGCAGGCGGCGATGGCAGGGGCGCACATCGGGACGATCCCGCCGTCGCTTATCCCTCAGATGCTGAAGCACCCACTGACGGACATCGGGATCGACCGGTTTTTGGACGACGCCCGCAAGGCGGGGTTGATCTGAGGGAGGCGGGAGGAGCCAAACATGAAGGTCAGCCGCGAAATCCCCCGGCCGTCGAGCCGCTTGCTCACTGGCTGATGGGTCGCGGCTACCGGCGCATGGCGAGCACCCCAAGGCTGGCTGACAGCGCCAGGACGAACCCGCCCACGAGGACAGCCCATGCGTGATCAGCGGGCCGCGCGGTGCCAGGGCTGTCGCCGACATCGGGCGGGCCCGGCGTCGCGACCCGGGCGATGAGCGCATCCGCCAGTTCGGCGAAGTGCCCGAACTCGGCGAACTCAGCAGTCGAGACCACGACGCGGATGAAGCCCCCGGTACAGCTTTCCGGCGGGATTGTCCGGGTGAGACGGAAGGCGCCGGTGGCATCGGGCGTGAGGGTGGCACCAGATGTTTCGCCGCTGAGGCGGACGAGCAGCGGCACCACCGGGACGAAGCCCGTGCCCTCGATAGTCAGGTCCTGGCCGCAGCGCGCACGGTCGGGCGAGACGGCGAAGGCGCGTTCTCGCGCAGGCGGCCGGACATCCGGGTCGAGCGCCGGCCCCACGATTTCGACAAGCTCTCCGAGTTCTGCCGAACCGTCAGGGTGCCGCATGACCCTGAAAGCGGAGTAACTCACGATGGCGCTCGTCCCGGGCGCAGTGCCACAGCCGTAGCCCGGCCCATAGGGGGTGGCGGTGGCGAATGTGCCACTGGCACCGACTTCCAGGACGGCAAGGATCGGGCCGAAGGATTCGCGGATGGCGTATTCGCCTGCGGGGAAGCGGTCGCCAACGAACGACACCGGCTCGCCGCAGGTGACCACGGTCGGGTCGACCGTGAGCAGCGGGGCCTCCGGGTTGGCGTCGGCGACGAGTTCGGCCAGGCGGACGGCCCCAGTGTAGGCCGGGTCCGCCGCGGTGGGGGCGTCGTCCGAGGCGTAGAGCAGGACCCACGCTTCGGCGCGGAGCGGCCCGTCTGCCTCGTCTTCGAAGAGACCGGTGATGACGTACTTCCCTTCGATGTCCTGCGGGAACTGGGGGCACATGATGGGCACGCCCGGTACCGGGATGCGGGCGGTGGCGGTCACCCGGGCGCCGTCCGCGACGCCGCGGTAGCCCCTGACGACATCGAAAGCCAGGGTGTGGGTGGTGTAAACGCTGTCGGAGGAATCGGCAGGTCCGACTTTGGCAACGCGCCCTTCGAGGATGACCTTCGCCGAGAGCATCACTTCATGGCCGGGCGGGCCCGAGCAGGCGGCCGCCGGCCTGGACTCTGTTGTCGT
>WBZO01001940.1_pt1 | contig 29316 bp, 17 predicted proteins | sample 5204261 | NCBI WGS metagenome assembly WBZO01 (sample SAMN12412400, study PRJNA552823) | activated sludge metagenome | isolation source: activated sludge from anammox sidestream of wastewater treatment plant... | place: USA: North Carolina | collected 2017-09
GGCGATGCGCTTGTACAGCGTCAGGCGCGTGTTGACGTCGGGCAGGTAGTCGTCGGGAATGAGTGCGGGGATGTTGAGCACGATCTCCGCTTCGCTCTCGCTGGCCAGCTCGAAGTCGGGCACCTTGCCCTGGCGCAGGGCGCGTACCGCGCGGTCGAGCATTTCGCTGTACAGCGCAAAGCCGACTTCCTCGATCTGGCCGGACTGCTCCTCGCCAAGCAGCTCGCCGGCGCCACGGATTTCCAGGTCGTGGGTGGCCAGCGTGAAGCCGGCGCCCAGTTCGTCGAGCGAGGCCAATGCTTCGAGGCGCTTTTCCGCGTCGGCGGTGATGGTGCGCCCGTCGGGCACCATGAGGTAGGCGTAGGCACGGTGGTGCGAACGCCCCACGCGGCCACGCAGCTGATGCAGCTGGGCCAGGCCGAAGCGGTCGGCGCGGTTGATGATGATGGTGTTGGCGCTGGGCACGTCGATGCCCGATTCGATGATCGTGGTGGCGACCAGCACGTTGAAGCGCTGCCGGTAGAAGTCGAGCATGATCTGTTCGAGTTCCTTGTCCGGCATCTGGCCATGCGCGTAGCGGATGCGCGCCTCGGGCATCAGCTCGGCCAGTTCGCGGGCGGTTTTTTCGATGGTGTCGACGTCGTTGTGCAGAAAGTACACCTGGCCGCCGCGCGCGTGTTCGCGCTGCATGGCCTCGCGCACGGTGGCCGCGTCGTAGGGGCCGACGAAGGTCTGCACGGCCAGGCGGTGCGCCGGTGGCGTGGCGATGATCGACAGGTCGCGCAGGCCGGCCATGGCCATGTTGAGCGTGCGCGGAATCGGCGTGGCGGTGAGGGTGAGCACGTCGACTTCGGCGCGCAGCTTCTTAAGGGCTTCCTTCTGGCGCACGCCAAAGCGCTGTTCCTCGTCAATGATGACCAGGCCCAGGTCCTTGAACTTGACGTCGCTCTGCACGAGCTTGTGCGTGCCGATCATGACGTCGATCTGGCCCTGCGCGAGCTTGTCGAGCGCGGCGCGGATTTCCTTGGGCGATTTGAAGCGCGACAGCACTTCGACGCGGATCGGCCAGTCGGCAAAGCGGTCGCGGAAGTTCTGGTAATGCTGCTGCGCCAGCAGGGTGGTCGGCGCCAGCACGGCGACCTGCTTGCCGGCGGTGGCGGCGACGAAGGCGGCGCGCAGCGCGACCTCGGTCTTGCCGAAGCCGACGTCGCCGCAGACCACGCGGTCCATCGGCTTGCCGCTGGCGAGATCGTCGATGACGGCGGCGATGGCGGTGGCTTGGTCGGGCGTTTCCTCGAACGGGAAGGCGGCGGCGAATTGCTCGGCCATCTCGCGGTCGATCGGCAGAGCCACGCCCTGGCGTGCTTCGCGCTGCGCGTAGATGGCGAGCAGCTCGGCGGCGGCATCGCGGACTTTTTCGGCGGCTTTCTTGCGGGCGCGTTCCCAGGCGTCGCCGCCGAGGGCGTGCAGCGGCGCCAGTTCGGGCACGCTGCCCGAGTAGCGCGACACCAGGTGCAGTTGCGCGACCGGCACGTAGAGCTTGTCGCCCTTGGCGTACTCGATGGCAAGGAACTCGGCGTTGGCACCGCCGACATCGAGCTTGATCAGGCCCTGGTAGCGACCCACGCCATGATCGACGTGCACGATGGGGGCGCCGATCGACAGTTCGGACAGGTCGCGCAGTACCGCTTCGGGGTCGCGCGCGGCGCGCTTGCGGCGGCGGTTTTGCTGTGCGCGTTCGCCGAACAGTTCGCGTTCGGTGAGCACGGTAACCGCAGGGTGGTCGAACGCAAAGCCGCTTTCCAGCGGGGCGACGGTGATGCAGAAGCGATTGGACGATGCGTCGTCGGCAAACTCCTGCCACGAGGCGATCGGCAGCGGGCGCAGCTGCGCGGCGGCGAGCTGTTCGATCATGGCCTCGCGGCGGCCTGCGGAGTCGACCGCGATCAGCACGCGTCCGGGATAGGCGGCGAGATAGCGGCGCAGCGCCTCGCCGGCTTCCTCGCCCTTGCGGTTGAGCGGCAGCGATGGTGCTGGTTGGGTGCCCAGGTCGAGCACGTGTTCGTTGCTGCCCTTGGCAACCACTTCCACGCGCAGCGCTTGGTTGAGTCGCTCGCGCAGCTGCTGCGGCGAGAGGTACAGGTCGATCGGCGGCAGCACCGGACGCTCGACGTCGTGCGCGCGCTGCTCCCAGCGCTGCGTGGTCTGCGTCCAGAACGTTTCGGCGGCATCGAGGGTGCCTTCGCCGAGCACGAACAGCGCGTTGTCGGGCAGGTAGTCGAACAGGGTGTGGGTGTGTTCGAAGAACAGCGGCAGGTAGTACTCGATGCCGGCCGGCGCGCCGCCTTCCTTGATGTCCTGATACAGCGGGCAGCGCCGTGGGTCGATCGGAAAGCGCTCGCGCAGGGTGTTGCGGAATGCCCGCGTCGAAGCCTCGGTGAGCGGAAATTCGCGCGCGGGCAGCAGGCGCACTGCGTCGACCTTGTGCTCGGAGCGTTGGGTTTCGGGATCGAAGGTGCGGATCGAATCGATTTCGTCGTCGAGCAGCTCGATGCGGTACGGCGTGGGGCTGCCCATCGGGTACAGGTCGAGCAGGGCGCCGCGCACCGCGAAGTCGCCCGGTTCGAGCACTTGCGGCACGTTGCGATAGCCGGCGGCGGCCAGGCGGCGCTGTTCGGCGGCAAGGTCGAGCTTCTGTTGCAGTTCGAGCACGAGGCTCGATGCGCCCAGATAGCTGCGCGGCGCCAGGCGCTGCATGAGCGTGGCCACCGGCACCACCAGCACGCCGTGCTGCAGCGAGGGCAGCCGGTACAAGGTGGCGATGCGCTGCGAGACGATTTCGGCGTGCGGCGAGAACAGGTCGTAAGGCAGGGTTTCCCAGTCCGGAAACTGCAGGACTTCGATCTGCTGGCCGGCAAATACCGCGATTTCCGCTTCGAGTGCATGGGCGGCGTGCGTGTCGCGGGTCAGGGCCACGACCAGGCCGGCATGCGCGCGTCCGGCCTGCGCCAGCGCGAGCGCGAAAGCCGAGCCATGCGGCGCGGCCCAGAAACGGCGTTGCTTGATCGACGCCGGGAGCGGAGGCTGGATCAATGAAGGGTTCATCGGCGGGGTGCGCTGCGCGACGAAGGTCGCGGGAGATCGCACAAGTGCAGAAAGGCACCATTCTAGCAGGCGCGATGCCGGGATCTTTACCGCGCATTTACGCCGCGCCACGCGGTATGCGGGGGCGGGATCGGGGAAAATGACACGGATGAGCATCGAGAAACCAGAGGCAGTGAAGCGGTGGTGGGCGCGGTCGTTGAGCGGCGCGCTGGGATTGGGCGTGCTGGCGCTGGCGGCCTGTTCGCGGCCGGCGCCGCCGCACAAGCCGGCACCGGCGCCGGTGACGGTGACGCAGGTGGCCGTGCGCGACATGCCGGTGCTGCTGAGTGCGCCGGGCACGGTCGAGGCGATCAATGCGGTGGCGGTCAAGTCGCAGATCAGCGGCCAGCTGCTCGAAGCGCTGGTCAAGGATGGTGCCGACGTCAAGCAGGGCGAGCTCATGTTCCGCATCGATCCACGGCCTGCGCAGGCGGCCTTGCAGCAGGCGCTGGCCAGCCAGGCCCGGGATCAGGCCAAGCTGGCGCAGGCGCGCGCGCAAGTCGAGCGCTACAAGGACGTGGCGGCCAAGGGGTATCTGTCGGCGGACGAAATGGCGCAGTACCGCACCAACCTCGACGTCGCCGTCGAGACGGTGAAGGCCGATGCGGCCAGCGTCGCGGCGGCGCGCGTGGATCTCACCTACACCGACATCCGCGCCCCGATTTCCGGTCGCCTGGGACGCATCCAGATCCAGCCCGGCAACGTGGTCAAGGCCAACGACACGGGCGCGCTGGTGACGATCAACCAGATCGAGCCGATCTATGTCTCGTTCGCGCTGCCGGCAGCGCAGATCGGGCGATTGCAGGCGGCGCAGAAGGCAGGAGCCCCGCTGCACGTGCAGGCGGCCATCGATGGCGTGGATGAGCGGGTGGAGGGCGCGGTGGCCTTCATCGACAACGCGGTCGACACCGCCACCGGCACGATTCGCCTGCGTGCGCAGTTTGCCAATGACGAGCATCGCCTGTGGCCGGGACAGCTGGTCGATGTGACCCTGGTGCTGGGACACGATGCGAGCGCGCGGGTGATTCCCGATCGCGCCGTGCAGCAGGGGCAGGGCGGTGCCTACGTGTTCGTGGTCAAGACGGGCAATGTCGCCGAGCAGCGCAAGGTGGTGGTGGCGCGCACGGTCGGGCATGAAGCGGTCATTGCCGACGGCCTGTCGCCGGGCGAAACGGTGGTGCTCGATGGCCAGTCGCGGGTGGAGGATGGGGCGGCGCTGAGGATCGAAACTGCGCAGGCCGGATCGTGAACGTTTCGGAGATCTTCATCCGCCGGCCGGTGATGACCACGCTGGTCATGATCGGCATCCTGGTGTTTGGCATCGTCGGCTATCGCGCCCTGCCGGTGGCGGCATTGCCGAATGTGGATTTTCCGACCATCCAGGTCAGCGCCAATCTGCCCGGCGCATCGCCGGAGACGATGGCGGCGGCGGTGGCCACGCCGCTCGAAAAGCAGTTCTCGACCATTCCCGCGATCGACTCGATGACCTCGTCGAGCTCACTCGGCAGCACGCAGATCACGCTGCAGTTCTCCCTGGATCGCAACATCGACGCGGCGGCGCAGGATGTGCAGGCGGCGATATCGTCGGCACTGCATCACCTGCCCTCGCAGATGACCTCGCCGCCGACCCTGCGCAAGGTCAATCCGGCGGATTCGCCGATTTTCTACATTGCCTTCACCTCGACCACGCTGAAGCTGTCGGCGCTCAACGAGTACGCCGAAAACACGCTCGCGCAGCGCCTGTCGATGGTGGGTGGCGTGGCCCAGGTCAATGTCTGGGGCTCGCAGAAGTACGCCGTGCGCATCGACCTGGATCCGGCTGCGCTGGCGGCGCGCGGGCTGGGCATCGACGCCATCGCCAATGCCGTCGGACGCGGCAATGTGAACCTGCCCACCGGCACGCTGTACGGCCCCAACCGCGTCTACAACGTGATGGTCGATGGCCAGATGCACAATGCCGCCGCGTTCGGCGACCTCATCGTCAGCTACCGCGATGGCGCGCCGGTGCGGCTCAGGGACGTCGCGCATGTCTACGACGGTGTGCAGAACGACAAGGGTGGCGCGCTGCTCAATGGCGAGCGCGGCATCGTGCTGGCGGTGCAGCGCCAGCCGGGTGCGAACACGATCCAGGTGGTCGATGACATCCGCGCCCTGCTGCCGGCGTTCGAGCGCACGCTGCCGGCCGGTGCGCGCCTGCAGGTCATCTACGACCGTTCGCAGAGCATCCGCGAGTCGGTGGCCGAAGTGAAGTTCAGCCTGCTGCTGGCACTGGCGCTGGTGGTGATGGTGATCTTCGTGTTCCTGCGCAACGTGTCGGCCACCGTGATCCCGTCGCTGGCCCTGCCGATGTCGATCGTCGGCACGTTCGCGGTGATGTATGCGTTTGGATTCTCGATCGACAACCTGTCGCTGATGGCGCTGACGCTGGCTGTCGGCTTCGTCGTCGATGATGCGATCGTGATGCTGGAGAACATCTCCCGCCACATGGAAATGGGCAAGGATCGCCTGCAGGCGACCTTCGATGGTGCGCGCGAGATCGGGTTCACCATCGTGTCGATGACGCTGTCGCTGGCGGCGGTGTTCATCCCGGTGGTGTTCATGGGGGGCATCATCGGCCGCCTGCTCAGCGAGTTCGCGGTCACCATCGTCGCTGCGGTGCTGGTGTCGGGAGTGGTTTCTCTGAGTCTGACGCCGATGCTGTGCAGCCGCTGGCTGAAGTCGCCGCACGCGGTGGCGCACGGTCGCGTCTACCAATGGAGCGAACGCGCGTTCGACCACGTGCAGGGCGCTTACCGGCGCACGCTGCAGGCCTGCGTGCGTCATGCGCGCATCGTGCTGGCGCTGTTCGTTGCGCTGGTGCTGGCGACCGGCGTGCTGATCGTCAAGGTGCCCAAGGGATTTCTGCCCAATGACGACATCGGGCAGTTGTTCGTGCTCACGCAGAGCGCGCAGGACATCGGCTTTGACGCCATGATGGAAAAGCAGACCCAGGCCATCGACATCATTCGCCGCGATCCGAATGTGGCGTTCGTGATGGCCTTCGTCGGTGCCGGTTATGGGGGTTCGCTCAGCCAGGGGCGCATCATCGTCAATCTCAAGCCGCTGCACGAACGGGTGGGCGCCGACGAGGTCGTGCAGCGGCTGCGATCCGAACTGCAGGGCATCACCGGGCTGCGCGTGTTTCCGCAGAACCTGCCGCTGATCCGCATCGGAGGGCGGCCCAGCAACAGCGTGTATCAGTTCGCCCTGCAGGATACCGACAGCAAGCGGTTGTTCGAATGGACGCCGAAACTGGTCGCGGCGTTGTCCAGGACTCCCGGATTCCTCGATGTCAGCAGCGACATGCTGATCGCCAACCCGCAGCTCGACGTGCGCATCGACCGCGACGCCGCAGCTGCCTATGGCGTGACGCCGCAGGCGATCGAGCAGGCCTTGTACTACGCCTTTGGCCCGGCGCAGGTGTCGACGATCTACACCGAGTCGGATCAGTTCTGGGTGCTCATGCAGGTCGATCCGAAGCGCCAGGGCGACACCGCGGTACTGTCGTCGATTTACGTCACGCCGAGCCTGCCACCGACGGCGCAGGCCGGGAACGCGGCAGCGTCGCCGATCGCGGGACTGGTGCCGCTGTCGGCGGTCACGCGTGTTGGAAAGTCGGTCGGTGCGGCGACCATCAACCATCTGGGACAGGTGCCGGCGACTACGGTGTCGTTCAACCTGGCGCCCGGTTTTTCGCTCAGCGATGCGGTTTCGAGCATCGAACGCGAGGTCGGGAAACTCAAGATGCCCGACACCATCAGCACGTTACTGCAGGGGACGGCGCAGTCGTTCCAGGCCTCGATTGCCGGCATGGGCATATTGCTGCTGCTGGCGATCTTCGTGATTTATCTCGTGCTCGGCATCCTCTACGAGAGCTTCATCCATCCGCTGACGATCTTGTCCGGGCTGCCGACTGCGGTGTTCGGCGCCTTGCTGACCCTGCAGCTGTTTGGCCGCGAGCTCGACCTGTATGGCGCGGTCGGCTTGATCATGCTTATCGGCATCGTCAAGAAAAACGCCATCATGATGATCGACTTCGCGCTCGAAAAGCAGCGCGAGGGTGAGCCGGCCATGCAGGCGATCGTCGATGCCTGCGTGATCCGCTTCCGCCCGATCATGATGACGACCTTTGCCGCCCTGGTCGGCACCCTGCCCATTGCGATCGGTTTCGGCGCCGGTGCCGACGCGCGGCGCCCGCTGGGGCTGGCGGTGGTGGGCGGGCTGGTGACCTCGCAGCTGCTCACGCTCTACATCACGCCGGTGATTTATCTGTATTTCGAGCGGCTGCAGCAGCGCCTGCGCCGCCCCGACCAAGCCGTGGCCGGGGCCTGAATCACTGCGGAAGGGCGTCCAGGGCAAAGCGCACGCGCACCAGGTCGGGTTCATCGGCGATGCTTTCCCGGCGCGCTCCCAGGTTGCGCGCAAAGTCGAGCATCTGCGTGTTCTGCGGCAGCACCGAACCCCACAGCTGGGTCAGGCCGCGCCGGCGCGCGCTGGAAAACAGCCGGCGCATCAGCGCGCCGCCGATGCCGAGTCCGAACAGGGTTGGGTCGACGACCACCGCGAACTCGGCGCTGGGATGCTCGGGATCGACGTAATAGCGCGCCTCGCCGCGGATTTCGCCTTCGTCGTCGACCACCACGAAGGCCGCGCCCTGCGCCGGATTGACCTGCGCCAGTCGCGTTGCGGCCTCGGTCGACAATGCGTTCATGCGGTGGAACGTGCGCTGCCGCACCTGCTCGGGGGTCAGCCGGGCAAAGGCGCGCTGCAGGCGGTCCACGTCGCTGGGATGGATCGCGCGCAGGCGGAACTGGCGGCCATCGGCCACGCGGAATGCGCGCCCGCGGGCGGGTGTGGCGCTGCGGCGGGGAGCATGGCGGGAGGCGGCGGATGCAGGGGGCGTGGGCATGTTCGGCGACCGGAAATCACGGCGCGCAGCATGCCACGGCTAGGGCTTTGCCGCCTGCATGCCGCATAATGAAGCGATGTCATAGGCGGCTCTGTCTTCGACAGCACTGGAACGGGGGAGCACATGGTGGGAGAGGAAACGGGCATGCGCGACGTCGATCTCGACGATTTGTGCGCACGCTGGCCCGGTGCGACGCGCGCGATGAAGTGGGAAGTCGACCTGGTATGGAGTGTGTCGGGCAAGATGTTTGCCGTGTTGTGCACGTTGGGGCCGGATCGTGGCCGCCTGTCGTTCAAGGTCGAGCCGGAACAATACGTTGCATTGAGCGAGCAACCCGGCATGATGCCCGCGCCGTATACCGGCAGCATGTTCTGGATCAGCGTCACCGAGCCGGAACGGTTTGCGCAGGCCGAGCTGGCCGGCTACGTGCGTCGTTCCTATGAACTGGTGCGCCTGAGCCTGACCGGCAAGGCACAAACCACGCTCGATGCGCTCGACGGTGGTGTCGAGTGAACACCGCCTGCGCCGCGCCGGGCGGGGCGGTGCCGAGCATCTGCTTCCAGATCACCTTTTCGAAATCGATCCATGTCTGCCAACGCTGATTCCCTCAAGACGATCTTCTACGCACTCGGCGCCAACGCCGCAATTTTCCTCAGCAAGGGCGTGGCCGCCATTGCGACCGGCTCCGGCGCCATGCTCGCCGAGGCAGTGCATTCGCTGGCCGACTGCGTCAACCAGGTGCTGCTGCTCATCGGCATGCGCAGTGCAAAGCGGCAGGCGTCCGACGAGCATCCGCTGGGCGAAGGCAAGGCGGTGTATTTCTGGTCGTTCCTGGTCGCCCTGTTGCTGTTTTCGGTGGGTGGCGCGTTCTCCATCTACGAGGGATTGCACAAGCTGCAGCACCCCGAGCCGGTGCGCTGGCCGTGGGTGGCGCTGGGCGTGCTGGCATTTGGCATCGCGGCCGAAAGCGTCTCGATGTGGGGTTGCATGCGTGAAGTGAACAAGGCGCGGGGAGGGCGCAGCCTGTGGCGCTGGTTCCGCGACAGCCGGCAAAGCGAGTTGATCGTGATTTTCGGCGAGGATCTGGCTGCGTTGTGCGGTCTGGTGCTGGCCTTTGTGGCAGTCGGCCTGACCATGTGGACGGGCAATCCGATGTTCGATGCCGCCGGCACGCTGGCCATCGGCGTGCTGCTGGTGCTGGTGGCGGTGTTCGTCGCCATCGAGGTCAAGGCGCTGCTGATCGGCCAGAGCGCCGATGCGGAGCTGCGCAGCGACCTGGGCGCGTTCTTGCAGTCGCGTCCGGAAATCGTCCGCGTGTTCAATCTCATCACCCTGCAGCTGGGGCCCGACGTCATGGTGGCCGCCAAGGCACAGATGCGGGGCGACGGCGGTGATGTCGTCGATGCGATCAATGCGGTCGAGCGCGACATGCGCGCCCGCTATCCGCAGATCCGCTGGTCGTTCTTCGAGCCCGACCGGGCCGACTGACGGTGCGGCGCCGGCGTTGCGAGGCGCGCGCCATCGCCGGCAGGCCTGTGCGAAAATTCGCGCATCAGGCCATGACGATCGCCGACTTGCCGCGGTCGTGTGCATGCGGCACCCTGCGTCGCCATCGTCGCACTGGCGGATGGGCCTGAGCGCAGGGCATTGCATGCATGCGCGTCGTGCCGCGCATCGAGGATCGTCGCTTCATGTTCCGTCCCCTGGAAGTATTCATCGGTCTGCGCTACACGCGAGCCAAGCGGCGCAATCACTTCATTTCGTTCATTTCACTGGTGTCGATTCTCGGCATCGCGGTTGGCGTGACGGCGTTGATCACGGTCATTTCGGTGATGAACGGGTTCGATGGCGAGCTGCGTGCGCGTATTCTCGGCATGGTGGCGCATGCGACCATCGAAGGAGTGGATGCCACCGTGCACGATTGGCCGCAGGCGATCGAGCGTGCCCGCGCGAATCCGCATGTGGTTGGAGCGGCGCCCTACGTCGAGGGCCAGGCGCTGCTGCAGGGCGTGCGATCGAGCGGGGCGCTGGTGCGCGGCGTCGAGCCCAAGCTGGAGGGTGAGGTTTCCGACGTCGGTTCGCACATGGTGGCCGGCAAGCTCGATGATCTGGTGCAAGGTCGGTTCGGCATCGTGCTGGGACAGGAACTGGCGCAGACGCTGGGCGTGGGACTGGGTGATTCGGTATCCGTCTATACGCCGACCGTGAGCGTGACGCCGATCGGCGCCCTGCCGCGCAGCAAGCGCTTCACCGTGGTCGGCATTTTCGCGGCGGGCATGCAGGAGTACGACTCCGGGCTGGCCTTGATGCAGATGCACGATGCGCAGGTGCTGTATCGCCTGGATGGGCCGACCGGCATCCGCCTCAAGCTCGACGATATGTTCCGCGCCTATGCCGTGGCGCGCGACATCGGGCGCGACCTGGCCAGCCAGCTCGGCGGCAACTACTACCGCGTCACCGACTGGATGCAGGGCCACAGCAATTTCTTCAAGGCCGTGGCGATGGAAAAGAAGGTGATGTTCCTGATCCTGTCGCTGATCGTCGCGGTGGCGGCGTTCAATCTCGTTTCGACCCTGGTCATGCTGGTGCAGGACAAGCAGGCCGACATCGCCATCCTGCGCACGCTGGGGCAGAGCCCGCGCAGCATCATGGGCACGTTCATGGTGCAGGGCATTCTGGTGGGGACGCTGGGCATTGCGCTCGGCGTGCTGTTCGGCGTGCTGCTGGCGCTGAACCTGTCCGACATCGTGCACTGGATCGAGCGCACCTTCCACGTCACCTTCCTTTCACCCGACGTCTATTACATCAGTGAATTGCCGAGCGATTTGCATTGGAGTGACGTGGGCTGGATCACCGTCACCGCATTCGTGTTCTGCGCGCTGGCCACGCTGTATCCGGCGCGTCGGGCGGCCAGGACACAACCGGCGGCGGCACTACGCTATGAATGACGGAGCTTCGAACGTGCGCTGCCGGAAAGCAGCATTGCGTGCCCCGGCCGGAAACGATCGCATGCAGGGAAAACAGCCATGAATCCATTGGCAACGAGTGCGCGGGAGATTCCGGGCACGGATGGCGATGTGGTGCTGCGCGCCGTCGCCATCGCCAAGATCTATCAGGAAGGCAAGCTGCGCACCGAAGTGCTGCGCGAGGTGAATCTCGAAGTGGAGCGCGGCCAGACACTGGCCATCATCGGCGCGTCGGGTAGTGGCAAGAGCACCTTGCTGCACATCCTGGGCGGGCTGGACGCGCCCAGCGCCGGCGAAGTCGTCGTCGATGGACAGGTCATGTCGCGCCTGTCCGATCGCGCACGCGGCGAGCTGCGCAACCGCTCGCTCGGTTTTGTCTATCAGTTTCACCATTTGCTGCCTGAGTTCACGGCGATCGAGAACGTCTGCATGCCGCTGCTGATCCGCGGCACGCCGATCGATGAGGCGCGTGCGCGTGCGGTGGTGCTGCTTGAGCGTGTCGGCCTGGGCGCGCGCCTGGAACACAAGCCGGGCGAACTGTCCGGTGGCGAGCGGCAGCGCTGCGCGGTGGCGCGTGCCCTGGTCACGCGACCAGCCTGCCTGCTCGGCGACGAACCCACCGGCAATCTCGACGAGCGCAATGCGGCACAGGTATACGACCTGATGCTGGAACTCAACCGCGAGATCGGCACGGCCCTCGTGCTGGTCACCCACGATCCCCAACTCGCAGCCCGTGCCGATCGGGTGCTCGAACTGCGCGGCGGTGTTCTGCAGCAGGCAGCGGCGCGACGCGGCTGAGCGGGGCCGGACATGGGCAGGATGCCGCAGGCCGCAACGTCCTCGCCCCCCTGGCTGGGGGTGACTGCGGCGCTGGCGGCCCTGCTCGGTGCGCTGAGCGTGCAGGCCTTGCCGCAACTGCCGTCGCGTGCGTTCCTCGCAGTGCTTGCCGGATGCGCGTTGCCCGTGCTGATGCGTCCGCGTTGGCGCTGGCTGGCCTTTCTGCTGCTCGGATTCTCGTGGGCGGCGCTGCGTGCTGACGATGCTTTGCAGGCACGCCTGCCGCGGGCGCTGGAAGGGCGCGATTTCGCGGTGGTCGGCGTCGTCGACAACTTGCCACTGCGTCGTGCCGATGCCATCCGATTCGTGCTGCGCGTCGAGCAGGCCGAGCTCGATGGCGTGCATGTGCCGCTGCAGGGGCGGTTGCGCCTGTCGTGGTACGACGACGCTCCCGATACGCTGCAGGCCTGCAGTCGCTGGCGACTGCTGCTGCGCCTGAAGCGGCCTCGCGGTTTGATCAATCCGGGTGGATTCGACAGCGAGCGGCAGGCGCTCGAACGCGGCATCGTGGCGGTCGGCTATGTGCGTGCGGACGCGGCCAATCGCCCGTTGGGCTTGCGCGCGCTGTGCGTGGATGCGTTGCGCGAGCGACTTTCGAGCGAAATCGCGGCGCGGATCGAGGATCCGCATGATGCCGCCTTGCTGCAGGCGTTTGCCATCGGCGACACGCGCGGGCTCGATGATGCGGATTGGGAGGTCGCGCGCATCAACGGCATCCCGCATCTGATTGCCATTTCCGGCTTCCATGTCGGCGTGGCCGGCGCCCTCGGAGCTGGCATGGCGTGGCTGCTGTGGCTGCTCTGGCCACGCCTGGGGCTGCGCATGGCCTTTCCGCAGGCGCAGGCCATGGCGACGCTGGCTTCGGCCGCGGCCTACGGCGTGCTGGCCGGCGGCAGCCTGCCCACCGTGCGCACGCTGCTGATGATCGCGGTTTTCGCCCTGACGCGGCTGACGCGCCGCCATGCCGGTGCCGCGCACACCTTGGCGCTGGCCCTGCTGGTGGTGCTGGCCTTCGATCCGCTGGCCATTCTCGCCCCCGGATTCTGGTTGTCGTTCGTCGGCGTGGCCTTCCTCATGCTGTGCCTGCTGCGCGGCGAACGCTCGTTGCGCGGATTCGCGCGCGAGCTGGGGCTGGGACAGTGGGTGATGACCGTGGCACTGCTGCCGCTGGGGGTGTGGTTTTTCGGCGAGGCTTCGCTGCTGGGCCTGCTGTCCAACCTGATCGCGGTGCCGGTAGTGAGTTTTGTCATCGTCCCGCTGTGCCTGCTGGGCACGCTGGCGCTGCTCATGGCGCCGCCGCTGGCCAGCGCGCCGCTCGCACTGGCGGCCTGGGCGGCGCATCAGCAATGGCGGTTGCTCGAATGGGCAGCAGCCTGGCCGGCCCTGCATGTGTATCTGCCCGAGCCGTCGCCATGGACGCTGGCGCTGGCCATGCTGGGCGCGCTGTGGCTGCTCTTGCCGCGCGGCGTGCCTGCGCGCGCACTGGGCCTGCTGCTGTGGGCGCCATTGTTGTGGCCGCGGCTGGATCTGCCGGCAGTGGGTGGTTTTGCGGTCACCGTGGTCGATGTCGGACAGGGCTTGTCGGTGCTGGTGCGCACCCGCACGCATGCACTGGTGTACGACGCCGGGGCGCGGTTTCCCTCGGGTTTCGATCTGGGCGAGGCCGCGGTGCTGCCGACCCTGCGCGCGCTGGGCGTGCAGCGGATCGATATGCTGATGATCAGCCATGGCGACAACGATCATGCCGGCGGTGCGGCGGCGCTGGTGCGGGCCTATCCGCCGACGCGGATACTGGCCGGCGAGCCGCAGCGGCTTGCCGAGCCTTCGCAAGCGTGCGTGGCGGGGCAGGCATGGCGTTGGGACGAGGTCGAATTCCGCTTGCTCGGCCCGGCGGCCGACAGCCACGCCCAGGGCAATGACCGCTCCTGCGTGTTGCTGGTCACCGCGCGTGGCGGTCGCCTGCTGCTGACCGGCGATATCGGCAGCGGGGTCGAGCCGGCGCTGGCGCAGGCGGTGGGGCGCGGGCCTCCGCTGGTGCTGGGGGTGCCGCATCATGGCAGCCGCAGTGCCTCGAGCGCACAGTTCATCGCGGCCCTGGCGCCGCGGCTGGCTCTGGTGTCGGCAGGCTGGCGCAACCGGTTCCATCATCCTGATCCGCGCGTCGTGGCGCGCTATGCGGCGGCTGGCGTGCCATTGCTCGACACCGCGCACGAGGGCGCGCTGTCGCTGGATTTTCCGCCCGATGCCGCGCCGAAACTGCGGGCCCGCGAACGCCAGCGGCGTTGGCGCTACTGGCGCGAGTAAGCGCCGACAATGCTGCCGGGTACGCAGAATATGCGTGCCGCGCTGGTATGATCCCCGCGCTCGCCGTGCTGCATGCGCGGCGCTTTCGATGGGCAGAGCAATAGGTGAAGCGTGCTGGAACTTCTCACTGCCGGTGGCTGGGCGATGCTGCCGATACTCCTGTGTTCGGCGATTGCGCTGGCGATCATCCTGGAGCGCTTCTGGACGCTGCGGCGCAAGACCGTGGTGCCACCGGGATTGGGTAACGAAGTGCGTGAGTGGGCGCGTTCGCGCAAGCTCGACCCGGAACATCTCAACGCCCTGCGCACCAATTCCCCGCTCGGAGAACTGTTGGCGGCGGCGCTGGCAGTACGTCATCGCCCACGGGATGTCATCAAGGAGCGGGTCGAGGATACCGGGCGGCATGTCGTGCATCGGCTCGAACGCTTTCTCAACACGCTGGGCACGATCGCGCTGATCGGCCCCTTGCTCGGCTTGCTCGGCACCGTGTTCGGCCTGATCCGCATGTTTCTTGCGGTGATGGTCAGCGGCGTGGGCGATCCGATGAAGATGGCCGGTGGCATCGGCGAGGCGCTGATATGCACCGCGGCAGGCCTGTGCGTGGCGATTCCTGCCTATGTGTTCCATCGCTACTTCCGCGGCCGCGTGCAGGATTTGGTGGTGGACATGGAACGGCAGGTGTTCCTGCTCGTGGACGAGCTCACCGCCATCAGCGAAGCGCCGGCGGCACCCGCCCGTCCGGTGACGCGCAGCGCGGCAACGGCCTGAAGCGCATGCGCATCGCATCCAACCGCCGCGACGACGACTTCGAGATCAACGTGATCTCGCTCATCGACGTGCTGCTGACCTTGCTCATGTTCTTCGTGCTGACCACGACCTTCGTGCAGCATTCGCGCATGCAGGTGACGCTGCCGCAGGCCGAGGCAACCCAGAGCGAGGTGCAGCGCGATGCCTTCGTGCTGCTCATCGACCGCGATGGCCGTTATTTCATCGACAACAACGAAGTGCTCAATCCGGGCCTGGATTCGCTCAAGGAAAGCATCGAGCGCTTCGCCGGTGACGATCATGCGCGTCCGGTGGTGCTGCGCGCCGACGCACTGACGCCGCATCAGGCCGTGGTCACGGCCATGGATGCGCTGGCCCAGCTCGGCTTCACGCATTTGTCGATCGCCACCACGCAGACGCAGGCGACGGCCGCGCAGTGAGCGCGACGCGCGCATCGGGCAGATCGGGCGTGGCGCTGTACGCACGTCTGCTGGGCTATGCGCGGCGGTACTGGCCGGTGGCGCTGGTCACGGTGCTGGCGATGATCGTGGATGCTGCCTGCATGGGGCTGTTCGCGCATTCGATCAAGCCGCTGTTGGACGATCTGTTCGTGGCGCGCAATGCGCAGACGATCTTCTGGATGCCGATCGCCATCGTCAGCATCTTCCTGGTGCGCAGCCTGGCCATCTACGTCACCGATTACGGCACGGCCTACATCGGTCGAGGCGTCGTGCAGCGACTGCGCCAGCAGGTATTCGACCAGTACCTGCGGCTGCCGGCGGCGTTCTTTTCCAGCGAGCCGTCCGGGCACCAGATCGCACGCGTCACCTACACCGCCGAGCAGGTCGCGCAGGCATCGACCGACTCGGTGAAGATCTCGATCGTCGATGGCCTGAGCGTGGTGTTCTACGTCTGGGTCATGCTCAATGCGAGCGTGCAACTCACGCTTGCGCTGCTGGTCATGGTGCCGCTGGTCGGGGCGCTGGTGGTGTATGTGGGGCGTCGCTATCGCCGCATTGGCCACCGCATCCAGACTTCGATGGGCACCGTCAGCGGGGTCGTCGAGGAAACCGTGTCGGCCAACCGCGAAGTCAAGGTGTACGGCGGGCAGGCATATGAATCGGCCCGCTTCAATGCTGTCTCCGAGCAGACCCGCGTGCTGGGCATCAAGGTGGCGGCGACCAATGGGTTGTCGAGCGCGCTGGTTCAGCTGATCGCGGCCATTTCGCTGGCGCTGATCATCTATTTCGCCACCCGGCCGTCGATGCTGCACAGCCTGTCTCCGGGTTCGTTCACGGCGCTGATCATGGCCATGGGCGGCATCCTGCCTTCGCTCAAGCGTCTGACCACGGTGCAGGCGAATCTGCAGCGTGGCCTGGCGGCAGCCGAGGAGATCTTTGCGCTGATCGACCGTCCGGCCGAACGCGATACCGGCACGCGCGACATCGTGCGCTGCCGGGGCGATCTGTCGCTGCGCGACGTCGCATTGCAGTATCCGGGCGCGCCGGCTCCGGCGCTGCGGGATTTTTCGCTCGACTGTCCCAGCGGCAGCGTCACCGCGCTGGTCGGACGCTCGGGCAGCGGCAAGTCGAGCCTGGCCAGCCTCATTCCGCGCTTTCACGAGCCGAATCGTGGCGAAATCCTGCTCGATGGCGTGCCGCTGGGGGATTACACGCTGGCCAGCCTGCGGCGACAGATCGCCTGGGTCGGGCAGGGGATTGCCCTGTTCGACACCACGATTGCCAGGAACATCGCCTACGGCGCCATGAGCGAGGCCGGCGAGGATGAAATCATCGCCGCCGCCGAAGCCGCCAACGCAATGGAATTCATCCGTGCCCTGCCGGATGGCATCCACAGCCGCGTCGGCGAGGGCGGAGCATTGCTTTCCGGCGGCCAGCGCCAGCGCATCGCCATTGCCCGCGCACTGCTCAAGAATGCGCCGATCCTCATCCTTGACGAAGCCACCAGCGCGCTGGACAGCGAATCGGAACGGCTGATCCAGGATGCGCTGCAGCGACTCATGCATGCGCGCACCACGCTGGTGATTGCACATCGACTGTCGACGATCGAGCACGCCGATCGCATCGTCGTGCTCGATGCCGGGCGCATCGTCGAGCAGGGCACGCATCGTGAGCTGCTGGCGCGCGGCGGGCATTATGCGGCGCTGCATCGCCTGCAGTTCCGGGATGAGCCGGGCGCGGACTGAACGCGTCGCCACGCTGCGGTATTGCCCACCCTGCCATGAGTCACGCTGCACATGCGCGGCATGCAGGCGTATCCTCGATGGATGTTTGCTTCGTCGAATGAGGAGAACGTCATGCGTCGAGTGGTTCCGGGTTTGCTGTCGTTGGCGGTTTCGATCGTGTTCGGCAGTGCTGCCGGGGTGAGTGCCGCCGACACCGTGCCTTCGACGCTGTGGGGATTCGACGCCGCCGCCACGCAGGCGCAGCGTGCGCTGGAGGCGCGTTTCGATGCCCAGCTCAAGGCCGACGACCAGCGCCAATGGCTGCGCCAGATGGCGGCCAAGCCTACCCACGTCGGTGCGCCGCACGACAAGGCCAATGCCGAGTTCACGCTGGCCAAGTTCAGGGAGTGGGGCTGGGATGCGCAGATCGAGACCTTCGACGTGCTGTATCCAACGCCCAAGTCGCTGGCCGTCGAGCTGATTGCGCCGACGCGCTACACCGCGCGCCTGAGCGAGCCGCCGATCGAGGGCGATTCGGCGTTCGCCCATGCCGAGGGTGCATTGCCGCCCTACAACGTCTACGGCGCCGATGGCGATGTCAGTGCCGAACTGGTTTACGTCAACTACGGCATGCCCGACGACTATCTCGAACTGGCGCGTCATGGCATCGACGTCAAGGGCAAGATCGTCATTGCGCGCTATGGCCACGGCTGGCGCGGCCTCAAGCCCAAGCTTGCCTGGCAGCATGGTGCGGTCGGCTGCCTGATCTATTCCGATCCGCACGAGGATGGCTACTTCGAAGGTGATGTCTACCCCAAGGGTGGGTGGCGTCCGGCTGACGGCGTGCAGCGCGGTTCAGTGGCCGACATGGTGATTCATCCGGGCGATCCACTCACGCCGGGTGTCGGTGCGACAGCCAATGCCAAGCGCCTGCCGATCGACAAGGCACAGACGATCCTGAAGATTCCGGTGCTGCCCATTTCCTATGGCGATGCGCAGCCGCTGCTCGCGGCGCTCGACGGCGCGCTGGTGCCGCCCAGCTGGCGCGGCGCCCTGCCCATTCCCTATCACTTCGGCCCCGGCCCAGCCAAGGTGCATCTGAAAGTGCAGTCGGACTGGGGACGCAAGACCATCTACAACGTCATCGCCAAGGTGCGTGGTGCGCAATATCCCGATCAGTGGATCGTGCGCGGCGATCACCGCGATGGCTGGGTGTTCGGTGCCGGCGATCCCTTGGCGGGACACGTGGCGATGATGGACGAGGCCAAGGCGATCGGCGCCCTGCTCAAGCAGGGCTGGAAGCCCGCGCGCACGCTGGTGTACGCGAGTTGGGACGGTGAGGAGCCGGGCCTGCTCGGCTCCACCGAATGGGCCGAAACCCATGCGGCAGAGCTGAAGAAGAAAGCCGTGTTCTACCTCAACACCGATGGCAATGGTCGTGGCTTCTTCCATGCCGGTGGCAGCCATGCGCTGCAGCACTTCGTCAATCAGGTTTCCGCCGACGTGCGCGATCCGGAAACCGGAGTGAGCGTGCAGCAGCGGCTGCGCGCACGGCTGCAGGTGGATGCCTTCGAGCCGGGAGCCGGGGCGCATGCACGTCATCTGGCCAAGCTGGCGGCCAGTGGCGCCGATCTGCCGATTTCCGGATTGGGTTCCGGTTCGGATTTCAGTGCTTTCCTGCAGCATCTGGGCGTAGCTGCGCTCGATGTCGGTTATGGCGGCGAGGACCAGCAGGACGGTGTCTATCACTCGGCCTACGACACCTTCGATCACTACGACCGTTTCGGCGACCCGGGTTTCGTCTATGGCGTTGCGTTGGCGCAGACAGCAGGCCGCATCGTGCTGCGTGCCGCTGATGCCCATGTGTTGCCGATGCGCTTTGGTGATTTCGCCGATACCGTGGCCGCCTATGTCGACGAAGTGCACAAGCTGGCCGATGACAAGCGCAGCCGCAGCCAGGCGCTCGATCATCTGCTCGACGAAAATGCCTTCAAGCTGGCCGCCGACCCGACCCTGACCTCCGTGGCGCCGCCGCGCGAGGATCGCGTGCCGTACCTGGCCTTTGCTCCGCTCGACAACGCCCTGCAGCGGCTCAAGCTCAGCGCCCAGGCCTACGACAAGGCCTACCTTGCCGCAGCGGCAGGTGGACTCCGGCTGTCGACGGCGCAGCGCGGGGAACTCAATGCGCTGCTGCAGGGCATGGAGCAGACATTGCTGGATGCCAGGGGGCTGCCGGGGCGGCCGTGGTACCAGCATCTGGTCTACGCGCCGGGTTTGTATACCGGCTATGGCGTGAAAACCCTGCCGGGCGTGCGCGAGGCCATCGAGGAGCGCCACTGGGACGAGGCCAATCAGTACATCGTCGCCACCGCCAAGGTGCTCGATGCCTACAGCGCACGCATCGATGCCGCACGCGCGGCACTGGCCAGGCCAGGAGGCGTCTGAGGCAGCGGAACCGGGTCCGGAGGACTCGCACGTCACGCCGGCATGGGGCAGCGTGACGTGCCGATGCCGGCAGGCTTGCGCAGCCGAGGGCGATGATCTCAGTTGGCCTTGGAAGCATTCCTGCCGGCGCGTTTGAACATCATCGACAGCAGCGGCGGCGTCACCACCGAGGTCAGCAGCGACATGGCGACGATCACCGCGTAGATGTCGTTGCTGAACACGCCGGCGGTCAACCCCAGGCTCGCAATGACGATGCCGACCTCGCCGCGCGGCACCATGCCGATGCCGACGATCAGCGCGCTGCGCCGTCCCAGTGACAGCGCACCCAGGCCGCCGCCGATCAGCTTGGAGACAATGGCAATCAAAGTGACGATGCCCAGCATGGTCAGGGCGGCGGTGCTGTTGAACACCGAAAGGTCGATCTTGGCGCCGGTCAGCACGAAGAAGAACGGCGTGAGCAGGGCGAGCAAGGGCTGCATCTGGTGCTCCAGCTCTTCACGCTGCGGAATTTCCGAAGCAATCATGCCGGCGAGGAAGGCGCCGATGATCGCGGCCAGTCCGAACTCGGTGGACAGCCAGGCCAGGCCCAGGCAGATCGCCAGCGCGATCGTCAGCGGCGACAGGGGATTGATCGGACGATTGAGCCAGTAGCCGCGCGCACGCATCACGCGCGTGCCGACCAGGGCGATGACGAAGACGAAGCCGGTGGCCTGCAGCAGCACCAAGGCCAGGCTCGTCAGGTCGACTCCCTTGCCGCCTTGCAGCGACGTGACCACGCCGAGCAGCAGCATGGCGAGGATGTCGTCGATGACGGCGGCGCCGAGGATGACGCGGCTCTCGATCTGGTTGAGTACGCCAAGCTCCTGCAGGACGCGTGCCGTGATGCCGGCCGAGGTGGCGACGAATGCGGCGGCGACGAACATCGAACGCACCCAGTCGAAACCACTGCCATGTGCCCACAATGCGCCAAGCACAAACGGCATGATGACGCCGAGAGTGCCGACCAGGAACGCGCTTCTGCCGACTTTCCTCAAATCGTCGAGCCGGGTTTCCAGACCAACCGAAAACAGCAGCAGCACCACGCCGATCTCGGCCAGCATGTCGAGTGGCGTGCCGACCGCGATTTCGGCGCTGGCCAGCCAGCCCAGCGCTGACGGTCCGATGATGCAGCCGGCAGTGATTTCACCGACCACGCCGGGCAGTTTGAGGCGCTGCGCGATTTCGGCGCCGACCTGGGCGGCGACGAAGATGACAAACAGCGCGAGCAGCAGATGGGCGGTTTCGTGCATGGCGGGTCGCCGGCAATGGTTCGATGCATTTAAGCATGCCGCCAGCGCCGGGTGCGAAGCATTCGATGCCTGGGCTGTGGCGAGCGTTCCGCGCATCGCTGGACGATGCTAGTGTTGCAACTCGTGCGCTTTGGCGTGATGCGGGTTCGAGCGGCGTGGGATGTCCTCAACGGACGAAGATGACGGCAGGCGGCAGGCAACGATCCGGGAGGGAAGGATGCAGCAGGCAGGCGATGCGCAGCGCGAGGCGATGTCCAAGGTTGATACCGCATGGCTGCGCATGGAGCGGCCGACCAATCGCATGATGATCACGGGCGTGCTGATGTTCGATGGCCCGCTCGATCCGGCAAGAACCAGGGCGCTGCTCCGTGATCGGTTTCTGGCTTTCCGGCGCTTTCGTCAACGTGCCGTGCTGGGCGTCAACGGTGCACATTGGCAGGTCGACACCGATTTCGACATCGACTGGCATCTGCGCATTGCCGCGCTGCCGGGCGCCGCAGACAAGGCCGAGTTGGAGCGATTCGTCAGCGAACTGGCATCCACTCCGCTCGATCCTTCCAAGCCGTTGTGGCAATTCCATCTGGTCGAGAACTATGCCGGTGGCGCTGCGCTGGTGGCGCGCATCCACCATTGCTACGCCGATGGTCTGGCCTTGGTGCAGGTGCTGCTGTCGCTCACCGACACCGCCCCCGAGCCCGAGGCACATGCCGATCTGGCCCGCACCTGGCTCAGGCGGGATCGCGGCGGCGTGTTCGAACGGCTGCTCGAACCGATGCAGGGTGGTTTGCAGAAAGTGGTCATGGCCAGCGAAAAGACCTGGCAGAAGCTGGCGCAGATGCTCGCCGACCCGTCGGTGGCTGCCGAATTTGCGCACGAAGGCAGCGAAATCACGCGCGAGCTGGCGCTGACGCTGACCTTGGCCGACGACCCGAAAACCGCACTCAAGGGACGCCTGGGAGTGGCCAAGCGGGTGGCCTGGGCCGAGCCCCTGCCGCTGGACGAGGTCAAGACGTTGGGCAAATCGCTGGGCTGCACCGTCAACGATGTGCTGCTCGCCTGCGCCGCGGGAGCGTTGCGCGGTTATCTACGCGACGTGGGAGACGAGGTCGACGGCCTGACCATCCGCGCCACGGTACCGGTCAATCTGCGCCCGCTCGAACACGCCAAGAAGCTCGGCAATCACTTTGGCCTGGTGTTTCTCGACCTGCCGGTCGGCGAACCCAATCCGCTGCGGCGCCTGGAGCGGGTCGCCGCCTGCATGCGGGATCTCAAGGGGCGGCGCCAGGCCGTCGTTGCCTTCGGCCTGCTGGCGGCGCTGGGCATGGCGCCGGCAGCCCTGCAGGGGCCGGCGCTGGAGTTGTTCAGCCGCAAGGCGACCACGGTGGCGACCAATGTGCCGGGGCCGCAGCAGCCGTTGTTCCTTGCCGGCAGCCAGGTGCGCGAACTCATGTTCTGGGTGCCGCAGACCGGATCGATCGGGCTGGGACTGTCGATTCTCAGCTACAACGGCCGCGTGCACTTCGGCGTGATCGGCGACCACAAGCGGGTACGTGATCCCGACGCCATCGTGCAACGCTTTGGTGCCGAGTTCGAAAAACTCATGCTGCTCGCATTAATGGAGGACTGGAGCGAGGATTTCGACGCCGCCGATGCCGCGGCAACCCTGGCGAGATATGTCGATCCCTGATCGATGAACTCGGCGGCGCCGCGCTGCGCGCGCCGTCCGGTCAGTGCCGCGCGGCCCAGTCCCGAACCGCGAGCACGAAGCGCAGGCAATCCATGTGGCGGTTGTAGAGCGGCGTGGGGGCTGCGCGAATCACATCGGGTTCACGCCAGTCGGTGACGATGCCGCGCGTGCTCAGATGCTCGAACAGGGCGCGCCCGGCTTCGCGTGTGCCCTTGACCCGCAGCGACAACTGGCAGCCGCGTCGCTCCGCGGCACTGGGCGTGACGATGTGCAGATGATCGGCCAGGTGCTCGCGGATCAGCGCATCGAAATACGCCGTCAACGCCTGTGACTTGGCGCGCAGTGCCGGCATTGTCGCGCGGCGGAAGATCGACAGCGAAACGCGCAGCGGGGCGAGGGCGAGAATCGGTGGATTGGAAAGCTGCCAGCCATCGGCGCCGGGTGCGGCGACGAACTGCGGTTCCATGCGAAAACGCGTGGTCTGGTCGTGGCCCCACCAGCCGGCAAAGCGTGGCAGTTCGGCCTGCGCGTGACGCTCGTGGACGAAGCATCCGGCCACGGCACCCGGGCCGGCATTGAGGTATTTGTAGCTGCACCACACCGCGAAGTCGCAGCCGATGTCATGCAGGGACAGGGACAGGTTGCCGACCGCGTGCGCCAGGTCGAAGCCGACCCTGCAGCCCTGGGCGTGCGCGGCATGTGTGATGGCGGCAAGGTCGAATGCCTCGCCGGTACGGTATTGCACGCCGGGCAACAGCACCAGCGCAGTACGCGGGCCATGCTGCTCGATGGCGCGTGCCATGGCGGCTGGCGAGATCGTGCCGTCGGCTTCGTCGGCATCGATTTCGATCAGCGCGGTCGCCGGATCGTAACCATGATGGCGGATCTGCGACTCGACGGCATGGCGATCGGACGGAAATGCGCCACGTTCGATGAGAATGGCGTGCCGCTGCGCGCTGGGGCGGTAAAAACTCACCATCATCAAATGCAGGTTGACGGTCAGCGAGTTCATCGCCACCACTTCGTGCGGCAGGGCGCCGACCACGGCGGCCAGATCCTCGCGCACGAACTGGTGATACGGCATCCACGGATGGCGACCGCGGAAATGGGCCTCGACGGCGAGGCGATGCCAGTCGTCGAGCTCGGCCAGCAGGGCATCCCGTGTCGCGCGGGGCTGCAGTCCCAGCGAATTGCCGCAGAAATACACCTGATCGCTGCGATCGTCGTGACGCGGCAGGCAGAATTCGTCGCGCAAGGCGGCCAGCGGGTCGGCGGCGTCGCGCGCCAGCGCATCGGCTTCGATGCGCGCCAGATCGAATGCCATCGTCACAACCCGAGCGAGCTGACGACCGCGGCGCAGTCACGATCGAACTGCGCAGCCCATGCGGCCGGCGTGTCGGCGAGCAGCGGGCGCTGGCAGCGCACTTCGACTGCGATCGTCCCCGACAGGCGGGCGCTGTCGCGCACCAGGTAGCGGGTTTTTCCGCGGGTGACGAAATACTGGCGAATCGAAGCATCCTTGTTCGCCGGATCGATTTCAAAGCCGGACTGGGCGCGGGCGCGTTCGAATTCCTCCTGCACGCTGGCGGCGAACTTGCCGGCATCCTCGAGTTGGCGTGTTTTGACCGTGACCGTGGCGCTGGTATCGCTGCCCTGGGCGCTCGGATCGGGCACCTGGAAGGCAATCGCCTGCGGGTTGCCTTCCTTCTTTTCCATGATCGCGCTCCATTGCGACGGAGCACGGAAATGCACGCCGCCGTCATTGAGCGCGTAATCGCTCTGGCCCTCGGCGCGTGCGCCAGTGGCAGACAGCAGCGCGGCGGCGCAGAGCAGGCAAGAGGTTGCGAGGACTTTCACAGGCATTCACTCCATGTCGTCGGCAAAGCGGGAATAGGGCAGGCCGAGCCATTCCAGCGCGCTGCGATGGAACAACCGGGACTGATCGGCGATGCTCAAGCCGAGCGCGCCGATGGCCCGCCCTGGCTCCTGTTCGCCCAGCGGAAACGGGTAGTCGGTGCCGAGCATGACCTTGTCGGTGCCCGCCACCTCCAGCAGATAGCGCAATGCGGCCTGATCGTGCACGCAGGAGTCGAACCAGACGCGGCCCAGGTATTCGCGCGGGTTGCGTGCATTGTCGGTGGCGACGAGATCGGGGCGCATGCGAAAGCCGTGTTCGATGCGGCCGATCGTGTACGGGAATGCTCCGCCGCCGTGTGCAAAGCAGATGCGCAGCCGCGGCAGCCGTTCGAGCACGCCGCCGAAAATGAGGCAGCACACGGCGCGCGCCTGCTCGGCCGGCATGCCCACCAGCCATGGCAGCCAGTACTTGGGCATCGAGGCGGCCCCCATCATGTCCCATGGGTGCACGAGGATCGCCGCGCCGAGTTCGGCGGCGGCTTCGAAGAACGGGAACAGCTCGGGCGCATCGAGGTTCCAGTTTTCACAATGCGAGCCGATCTGCACGCCCTGCAGGCCGAGGCTGTCGATGCAGCGTTCCATTTCCTGGATGGCCAGGGTGGGCGACTGCAGCGGCACGGTGCCGATGCCGGCGTAATGCCGCGCGTAGCGGCGGCAGATGTCGGCAGTATGGTCGTTGAGGCAGCGGTGCAGTTCGAGTGCCTGATTGGGCTTGGCCCAGTACGAGAACAGCACCGGCACGGTGGAGATCACCTGCACATCGACGCCGAAGCGGGCGTAATCGGCGATGCGCACTTCGGGATCGAAGGCGCTGGCCCAGACCTCGCGGAAGAACTTGCCGTCCTTGTAGATGCGGTGACGCCCCTCGGTATGCACCATCACCGGGAAACGGTCATCTCCGTATTTGCTGGCCAGATCCGGCCAGCTGGACGGCAGAATGTGAGCGTGGGTGTCGATCTTCAGCATGACGGTGCAGTCTAGCAGGCTGTCGAAATCCGTCGTTGTTTCCGGCTGCGGATTTTGTGCGGTAGTGCCGGGATTCGAGATCCGCTACGGATCCAGTATTGGTCGGGCAGTCATGCTAGGCTGCAGGGGTTCGCTGGGGATTCCGCAGGTTCCGGTCAGCTTCTCGCAGGGGGCGGGAAGAGGATGGTGCGGGCGGTGCGGCATTGGCGAATGGGCGGGTGACGTGCGATCAGCCGCGAGGCTTGTCGATGCATGGCGCACGCCTGACGGGCTGACCCGTTGGCAGTGGATGGCGGATTGCGGCTGCCGGTGGGCATGGCGCGATCCGCAGGTTTCTTGGAATGTTTCTTACTGGGGAGTAAAGAGCAATGCGTAGTCTCTTGTCTCTCGCCATCGCATTGGCGTTGCCCATGGCGGCGTCTGCGGGCGAGCAAAGTTGCATGGTGTCGTTTTCGGGCGCGCAGCAGAACGTCTGCACGGGCGAAGCAACGGCATCGGTATCGACCACGGCCCTGCACAACCTGCTGTCGCTGAGCGCGGTGAAGGAGTCTTCGCTGCGTCTGGTCAAGTTTGGCGGGCCGATCACCGCGCAGCAGCGCGCCGCGGTCGAAGCCGCTGGCGCAAGAATCGTCAGCTACGCGCCGTATTACGCGTACATCGTGCGCATGCCGGCCGAGCGCGACCGTCTGATGCAGGCCATTGACGGCGTGACCTGGAGCGGCCCGCTGATGCCGGCGCTCAAGGTCGATGCGAACATCTACAGCGAACTCAAGGGCGGTAACATCGTCTCCGGCCTTGGAGTGGATGCGCTGGACATTTCCCTCGACGCGCAGGCCGGCCAGAACGCAGTGCGGAGTGCCATTGCGAGCATTCCGGGCCTGACGGTCGCCCAGGTGATCGACGATCACGGTGAACTGCGGGTGCGCGCCACCTTTGCACGCGCGCAGCTGGCCGATGCCGTGGAGCAGCTGGCCTTGCGCGAGGACGTGCTTGCCATTGGCTTCCACAAGCCGATGCGGCTGTCCAATTCGCAGGGGCATTGGCTGCACCAGAGCAACGTCAACACGCCTTCGCCGTCGTATTCGATCTGGAGCCGGGGCCTGTACGGCTGTGGTCAGATCATCGGTGAACTCGACACCGGCCTGTGGATGGACAACGTGGCCTTCAAGGATGCGACGCAGCCATTGCCGGTGGATGTCTGCACCAGTGGCGCCTCCTGTCCGGTGATCGCATCGCCGAACATGGATGCGCGCAAGGTCATCGCCTACTACAAGTGGTCCGGACTTTCGGGCAACTCATGGGGCGACGATCACGGTCATGGCACGCATGTCGGCGGCTCGATCTTCGGCAACGACAACGGAGTCAATCCGGGGCAGGATTGCTCGACGCTGACACCGCCCGACGGCACCAGCAATCTCGTCGGCATGGCGCCCTACGCCAAGCTCGTTATGCAGGAGTCGGGCGGCAATCTGGCCTATCTCAACACCGCCGGCGGCACGCCCTACCATGCGGCCGACACCGCCTATCAGAATGGCGCGCGCATCCACAGCAATTCCTGGGGCGGTGGTTGTACCGACCAGTTCGGCGGCTGCATCTCCGATTGCTCGGTGACCTACGATGCGACCGCGCGCGATGCCGACCGCGTGATGCAGGATCGCAATGATCTGCTGATGGTGTTTGCTGCCGGCAACGACGGTACGGTCTGCGCCAACGGCAACAACGTGGGCAGTCCCGGCAACGCCAAGAGCGTGCTGACCATCGGTGCGACCGGGCGCGGCACTGCGGGCAACAACATGGCGAGTTTTTCGTCCCGTGGCCCGACGCTGGACAGCCGTACCAAGCCCGATCTCGATGCGCAGGGTTCAAGCATCATTTCCGCAAGCCGCACCGCCAGTGGCACCACCTCGATGAGTGGTACGTCGATGGCGACGCCGACAGCGGCCGGCAATGCTGCGCTGGTGCGCGATTACCTTGCGCGCGGGTTCTACCCGAGCGGCACGGCCAATCCGTCCGATGCCATCGCCAACCCATCCGGCGCCCTGGTCAAGGCGATCATGGTGGCTGGTGCATTCAAGATGACCGGCACCGGGGCAGGCGCCAACCCGGGGCAGGCGCAGGGCTTTGGCCGCGTGCTGCTCGAGGATTCGCTGTATTTCACGGGAGATGCCAGCCGACTGTTCATCCATGACGACACCACTGGTCTGCAGACCAACGATGTGGCCGACTATCAGGTCACGGTTGCCGGCAGCGAGCGGCTGACCTTTGTCCTGGCCTGGAGCGACATCGCCGGCGCGGTGGGCGCAAGCCCGGCCACGGTGAATTCGCTGCGGCTGGAAGTGCAGGCGCCCAATGGCGACGTGTGGACGCAGAAACTGCCGACGGGCTACAACGTCAACAACGCCAATCCGACGCAAGGCACCACGACGACGGATTACGACACCATCAACACCCTGCAGCGCATCCAGTTCGACGCGCCCGAGGCGGGTGTCTATCAGATCCGCGTGCGCGGCACCAACGTGCCCAGCGGCCCGCAGAAGTTTGCGCTGGCAGTCACCGGCAACTTCAACACCAGCACCGATCCGGATTTCACCCTGTCGCAATCACCCGGTATGGTGGCGATCTGCGCCGGCTCCTCGGCGACCTACAACGTGGGTGTGCGCAGCCTGTTCGGCTTCACCGATCCGGTCGCGCTGACGTCCAGCGGATTGCCCGGTGCGAGCAGTGGCAGCTTCAGCGTCACCCCGGTCGTGCCAGCCGATCCGCCCGCCACCAGCGTGCTCACGGTGGGCAATACCAGTGGTCTGGCCAGTGGCAGCTATACCTTCAGCATTTCCGGTACCTCCAGTGGCACGACGCCGATCACGCACAACATCGGCGGTACACTCAAAGTCAGTGCCGGCGTGCCCGGCAGCGTGGCTCTGACGGCACCCGCCGACGGCGCCACCGGCACGTCCACCTCGCCGGTGCTGAGCTGGTCGGCAGCGACCGATGCGGCGACCTACACGGTCGAGATCGCCACCGATGCGGCCTTCAGCAACATCGTGCAGACGGCCTCCAACCTGACGGCGACGAGCTACACGGCCACCACCCTGGCTCCGCAGACGACCTACTACTGGCGCGTGCGGGCCGACAACATCTGCGGCCCATCGAGCTATGCCTCGGCCAGCTTCACCACCGCCAACCTGATCTGCAGCACGGTCAACACCGCCATCCCCGACAACAGCGCCACCGGCCTCAGCAACTCGATCACGATCAGTGACACGGCGCTGCTGAGCGACCTCAAGGTGTCGATCAAGGGGACGCACAGCTGGGTTGGTGACCTGCAGTTCTCGCTGACCCGCGACACGACGACGGTGATGATGGTCGACCGTCCCGGACGCGGCACCAGTGGATTCGGCTGCTCCGGCGACAATTTCGACATCCTTCTCGACGATGCAGCCACCACGCCGGTCGAAGATCAGTGCAATACGACGTCGCCGGCGCTGTCGGGCAGCGTCAAGCCCAACAATGCGATCAACGCTGCGTTCGCGGGCCAGTCGTTTGCCGGCACCTGGACGCTCAAGGCGGTCGACAATGCGGCCGGTGACACCGGAGCCCTGCAGGAGTGGTGCCTGGTGCCGACCACGCAGTCAGCGGGCACCTTCACCATCGGCGGCAACGTCAGCGGCGCCAGCGGCGCGGGCCTGGCGCTCAAGCTCAACGGTGGCGCGGACTTCGCCATCGCCGGCAACGGCGCTTACACGTTCCCGACCGCGCTCGCCGACGGCACCGCGTACACGGTGACGGTCAGCACCTCGCCGGCCGGCCAGACCTGCACGGTGGCCAACGGCAGCGGCACGGTGAGCGGCGCCAACATCACCAAC
>WBZO01001941.1_pt1 | contig 29308 bp, 22 predicted proteins | sample 5204261 | NCBI WGS metagenome assembly WBZO01 (sample SAMN12412400, study PRJNA552823) | activated sludge metagenome | isolation source: activated sludge from anammox sidestream of wastewater treatment plant... | place: USA: North Carolina | collected 2017-09
GGCCGCCGGGTTCACCACCCTCGCCGGCCGGAAGTACGTGCGGGTCGAGGCCTTCGCCTACCCCACCACCGCCGGCGGCGAAGCCCTCCGCCCCTCCGCCTTCGGCGAGATGGACGTCTGGACCATCAGCCAGCTCCACAACCACACCCTCGACGCCTCGGTCTTCTTCAGCGGCGGCGACCGCCCCGGCGACAAGCCGATGGGCATCGCCGACCTGCTGTTTTCGCAGCCGGTGCGGTGGCGGGGCTGACCTCCCACCGCGCCTTCAGGGCCGGCGCTCGGCCCGCGAGCGCCGGCCCCGCACCACCTTAATGATCCGCGTGGAACTGCTCGTGCAGCGCCTCCCAGTCGGGCTCCTTCGTCGGGATGCCGCCTTCGCGGGGGTACTGTTTGCGGACGCTGAGGTAGTAGAAGATCGGCACCGCCATGCGGCTGAGCAGCAGGCTGGCGACCTCGCCGGCCATCAGTGCCACCGCCAGGCCCTGGAAGATCGGATCGAGGAGGATCACCGCCGCGCCGATCACCAGGGCCATGGCGGTCAGCAGCATCGGCCGGAAGCGGATCGCGCCGGCGTCGACCACGGCCTCCTCGAGCGGCATCCCCTGCTCGAGACGCAGGTCGATGAAGTCGACGAGGATGATCGAGTTGCGGACGACGATGCCCGCGCCGGCGATGAAGCCGATCATGGACGTGGCGGTGAAGAACGCGCCGACGAGGGCGTGCGCCGGCAGGATCCCGATCAGCGAGAAGGGGATGGCCGACATGATGACGAGCGGCGTCTTGAACGACTGGAACCAGGCGACGTTGAGGACGTAGATGAGGACCAGCACCGCCGCGAAGGCCGCGCCGAGATCGCGGAAGACCTCGTAGGTGATGTGCCACTCGCCGTCCCACTTCATCGCGTAGCGATCGGTGCGGAACGGCTGCGAGGCGGTGTGCTGCTCGAGCGAGTAGCCCTCCGGCAGCCGCATGCGATCGATCTCGGGGCCGAGCTTCAGGATCGCGTAGACCGGGCTCTCGATCTCGCCCGCGACGTCCGCGGTGACGTAGACCACCGGCATCAGGTTCTTGTGGTAGATGCTCTTGTCCTCGACGACGAGCTCCGGGTGGACGAGCTCGCCCATGCTCACGAGCTGGCCGTCGCGGCCGGGGACGCGGAGCGACTGCAGCCGCTCGATGTCCGAGCGCGTGGAGCGATCGAGGCGAAGGACGATCGGCACGTCCTCCGTCTCGCGCACGTCGTGCACGAGGCCGGCGGTCTCGCCCGCGCTCGAGAGGCGCAGGACGCGCGCGATCTCGGCCTCGCTGACGCCGCTGAGCGCGGCCTTCTCCTGATCGACGATGAAGCGATACGTCGGCTGATCGTCCTCGACGTACCAGTCGACGTCCACCACCCCCGGCGTGCTCTCCATGAGGCCGCGCACCTGCCTGGCGATCTCGATGTCGCGCGCGTAGCTCGGGCCGTAGATCTCGGCGACCAGGGTCTGTAGGACGGGCGGCCCCGGCGGCACCTCGGCGACCTTGATGCGCGCGCCGAAGCGCGAGCCGATGGGCGCGATGGCCTCGCGCACGCGCTTGGCGATGGCGTGGCTCTGGGCCTTGCGATCGCCCTTGTCGACGAGATCCACCTGCACGTCGGCGACGTTCGGCCCGCGACGCATGAAGTAGTGCCGCACGAGGCCGTTGAAGTTGTAGGGGCCGGCCGTGCCCACGTACGTCTGGTAGCTCTCCACCTCGGGCTGGGCGCGGACGACGTCGGCGATGGCCTGCGCGACGCGGTCGGTCTGCTCGAGCGTCGTGCCCTCCGGCATGTCGATGACGACCTGGAGCTCGCTCTTGTTGTCGAAGGGCAGCATCTTCACGCGCACCAGCTTCAGCGCCACGAGCGACATGGCGAGCACGAGGAGCACGATGACGGTCACGAGGAAGGCGATCCTGACCTTCGCCACGCGCAGGAGCGTGCCCATGACCCGGCGATAGAAGCGGGTGAGGCGGCCCTCGCGCTCCTCGTGCTCGGCGGCGTGCAGGTGCTCGAGCAGGCGCACGGTCGCCCACGGCGTCACGATGAACGCGACGAGGAGCGAGAAGATCATCGCGGCCGACGCGCCGACGGGGATCGGGCGCATGTACGGGCCCATGAGCCCGCCGACGAACGCCATCGGCAGGATCGCGGCGATGACCGTCATCGTCGCGAGGATGGTCGGGTTGCCGACCTCGTCGACCGCGCGGACGGCGATGTCCGTCAGATCGCGGTCGCGGTTCTCCGGCAGGCGCGCATGGCGGGCGATGTTCTCGACGACGACGATCGCGTCGTCGACGAGGATGCCGATCGAGAAGATGAGCGCGAAGAGCGTGATCCGGTTGAGCGTGTAGCCGTAGAGGTAGAAGCCGGTCAGCGTGAGCGCGAGGGTCGCAGGGATGGCGAGCATGACGATGAGCGACTCGCGCCGGCCGAGCGCGAGCCAGATGAGGCCCGCGACGCTCACGACGGCGATGCCCATGTGCAACAGGAGCTCGTTGCTCTTCTCGCTCGCCGTCGCACCGTAGTCGCGCGTGACGCTCACCGTGACGTCACCGGGGATCAAGGTCCCGCGGAGCGAGTCGAGCTTGCGCATGACGTCGTCGACGACCGTGACGGCGTTGCGTCCCTTGTGCTTCGCGACCGAGATCGTGACCGCAGGGACGGACTCGTTCCGGACCGCGCGCTCGGGGCCCTCCGCCGCGGCGCCGGCCCCGAAGCGGACGTAGGTGGACGGCTCCTCGGGCCCGTCGATGATCGCGGCGACGTCGCGCAGGAAGACCGGCCGCCCGTCGGACGCGCCGACGACCACGTCGCCGACGTCGCGCGCGTTCGCCAGGAGCGAGCCGGCCTCGAGCACGTACTCGCGGTTCTCGGTGGCGATGCTGCCGGCCGGGACGCGTGCATTGGCGGCCTGGATGGCGTTCGCGATCGCGACCGGTGCGAGACGGCGCGCGGCCATGCGCTCGGGATCGAGCTGGACGCGGAGCTGGCGCCTCTCGCCGCCGGTGACCGTGACCTCGCTGACGCCGGAGACCTGCTTGATCTGCTCCTCGAGCTCCCCGGCAAGGCGGCGGAGCTCGTACCCCGAGTAGCGCTGGCTCCAGAGCGTGAGGGCGAGCACCGGGACGTCGTCGATCGAGCGCGGCTTCACGAGCGGCCTCGATGCGCCGGGAGGGATCACGTCGACGTTGGCCCCGAGCTTCTCCTGGAGGCGCACCATGCTGCGCTCCTCGTCCTCGCCGACCTGGAATCGCACGATGACCGAGGCGAGGCCGGGGCTCGAGGTCGAGTAGAGGTACTCGACGCCGGGGATCTCCCAGAGGAGGCGCTCGAGCGGCTTCGTGACGCGCTCCTCGATCTCCTTGGCCGAGACGCCGGGCATGCTCACGAAGACGTCGCTCATCGGCACCACGATCTGGGGCTCCTCCTCGCGCGGAAGGCGCCACACCGCGAACGCACCGAGGAGCACGGAGGCGACGAGGAGGAGCGGGGTGAGCTTCGAGTGGATGAACGCGCGGGCGATCTTGCCCGCCGTGCCGAGCTTGGGCGGCTCCGTCATCGCTGCACCTCGACGCGCGCGCCGTCACGCAGCTCCGGCGGCGGCGAGGTGACCACGGTCTCGTTCGGCGACAGGCCCGACAGGACCTCGGAGAAGGGCCCCTGCGTCTCGCCCAGCGTGATCATGCGCAGCCGTGCCGCGTCGCCTTCGACGACGAAGACGCGATCGAGCGCGCCGAACGAGCTCACCGCGGTGGTCGGCACGACGAGGCGCGGATGCGTTCCGAGGCGAAAGCCCACGCGCGCGAAGGTCCCGGGCCGCACGGTCGTCCCCTGCGGCAGGTCGAGCTTCACGGTGAACGCGCGCGACGCGACGTCCACGCTGGGCACGACCTCGCTGACCTTCGCCGTCATCGGCGGCATCCCTCCGATCACGACCTCGGCCTCGTCGCCGACGTGCACGTCCGGCGCGTGCGACTCGTCGACCGCCGCCTCGACGCGCAAGAGGTCCTCGTCTGCGACGACGAAGAGCGGCATTCCGGGCGTGGCGAGCGCGCCGGGATCGACGCGTCGTTCGAGCACGCGCCCGGCGAAGGGCGCGACGATCTGCGCGTATCCGAGCGTCGCCTGGCTCGCGGCGACGCCCGCCTGCGCCTCGTCGATCTCCGACGTCACGGCGCGGAGCCGCGCGCGGGCGATCTCCTCCTGGGCCAGCGCCCCTCGATACCGCGTCTCCTCGTCGTCGTACTGCTGCCGCGAGATCGCGCGATCGGCGAGCAGCTTCACGAAGCGCTCGTGCGTCGTCTTCGCAGCCTTGGCGTTGAACCGTGCGACCTCGAGGGCGTTCTCGGCCTCCGTCTTCGCCTGACGCGTGCGCTCGAGCCCGGCGCGCGCACGAGCCACGTCCGCTCGGACGTCCTTCGCCTCGAGCTCTGCGAGCACCTGTCCCTTCTCGAGCATGTCGCCGGGGCGCACGCGGATGTCGCGCACGTATCCCGTGGTCTTGCTCGTCAGGGTCGCGGTGTTGCGTCCGCGGACCGTCCCGCTCGCGCGGACCATGACGGCGATCGGCTCCTCGTGGGCCGATGCGACGGCGACGCGGATCGGCGCGGGCGGCGCGGCGGTTTCGTGACGCTCCGCCGAGGCGCATGACCCGAGGAGCACCAGCGCCAGCGCCAGGGGCCGCGCACGGAAGGTCGATCGTCGCGTCATGAGCCCTCGCGCACGCGCGGCTGCATCGACCGCGCCGGGGCACTCGGCTTGCAGTCGAGCTTCGGATGATGACGCGGGCCGTGCGATCGTTCGCTCGTCGCATCGCCGTGGTCGCGGTCGCCGTGACGTTCGCCGGGCACGCGAAGGCGGAGCCGACCGAGGCGTCGAGGCTGGCGGAGCGGTTCCAGGCGCTGCTCGGGCGTCCCGGCGGGCTGACCGCGGAGCAGGCCGCGAGCCGGGCGCGCTCGACGAGCAACGAGGTGGAGGCTCGCCGCGCCGACTCTGCGGCCGCGCGGACGCGCGTGGATCAGGCGGCTTTCGCGTTCGCGCCGAAGCTCACCGCGCGGGGCGCGTACACCCGCATCTCGGACATCGGCTTCCAGTCGTTCGGCAACCTCATCTCGGCCGCGCCGGGCACGCCCGTCGGACCGGTGACGACGAACGGTCAGACGACCGTGCCCCTCCAGAACGCGCCGCTCGGCTTCTTCTTCCCGAACGACAACTACGTCATCACGGGCGAGGTGACGCTCCCGATCTCGGACTACGTCCTTCGCCTGGCCAATCAGTATGCGGGCGCCAAGCACTCGGTGCGGGCCGCCGAGCTCACGACCCAGGCCGCGGAGCTGACCGCCTCGAGCGATGCGCGGCTAGAGTACTACGCTTGGGCGCGCGTCCGGCTGCAGGAGATCGTGGCGGCGTCGTCGCGCGACCTCGCCGCCCAGCACGTCGCGGAGGTGAGGTCCCGGTTCTCGACGGGCCGTGCATCCCCGGCCGACGTGATGCAGCTCGAGGCGCGCATGGCGGAGCGCGAGCTCCTGTCCTCCCGCGCGCATGGAGCGGTCGCGGTCGAGGAGGACCGCCTCCGGACGATGCTCCACGATCCGCCGGGCACGCGCTACGAGATCGGCGAGGCGCTGCTCGCGGACCTTCCGTCCTTGCCGGCGCAGGACGACCTCGGCGCGCTCCTCCGCGAGGCGTATCGGCAGCGGCCCGAGGTGCGCGCGATCGAGGAGACGGCGGTCGGTCTGCACGCCGATGCGAGCGCCCAGCGCATCGCCCTCTTGCCCAGGCTCGACGCGTTCGCGAGCGCGACCTACGCGAACCCGAACCTCCGCTACTTCCCGCCGCCGCCCGAGTGGCGCGCGACGTGGGCCCTCGGCGCCGCGATCACCTGGACGAGCACGGACGCGATCGCCGGCGGAACGGGCGCGGGTGCGGCGGCGGCTCACGCGACGGGCGCGGAGGCGCAGGCGCGCGCGATCCGTGACGGTATCCACGACGAGGTCGTGCAGGCCTATCAGGGTGTCCACGATTCGGAGGCGGCCATCGCCTCGAGCCAGCGCGGTCTCGCCGCCGCCGAGGAGGCGTATCGCGTGCGGCGCTCGCTCTTCGACGCCGAGCAGGCGACGACGACCGAGCTCGCCGAGGCGGAGAACGCGCTTCTCCGCGCGCGCTTCGAGGCGGTGACCGCGCGTCTCGAGCTCCGCATCGCCCGCGCGAGGCTCATGCATGCGATCGGTCGCGATGCCGCCCGCTGAGCGCGAACGGTCGCGCTCGCGCCTCTGACCTGAAGCGCGCTGCGCGCCGTGCGTCGGCGAATACTGCAGAGCGCGTCATGCTTCATGCGTGGCGTCTGCGCTGCTGAGATGCTCGGTTGGCTCGAGCGGGGGAACACACGTTCTTACGTGTAAGAGGTCGGCGCCCAATGCGCGACCAAAGTGCAAACTCGTCACGCCTCGTGCCTCGCCAAACCAGATCGCCTCACTAGGGTCCGCGCCCATGACGAACCTGCGAAGTGAAGTTCGCACGCTCGTGCTGATCAGCGGAGCTCTGATTGTCGCGTGTGGTGCATCCGAATCCTCCAGCTCGCCGGCAGGCGACAACCCGATGAGCGCCACCGGAGCGAACGGCGATGGCGAGGGCTCGTCGTCGTCCGCGGCGACCGCCGAGGACGGCAGCCCGTTCAAGAGCAGCGAGCAGCCGATCGATCAGAACACGCCGCTGCCGACGGTCTGCCCTGACGGCAAGTGGTGCAGCACGCTCTTCCCGCCGACGTGGACGCCGGCCCAGGCGCCGGACGGCGAGGGCCGATTCCTCCACGACTTCTCGTACGCAGGCTATCGCCACGGCGAGGCGCCTCCGGCGTCGCCCCCCGGCGCGACCTTCGACGTCGTCGCGGGCTACGGCGCGGACGCGACGGGTGCGAGCGACGCGAGCGGCGCGATCCAGAGCGCGGTCGCGGCGGCGGCCGCGGCCGGCGGCGGCGTCGTGTTCCTCCCGGCGGGCACGTATCGCGTCGATCGACCGATCACCGTGAACGCGAGCAACGTCGTCCTGCGGGGCGTCGGGACCGCGTCCGTCATCCGCGCGAACGGGACCGCGGTGACGTTCAAGGGAAGCGTCGCGCGCCAGGCGGCGCGTCCGCTCGCGGCCGACGGCGCCTCGCGGTCGAACGAGGTGCTCGTGGCGGATGCGAGCGGGCTCGCTCCGGGCGACGACGTCTCGGTGGGCTGGACGATCAGCCCGGACTTCATCGCGGAGCACGGCATGACCGGCACGTGGTCGGCGTTCAACGGCAAGTACGAGCCGTTCTTCCGCGCGACCGTCGTCTCGGTCGACACGAGCGCGACCCCGAACAAGGTCGTGCTCGACGTCCCCCTCCGCTATCCGGCGAAGGTCCGCGACGGCGCGGCCCTCCAGAAGGAGACGGGCTATCTCCACGAGGTCGGCATCGAGGGCCTCGCGGTCACGAACGCGACGAGCTGGTCCGTGGCGTGGTCCGAGGGCCATGTCTCGGCGATCACGCTCGGCGACGTGACGGACGCATGGGTCCGCGACGTCCACTCGGTGCCCACCCCGGGCGCGACGGGCAAGGACGGAAGCGACACGCGCGCGTATCACCTGCGCAACAGCGGCATCCTCCTCGAGGACTCCAAGCGCGTCACCGTCCTCGACTCGAGCATGGAGAACGCGCAGAACCGCGGCGAGGGCGGCGCGGGCTACCTCTTCGAGGTCATCGGCGTGAACGAGGTGCTCTTCGAGAACGACGTGGCGCGCAACGGGCGTCACAACTTCATCCAGAGCTGGGGCTTCGGCACGTCCGGCACCGTCTTCCTCCGCTGCGTCTCCGAGGGGAGCGAGGAGTGGTCGTCGGCGAGCGGCCCGAACGTCGGCGCCGCGAGCGAGATGCATCACTCGCTCTCGATGGCCACGCTCGTGGACGACAGCCGCATCGAGGACGGCTTCAGCTTCCAGAACCGCCGCGACTTCAGCCAGGGCGCGGGTCACACCGCGACCGAGAGCGTCATCTGGCGCCCGTCGGGCAAGGGAAGGATCGCGTCGAAGCAGTTCGGCTGGGGCTACGTGATCGGCGCCGCTTCCGGCGTGAACGTCGACACCAACGTCGGCACCGCGGCCGGTACGGGCACCGCGCCCGAGGACTTCGTCGAGGGACGCGACCAGAGCGACACGCTGTGGCCGCCGTCGCTGTACGAGGCCCAGCGCGCGCGTCGTCTGCAGTCGAAGTGACGTGAGACAAAGGTGGCGGCGGCCTCGTCGTTCGCGGCGGGGCCGCTGCCGCATTTTGTTCGCGTTGCGGCGCCATCCGCGCGCTGCCAGGATGCACCCATGAGCGAGCGCGGCGGGCCCATCCAGCGATTCCTCACGCGCGATCACGAGCGGCTCGACGAGCTCCTGCGCCGGTCCATCGCCGAGCCCGACAAGGTCGACATGGCGCCGTACGAGGAGTTCCGTCGCGGCCTCCTCCGGCACATCGCGATGGAGGAGAAGGTCCTCATCCCCGAGGCGAAGCGCCTCCGCGGAGGCGAGCCGCCCGCCGTCGCCAAGCAGCTCCGCGCCGACCACTCGGCGCTCGCGGCGCTGCTCGTTCCGACGCCCACCCACGAGATCGTGCGCGCGATCATGGGCATCCTCGAGGAGCACAACCCGCTCGAGGAGGATCCGGGAGGGCTCTACGAGGTGTGCGAACAGCTCGTGGGCGAGGCCGCCGACGCGGTGCTCGCGCGCATCGAGGCCGTCCCCCAGGTGCCTGCCGCCGCGCACTTCGACGGGCCGCGCGTCCACGAGCACATCGCGAACCTGATCAAAGCGAGGGCCGCGCGCGAGAGCTGACCAGGTGCGTCACGCGTTCTGCGATCAGGGCGAGGGCAGCCAGAGGTCCTCGAGGAAGAACGCCGAGAGCTCCGCGCGGCCGCCGAGCCCGGCCTTCTTGTAGACTGCAAGCGATTGCTACCGCGCCGTGCGCTCGCTCGTCCCGCGCGCGGCCGCGATCTCCTCGAGGCTGAGGCCCTTCAGGAGGAGGAGCGCGACGGATCGCTCGGCATCGGTGAGCTGCCAGCGTTCGAACTGCCGCTCGATCGCCGCGCCCAGGCCCGCCAGAGCCTGCCGCGCGTCGGTGCGCCAGCGCTCGGAGGAGCGCGATCGCGAGCAGGACCATGAGCTCGGCACGCGGCGCGCGGCGTACGTCGAACGACGTATCGTGCGGCGATCCATCGGGGAAGCGAGCCTGTTCGTGCGCCATGGGACGTTTGCCGGATGGTCGAGCGTGCCGCCGCTGTCCATCTTGCTCCTCGCATCGACGCAGAAAGGCCATGCAATGTTCGCGCTCCCGCTCCATCCCGCGATCGTCCACATTCCTCTCGGCATCGCGGCCGTCGTTCCGCTCGTCATCATCGTCCTCACGGTCGCGCTCGTTCGCCGGAAGGCGAGCCGGCGGTCCTTCCTCCTGGCCGCGCTGCTCCAGTCGATCGTGGTCGGCGGAGGTCTGGTCGCGCTGAGCACCGGAGAGGCCGAGGAGGAGCGCGTCGAGTCCGTCGTCTCCGAGCGCGCCATCGAGCGGCACGAGGAGCTGGCGAAGGTCTTCGTCGCCGCGTCCGGGATGACGCTCGCGCTCGCGCTGCTCGCCGGGGTCGCCCCCGATCGGTGGACGCGCCGGCTCGCGGTCGCGGGGACGGTCGCGTCGATCGGCGCGCTCGGCGTCGGAGTCGCCGTCGGTCATGCGGGCGGCGAGCTCGTCTATCGGCACGGCGCCGCGACGGCGTACGCCGCGGGGGTCAGAGACGGATCGTCCCCGAGCCGAGCTCCCGAACCGTCCCGCTGACGAAGATCCGCTTCTCCTCGTCGATGCGCAGGTGCAGCCGCGACGGGCGATGCAGCGCCTCGCCCTGGTGGACGCGAAGCGTGACGGGCAGCGCGCGCCCGGTCGCGAGCATCCAGCCGCCTAGGTTCGCGCAGGCCGAGCCGGTCGCCGGATCCTCGACCACCGCGCCGTTCGCGAGGAAGAAGAAGCGCGCGAGGACCTCGCCGTCGGACAGCGGCGCCCAGACGTAGGCCATGCTCGCGCCGCGCTTCTCGCTGAGCCCGTGCTGCGCGACGAGCGTGGCGCTCGGACGCGCCGCGCGCACGTCTTCCGGCGTGGCGAGCGGGATCACGAGCTGCTCGGAGCCGGTGTCGACGAAGGGCGGCGGATCGACGAGGGCGCGCGTGTCGAGGCCGAGCATCGCGGCGAGCTCTTCGCGCGATGCGGAGGGCGGGCGCGAGGCAGGAGCCTGCGGGACGCGCAGGGTCCAGCGATCGGCATCGGCGAGGACCTCCACCAGGCCGGCCTTCATCTCGAGGACGACGCGATCGGGCAGTCCGAGGAGCGACCGTACGACGTGCGCCGTGCCCAGCGTGGGATGCCCGGCGAAGGGCATCTCGAATGCGGGCGTGAAGATGCGAACGCGCGCGGAGGCTGCCTTCGACTCGGAAGGGAGGATGAACCTCGTCGTTGAGGATGCGGTAAAGAAGCTCGATCATCGCGACGTCATCCAGTCCGCGAAGGCCTCCTGCGCCTCGACGTCGCCGTGATGGAGGGCGACGCGCCTGACGTCCGGGATGTGCCCGAGCCACGCGCGGAGCTCGTTGCGATCGGCGTGGGCGGACAGGCCCTTGAGCGTGGCGATCTTGGCGCGCACGAGGACCTCCTCGCCGTCGATGCGCACGCGGCCGCCGTGCTTCGCCGCGTCCTGGATGCGGCGGCCCGGGGTGCCCTCGGCCTGGTAGCCGACGAAGAGGACGGTGGTGCGCTCGCTCGGCAGCCCCTCGCGGAGGTGGTTGAGGATGCGGCCGCCGGTGCACATGCCCGAGCCGGCGATGACGATCATCGGGCCATCCATCTCGGCGAGCCGCCGCGACTCGGCCCCACGCTTCACCTGGAAGAGGTCCTCGAAGTCGAGCGGATCGTCGCCGCGCGCGAGCTTGCCGAGCGCCTCCTTGTCGAAGAGCCGCCGGTGGCTCTGATAGGTCTTGGTGATCGCGAGGCCCATCGGCGTGTCGATCATCACGGGCACCTCTTGGATGCGCCGGCCCTCGACCAGGTTGTTCAAGAAGTAGAGGAGCACCTGCGTGCGTCCGATGGCGAACGCCGGGACGAGCACCTTCGCCTTGCGCGCGATGGCGTCCTTCAGGATGGCTTCGAGGTCGCGCTCGATGTCGTGGTGCGAGTGGGCGTGGTCACGCGAGCCGTACGTCGACTCCATCACCACGACGTCGACGGCGCGGCCGGCGCGCCACTCGGTGTTGGGATCGCGGAGGATGGGGCTGTCCTGGCGCCCGAGATCTCCGGAGACGATGACGCGGCTCCGGTCGCTCGCGATCTCCGCGCTCGCCGAGCCGAGGATGTGGCCGGCCTCGTGCAGCGTGAGCGAGAGGCCCTCGGCGTCGATCGTCTCGCCGTACGGGACCGCGCGCGAGAGGCTGCGGAAGCGATCGAGGAAGCGCGCGATCTCGCGGTCGGGGAGGCGCTGCATGCCGAGCGCGTCCTCGAGCGAGAGGCGCGCGATCTCGAGCGTCGCCTGCGTCGCGTAGATCGGGCGATCGAAGCCGCCGTCGAGGAGCGCCGGCACGTTGCCGATGTGATCGAGGTGGCCGTGCGTGAGCACGAGCGCATGGGCGTCGCGCGCGGCGTCGGGGAAGGTCATCGTCTCCCGGCCCTGCGCGATCCCGCAGTCGACGAGGAGGCGCCGGCCGGACATCTCCACGCGCGTCATCGCGCCGGTGACCTGACGAACGGCGCCGAGGAGGCGCAGCTCGCCGTCGGGAAGGGGATGGGCCTCGGTATGGGGGACGATCGGGGGGATCGGCATGGCGCGCGCGTCAGGATAGCCGCGTACTACCCAGGGCGTATGCCCTGCAGAGCAGCGCGGATCTCCGAGGGAATTGTGATCTATCCTGATCCGACATGCCCGACTCGAAGCCCGCCGAAGGTCTGCCGCTGGTCGGCGACGTCATCGCGGGCAAGTACCGGATCGACAGCGTCGCCGGCGAAGGCGGGATGGGCATCGTCTACGAGGCCGAGCACGTCATCCTCCGCCAGCGCGTGGCGGTGAAGGCGATGCTCCCCGGCGCGCTGTCGTCGGCCGAGGCGCTCGAGCGGTTCTCGCTCGAGGCGTCGGCGATCGCGCGCATCGCGTGCGAGCACGTCGTGCGCGTCATGGACGCGGGGACGTTGCCGAACGGCGCGCCGTACCTCGTGATGGAGTACCTCGACGGCAGCGACCTCGAGAAGGTGCTCGCGCGGCGGGGCGCGCTCCAGGCGCCGCAGGTCGTGGACTTCGCGCTCCAGGCGCTCGAGGCCCTCGCGCACGCGCACGCCTCGCGCGTGATCCATCGCGATCTCAAGCCGGCGAACCTGTTCCTCGCGCGCACGCCCGACGGGCGTCAGATCATCAAGCTGCTCGACTTCGGCGTCGCGATGTCGGTCGATCTCTCGGCCGAGGAGGATCGCGTCCTCGGGTCGCCGCGGTACATGTCGCCCGAGCAGCTGCGGAAGGGCACGCTCGATCCGCGCACCGATCTGTGGTCGCTCGGCGTCGTGCTCTACGAGCTCCTGTCCGGCGAGGCGCCGTTCGACGGGACGCTCTCGCAGCTCATCGCCGCGATCCTTCAGCAGAGCCCCGTGCCGCTGCACGAGAAGAACCGCGCGATCTCCCGCGAGCTGTCCGACGTCGTCGGCCGATGCCTGATGCGCGATCCCGCGGCCCGATGGGGGTCGGCGCTCGAGCTCGCGCGTGCGCTCGCACCCCACGGGAGCGGATCGTGGGCGGGTGCGGTGGCGCGCATCGAGCGTGCGCTCGCCCTCGCGAAGGCCGCTCCCGCGCGGGAGCCGCGGCGCTACGAGACGCTGGAGACGGCGCTGCAGGCGCTCGACTCGGAGTCGTACCGCGACGAGGGGGTGGCGACGCTCGATCCGCCCGAGCTGAGCCTGCTCGACAGCGTCGTGAAGACGCCGTTGCGCATCTCGACGCCCGAGGCGTTCGGGGCCACGATCCCCGCGCCGCCGTCGGCCGATGCGATGGTCGTCGAGATCGTGCCGCCGAAGCCTCCGAACCCGGTCGCGACCACGCTCGCGAGCGCGGGAGCGGCGCCGCCTCCGCCTCCGACGCGTCGGCCCGAGCCCGAGCCGCCGCCCGAGAGCAAGTCGCTGCGGATCCTCATGATCGACGACAGCGAGTTCGTGCTCGGCGTCCACTCGCACCTCCTGAAGAAGTCCGGCTTCGAGGTGCGCTCGACGACCTCCGCGCGCGAGTTCGACGATCTCCTCGAGGGGTGGAAGCCGCACCTCGTGCTGATGGATGTCCAGATGCCGGGCATGGACGGCGACCAGCTGTGCCGCAAGGTGAAGGCGAAGTTCAAGGCGACGGTCCCCGTGGTCTTCGTCTCCGATCTGCCGCGGCCGCAGCTCGCCGAGCGCGCGAAGCTCGGCGGCGCGGACGCCTTCCTCTCGAAGTCGAGCGACTGGGCCGGCTTCGTGGACTTCGTGCGGAACATCTGCGCGATCACGTACTCGCCCGAAGACCTGCCCTGACGCGATCGGGCGGGCGATGCGGGGCAAGTGGCCGCGGCCGGCCGGGCCCGGTTCTTGTACCGTGCATGTCCGATGACGATCCTCGCCCGCCGGCAGCAGCTCGTGGCCTTCCGCTGGACCGTCCTGGCCCTCGTCGTTGCGGCGGCCGTGACGTTCCTGCCGATGTGGGCGCCGCTGGTGCTCGCGGCGTGGGTCGCGACGATCGCGCGACCGCTCCTCTCGCGCGTCGCCAAGGAGAGCGGCGGGCGTCATCGCGCCGCTGGCGTGCTCGTCGTCGTCCTCGTGATGGCGATGTTCGTTCCGCTCGCAGGAGCGATCGTGTCCCTGTCGCGTGGCGCGATCGATCTCGCGAAGAGCGTGCTCGCCTCGCAGGGAGCGAAGGAGGCGCTCATCGCCATCGCGGCCGGCGGTGGCGCGCCGGAGTCCGTCGGCGCGGAGCTGGGCCCGCTCGAGGCGCTCAAGTCCCCGCACAAGGTCGTCGAGCTCGTGCAGGAGTATGGCGCGCAGGTGCTGGGGGTCGTCTCGAGCGTCGCCGGCGCCGCGACCGCGGCCATCCTCGGGCTCTTCGTGTTCGTCTACGCGGTCTACGTCTTCCTCGTCGACGGGCCTGCGATCTACGAGTGGATGGAGAAGCACTCGCCGCTGTCGCCCGAGCACACGCGTCGCCTGAGCGACACGTTCCACGAGACCGGTCGCGGCCTGTTCATCGGCGTCGGGCTCACCGGGCTCTCGCAAGGGATCGTCGCGACGCTCACGTACATCGTCCTCGGCGTCCCGCGAGCGCTCGTCCTCGGGCTCCTCACGTGCGTGGCGTCGCTCATCCCGTCGGTGGGCACCGCGCTCGTGTGGGCCCCGGTCGCGATCGGGCTCGCGCTCGCCGGTCGGCTCGGCGCGGCGGCGGCGATGGCCGGCGTGGGCGTCCTCGTGATCGGCACCATCGACAACCTGCTCCGGCCGATGTTCGCGCGCTTCGGCAAGCTCGATCTCTCGACGTTCGTCCTCCTCACCTCGATCTTCGGCGGGATCGCCGCGTTCGGCCCGGGCGGCCTCTTGCTCGGGCCGCTGTTCGCGCGTCTCGCGAAGGAGGCGCTCGTCCTCGCACGCGAGCTGCGCGAGAGGCGCGCGGGACCCGGACCCGCCCCGCCCCCTGTCTCTGCCCCGGCCCCGGCGCCAGACGCCCAGCCCACGGCCTAGATGCATCGTGAATGCATTCGTGAACGGCCGGCTACATCGAAAGTAGATGCATCGAGAAGCGATGCTCCCATCGAAGTGAGATGCATCGAAAAGCGATGCATCTAGATATCGATGCATTCGCGCCCGGTGGCGTCGGATGGCGGGTGGGGGCGAGGCCGCGACGGGGCGCACGGTATTTTTCCTCCAGTTGTCGCTCTGGCGCGCGGTGGTACCTCGCTCCGCATGCGCTTCCTCCACCATCTTCCGCTTCTCGTCGTTCCTCTCTTCATCGCCTGCGCCGCGAGCCCCGCGGACGAAGGCGAGGAGCTCGAGGAGTCCGCCGACTCCGAGCTCAGCACCCGCACCTGCGAGATCGGCGTCTCGTGCGCGAGCCCGACGACGCTGCTCAGGGCGGTCGACTACGGCACGCGTCCGCCGGCGCGCTACCGATCGGACGTCGAGATCGACCAGACCACCTGGCCGAGGACGCCGCGCGTCATCCGCCAGCTCACGAGCGGACGGATGATCGCGAAGGCGGACGCCACGCTGAAGCTCCGCGCCTTCACCGTGGACAACCTCGTCCTCTTCGAGGTGCTCGACGCGGCGACCGGCGCCCGCATCGACGCGGCGTTCGCCGGGGCGGTCGGCACCGCGCCGGTGAAGCTGTCCGGAGCGCCGGTGAAGCGCCTCGGCGCCGACGGGTTCTCCTTCGCGGAGGGAGCGATCGATCTCGGATCGATCCTGCCGAAGGACCGCGCCTTCCGGCTGCGCGTATCCGCGCTCGACAACGGGGATCGCGCGTACGTCACGGACGTGCTCGCCGATGCCGCGTCGACGCCGCCGACGTACGTGCTCGCGGGCAACCCCGAGGGCACCGCGCCGTTCCACGTCGACGACGACGTGGTCGTGCGAGTGAACGGGACCGAGGTGCATCGCTCGACCGCCGGCAGCGCGGACCACGGTCCGATCGCCTTCCCCGCGCGGAAGGGCGACGACCTGAAGGTCGATCTCTTCGACACGTACGGCGGCTGTCTCGACAACGCCGACGTCTGGCTCTCCGGGCCGGGGATCGCACCGACGCGCGTGATCTGGGCGACGCCGCAGCAGTGCGGGACGCAGGCGAGCACGCAGACGCCGTTCGCGAAGGTGGACATCGCGATCGGCGCGGAGGGGCCGCCGCCGCCCGCGCCGGTCGCCACCGATCGGACGCAGAGCGTGCTGAAGAACAACGGCTCGCCGATCGGGCGCGACTTCACCTCCGCGCTCGAGAAGTGGACGGTCAAGCAGCGCTACGACATGAGCTACGGCTTCGCCTTCTACAAGATGCTCGTCTACGGCTTCAACCTCGAGGCGCCCACGCACGCGGCGTTCGCGAACGAGACGAACCACTTCAACATCGTCCCGCAGGCGGAGGTGAGCCGCGCGTGGCTCGACGGGATCGTCGCGTGGTGGCAGCCGAAGATCGACGAGCTCCGCGCGCGGGTTAGCACGGACTACGCGAACGGCGTCATCACCACGAGCGACAAGGACAAGAAGCTCGCGGTGCTGAACGCGCTGCAGACGATCATCGACGGATCGGTGAAGCCGCTGCGCGCGACCTTCGAGCGCTATCCGGAGGTCGCGAAGGTGAAGCTCGACCTGCGCTGAGGATCCCGGGTCAGGCCGCCGTCGGTCTCGCGCTGGGCCGGCGGCGCCCGTACTGCGCAGGCGTCATGCCGTGCTCGGCGACGAAGGCCTTGTGGAAGTACGACTCGTCCTCGAAGCCGACCATCGCGGCGATCTCGGCGATCGCGAGATCGGGCCGCGCCCACGACAGGCGCGCCGCCTCGTTCAGGCGCAGCTTGATGCGATACGCGATCGGGGTGATGCCGAAGCGCGCGGCGAACTTGCGCGAGAAGACGACCGACGACTTCATGCCGGCGATCTCGGCGAGGTGCTTCAGGTAGAGGGGCTGGGCGAACGAGCGATCGATCGCGCGCTTGGCGACGACGAGCGGATCGGCGGGGACGACCTCGAGGTTCGCGCGCACCCAGCGGAGGACCTCGTCGCGGGCCTGCGCCACCGGCATCGGCTCCTCGGAGAACGCGCGGCAGAAGTCGAAGAAGCGCCGGTCGAGCGCGGCGCGGGGCGCGAACACGACGTCGCCCTCCGACGGCGCGATGCCCGGGGCCTCGTCGGGATAGACGATGAACCCGACCTGCAGCCCGGTCTCGTGCCTGGTGGCGCGGCACGAGAGATCGTACTTCTCCGCGGGGCTGATCACGTGGACGGTGCCGGGACCGTAGACCGCCGAGCCCGTTCGCGAGCCGGCGTGCCTCCAGTCGCCGCGGAGCTGCACGCCGAGCTCGAGACCCGTGGCGAGCGCGTTGCGCTTGTGGATCGTCTCGAGGTTCCCGTACTCGTAGACCCAGGCGAGGACGCCTTCGCCGAGGACGGCGCGGTCGTAGCGGTTCTGGGTCGGGGAGGCGGACATCGAAGATCCCGGCTACCCGGCGTACGGCGTGGACCGCGCGGATCTTCCCGTGGATCGCCGGTGGACCGCGGCTCGCGTGCGATCGAGCCCCGGCCTCGCGAACGCCCGAAATCGAGCGCTCGCGAGGCGGAACGGGGCTTGCTGTCCACGCGGGGATGGAGAAGCGATGGGCGCTCGCATTCCTCGGCGCGCTCGCGGCGTGCGCCGCGCCGGCCGATGAAGACGGCGATGCGATCACCGACCAGATCGTCGCCGGCGGCACGACGACGAGCCTGCGCGACGGCACGCTCGTGGTGCGGACGAGCGTCCCCGCGTGGACCGAGGCGTGCCCGTCGTGCGCGGACGTCGATCACGACGGTCTCGTCGACGCATGGGAGGACGCGCTCCTCGATCGGGTGCGCCCGCGCATGGCGCTGCATCCCGACGAGCCGCTCATCGGCGATCCCGACGGCCGCTTCGGGTACATCGCGCGCGTGTTCCGACCCGAAGGCGGCCCGCGCGATCGGGTCCGGGTGATCGTCGTCACCGGGTTCTCCCTCGACCCGGGGGTGCTGCTCTTCGGCAAGATCCCCGTCAGCGCGCACGACGGCGACTCCGAGCGCGTCGCGATCGAGCTCTCGGTGCGCGGCGACGGCCGCGAGGCGGTGCTCCGTCGCGCGTACTTCGCGGTGCACGAGCACACGCCGAACGATCACAGCCGCGTCTACTCCGAGGCGGACACCAGGCGGGAGCTCACCTGGGGCAGCGACGCGGGCGGTCAGCCGCGATGGGTGGTGTTCCCGTCGCGCGCGAAGCATCCGCAGTTCCCGAACCCGGCGGCGTGCGAGAAGACGTCGCTGAAGGGCACGGGCCTCTTTCGCGAGCACTGCGCGAAGAGCGAGGCCGAGAGCCACCCGGTCCTGCCGCCGATCGTGAACGCGGGCGAGCCGTCGTTCCACCGCGTCGACGACCTCGCGGCGGTCGGCTTCCCGGGAGACGAGGCCTGGGCGGAGCAGAAGTTCTGCGGCGGCTTCCGCGCGAAGCCGCGCCTCGGCGGATGCGCCGAGTCGATCGCCGAGAAGCTGCTCGACGACCCGTTCGCCGAGAGCGCGAAGTAGACGATTCCTACAGTGAGCCAGGAATCGACGAGCTCGTCCTTGCCCGGAGGGCCGGCGTAGGTCATATCTCCGCGGCCGCCGCATGGACGTCGCTTTCGTCGCGCAGACGGAGTCTTGTTCGTACCTCCTCGATGCCGACGGCATCTGCAGATGGGTCATTCCGAGCGCGAATGCGAACGAGAATGCCCGGCAGGTCGCGAAGCGCTGCGTCGGCGCCCAGTACGTCGCATCGCTCGACGCGAAGGAGGCCGGGCTCCTCGTCCACGACCCGAAGCCGGGCCGGGCGCTCGTCTTCGCGCGCATCGACGACCGGGGGCGCGTGTCGCTCCTGCGGTCGGGGACGCTGCTCGAGTTCACCGCCGTCGATGCACCGGCGGAAGAGGAGCCCAAGGCGGCCGCGGCTTCGGAGCCGCAGGTCGAGGCGAAGCCCGCGAAGGAGCGCGCAGTCGAGCGCGCGTCCGAGCCTGCTGCCGCCGCCGCCGCCGACTCCCAGCCTGCGACCGTGCAGTACCCCGAGGGGCATCGCGTGCCGCCGCCGGTGGAGAGCGACGAGGACATCACCATCGAGGGCATCCGCGCCGTGAAGCAGGCGGAGCTCGACGCGGGCATCCCGATCGACGAAGCGAGCGACGAAGGCTACGACGGCTACGAGGACGAAGAGGACAACGGCGAGACCTCGCCGTTCCTCCGTGGGCGCGTCTCCTCGCCGACGCTCCGCGGCGTCGCTCCGCCGGCGAACCCCGTCGTGCGCCGCCGGGGCGTCCTCCCGCGCCGCAACTACGCGAGCTGATCGGCGTCGCGCCGGTCTGTGCCACGGATGCGCGGCCGATCATGCATGCGGAGCCGCGCGGCCCCGCAGCCTGCGCGATTTGCCGGAGAATCGCGGATGGCACGAGGTTCGCTGATGCCGCGCGCCATGAACGCCCGCTCGCTCCTCTCGCTCGCTTCCTTCCTCCTCCTCGCCGCTTGCGCCGGCTCGACCGAGTCGACGACGCCGTCCGACGGAGATCCGTCGACTCCCGGCACGTCATCGTCGACGGGCTCGGTGAGCGTGCCGTCGGTCGGCGAGGTGACCGCGGTGCGCGTCTCGGATCGGCGCACGCAGGACGCATCGCGCGTCGCCGCCTTCCGCGATCGGACGAAGATCGAGAAGGCGGTCGAGCTGCTCGGCCTGAGGGCGACGCTCACCGAGACGACGGAGCTGCCGAACTGCCTGCCCGACGTGAAGGTCGAGATGTTCGATCCGGCGGGGAAGGTCATCGCGACCGTCGAGGTGTACTGCGGGTCGAAGAGCTCCGTGCTGCGCACCGGAGGAAAGGCGTACGCGGCGCCGGTCTCCGATCTCGAAGGCCTCGTGAAGCTCGACGGAGAGAAGACCCTCGTCGCGAGCTGGCTCCACGACGTCTCGCTCGTCGAGATCGATCAGCCGGTGAAGGATCAGCACCGTGCGTTCGAGACGAAGGCGGAGATCGAGCAGGCCATCGGCGCGCTCTCGGCGATCGAGACCATCGACACGAACGCGCCGAAGACGCGCTGCGCGGCCGACTACACCGTCACGTTCACGCGCGCGGTGGGGGAAGGCGCGCCGGTGAAGTCGCGCCTGTTCATCTCTTGCGGCGGAGAGCCGAAGGCGAGCCAGCCTGCCTGGTTCCAGGCGACCGAGGCCCTCGAGGGGCAGGTCACGGTGAACGCGCAGGTCATTGCCCAGCTCGCCAGCGCAGCGACGCCCAAGTAAGGAAGCTCCCGGAAGGCGCTAGGTCGATCACTCGCCGGGCGCGACGCTCTCGAACCGCGCGCGGATGGCGGCCTTGAGCGCGTCGATCTCGGACTCGTCGAGCTTGCCGTCGCCGTTCGCGTCGAACTTCGCCTTCACCTCTTCGCGCTTCGCCTCGTAGTGCGCGACGAGCGCCTTGCGCGCGGCCTCGCGCTCGGCGGCGTCGATCTTGTGGTCGTCGTTGGTGTCGACCTTCGCCAGCATCTGGAAGAAGCGCTCGCGGCGCGCCTCCATGTGCGCCTTGATCGCCGCAGCGAGCTCGCCGTCGTCGAGCTGGCCGTCCTTGTCCGCATCCCAGTTCGCGAGGACGCGCTCCTTGCGCGCCTCGCAGCGGGCCGCGACCGCCTTCGCGAGGGCCGCCTTCTCGTCCTGATCGAGCGAGCCCGAGTCGTCGACGTCGTACGCCCAGACGATGCGCTTCCACACATGGTGACGCGCCTTGATCCCGATCTTGGCGAGCTCGAGCTTCAGGCGCGGGTGGTTGCCGACCGCGTCCTTCAGCTCCTGCCGCTCGGACGCGTCGAGCTTGCCGTCGCCGTTCGCGTCGAAGTGCTCCTTGATGCGCACGCGGATCGCCTTGCGGACGCCGCACCCGAGATCGAGCGGCTGCGGCGCGTCGAAGCCGGCGTCGTCCGCCTCGGCGCTCGCTTCGGCGACGTCGCTGTCGGTCATGACGCCGTCCTCGACCGGATCCTCTCCGGTGCTCTCCGAGGAGAGGGCGGCGGCGGTCTCGAGCGTGTCCTCGCCGTCGTCCGCGGTGTTGGCGGCGCAGCCGGCGACGGTGGCGAGGGCGAGGACGGACATCGTGCAGAACGAACGAATGCGCATGGTGGGCTCCCTTCCGTGACCAAGTCCGCGGCTCCGTGACCGCGTGACGACCGCTAGTGCACGGTCGAGGCCAACCTCAGATGTCGTCGCGGACCCAGGAAATGCGCGCAAATCGCGAGGTGGGCGAACATGGACCTGGACGCGGGCGAGAAGGAGCGGCGTTCACTGGACGGAATCGCGTCCTCCCCGCCGGCGTTCATCCGCGCATGCGTCACGTCCGGTGGACCGCCCTCGCGGCGCTGCTCTCCTGTGGGTCGGGCGCGCGTACGCCTTTGGCGACCACGGCGCCTGTCGTCGCGTCCGGCTCCCGCCGGCCGACGGTCGAGCGCATCGTCGCTCGCACCGGGAGCGCAGTGGCTCTCGCGCGCATCGACGGGGCGCTCGTCGCGTACGTCGCCGACGAGGACGACAAGGCCGTCCTCGTGGTCGACGTCGACGCGGCGCGCGTGGTCGGGCGGTACGACCTCGACGGCGTGCCCGCGCAGATCGTGACCTTGCCTCGGGCGCGCCTCGCCGTCGCGATGCGGGATCGTGCGCGCGTGGCGCTGCTCGAGGGCGCCGGCGACAAGCGCTGGCCGCTCCGCGAGATCGGGAGCGCCGCCGTCCCGACCGAGCCGATCGGCCTGGCGCTCACGCCGGACGACGCGACCGTGCTCGTCGCGAGCGGCTGGGGCCACGCGCTCAGCGCTGTGTCGCTCGGCGAGATGAGGGTCGAGATGTCGAAGGAGCTCGGGCGTGAGCCGCGCGCCGTCGCCGCGTCGCGCGATGGCAAGCGCGCATTCGTGGTGCACGCGGTCGGGAGCGGCCTATCCGTCGTCGACCTCGTAGAGAGGAAGAAGGACCCGAAGGTCTGGAACCTCGAGGCACAGGGCTTCGGCGTGGGCTTTCGCAACTTCGAGACCGGGCCGTTCTCGCGCCGCGCGGCGCAGGGCTTCGCCGTCGCGGTGACCGAGGACCCGGCCGGTCGCGTCCTCGTCCCGCACGTCGCGGTCCACACCGCGTTCGGGGAACGGCCCTCGAACCTCGGCATGGAGCCCGAGCCGATCACCGGCTACGGCTCGCCGGAGGCCGGGCCGGCCGAGGTGCTCGACATCGCGGTCGTCGACGAGGCGACCGGCACGCCGCTCGACTTCGAGCCGCACTTCGCCATGGACGGCTCGAGCAAGCGCGTGCGCGTCGTCGGGGCGGACAGCGGCTGCGTCCTGCCCCGGACCGCGGCGGTCGAACGCGAAAATATGTATGTTGCATGTATGGACTCGGACCGGGTGCTCGAGCTCGACGCCGCCTCGCTCCACCCCGAGCGCGCGCAGCTCCGCGAGTGGAAGGTGCCTCGCGGGCCCTCCGGTCTCGCGGTCGACGCGGCGAGCCAGCGGCTCGTCGTGTGGTCGTCGCTCGCGCGGTCCGTCGCGGTGCTGGGCACGGCGGAGGGCGTGAAGCGCCTGTCGCTCGCCAGCGTGACGGTGCTCGCGCGGACGCCCCTCGCGGCCGAGATCGCGCGCGGGCGCGAGCTGTTCCACAGCGGAGAGCGCCGCATCTCGGGCGACGGCCGTGCGTGCGCGAGCTGTCACCCGGACGGACGCGACGACGGGCTCGTCTGGGCGACGCCAGATGGTCCGCGGCAGACGCCCTCGCTCGCGGGGCGCATCGACGGCACTGCGCCGTACGGCTGGACAGGCGCCGCCGGGGACGTCGAGTCCCACGTGCCGAAGACGTTCGCGCGTCTCGGCGGGACGGGCCTCACGGGGAGCGACAAGGCGGCGCTCCTCGCGTACGTCCGCGCGATGTCGCCGCCACCCGCGGAGGAGGTGAAGGAGGACGCGAGGCTCGCGCGCGGAAAGGCGATCTTCCACTCGCAGGAGGCGGGCTGCGCGAGCTGCCATGGCGCCTCGGGCGACCTGCCGGACGGCGCGACGCACGACGTGAAGAGCCGCGCGAACGGCGACAAGCACGCTGCGTTCGACACGCCGTCGCTCAGGTACGTCGGCGGGACGGGCCCGTGGTTCCACGACGGGCGGTACAAGACGCTGCGCGATCTCCTGGTGAAGTCGGACGGCAAGATGGGAAGGACCAAGCATCTCTCGCAGGAGGATCTCGATGCGCTCGAGGCGTATCTCCGCGCTCTCTGAGGTCGCGGTCGCGCTCGCCGTGCTCGCGACCGGCAGCGAGGCGCGCGCGGAGGAGACGACCTCCCGCATCCGCATCGACGCCGGCGGGCTTCCGCGCGTCGGCGCCGAGGGGTGGAAGATCGATCCGAAGCTCGCCGTCCTCCCGAGCGGGGCGCGGGAAGGCGGCATGGTGCCGGCGTCGTGGCCGACGACGAACGACGACGGCACGAACGAGCACTCGCGCTGCGTCGACGACCGGAGGGGCGACGTCCAGCCCGTCTACGGCGGGACGACGTACACCACGCGGATCTTCGAGAGCGGCGGGAAGGAGTACCTCGACCACGTCACCCTCGACGTGAAGAACGGCGTCGTACACGTGGCGGAGGCGTTCCGGACCCCGATCGCCCGCGTCGCCGACGGCATCTGGGCCTACCGGACGAAGGACGATGTGATGCTCGTCGCGGCCGTCGACGAGGGCGTCTTCGATCGCGCGGTCTTCTACGGTTGCTCGATCCGTCAGTTCTCGGTCGCGTCCCCGGCGGGAGCGACCATGATCGAATCGTCCGCGTCGCAGGCCGACGAGGTCATGCGCCAGATGCGAGGCGACCAGAAGCATCGGCTCCCTCCGTGGGTCGGCACGGAGATGCGGGTCGTGGCGAGCGTCAGCCGCTCATCGGCCGATCCGGGGCCGATGCTGCGCCTCGTGATCACCAGGGGCAGGGCGAGTAGTCCTTGAGGAACTTGCCGTAGACGTGCTCGCCGGTGAGCAGGCCGGCGAAGAACGGATCGCAGACGCGTGCCGCGCCGTCGACGATGTCGAGCGGCGGCTGGAAGTCGTGCCGCTCCTGCTTCCGCTGCGAGAGGACGACCGGGTCCTCGTCGGTCACCCAGCCGGTGTCGACGGCGTTCATGAAGATGCCGTCCCGCGCGTAGTCCGGCGCGGAGGTGAGGGTCATCATGTTCAGCGCCGCCTTGGCCATGTTGGTGTGGGGGTGCTTGTCCGTCTTCGTCCCCCGGTTGAACTGCCCCTCCATCGCCGACACGTTCACGATGTGCTTGTCGCGGGTCGACGTCTTCAGCATGAGCGGCTTCAGCTTCGAGCAGAGGATGAACGGCGCGACGGAGTTCACGAGCTGGACCTCGAGCATCTCGGGCGACGGCACCTCGCCGAGCCGCAGACGCCAGCTGTTCATCGTCCGCAGGTCGATCTGCTGCAGGTCTGCGTCCGTGCGGCCCTCGGGGAAGAGCAGGGCGTCGTCTCCCGACTCGTCGTAGGCGCAGGGGATCTGCGAGAGCAGCGCCGACGCGCGGATGCCGACGAGCAGCGGCGGATCGGCGCTCATCGACCCCTTGATGCGCTCGTGGCCGGCGAGCAGCGCGCGCACCTCGCGCGGCAGCTCCTCGAAGGGCGCGCCCTCGAGGTCCATGAGGTGCTTGTAGAAGGCGGGCGGTCTGCGCACCGTCTGCGCCGCATTGTTGATCAGGATGTCGAGGCGGTCCTTCGTCTGCACCAGGTGGCGCGCGAACAGCTCGACGCTCGGGGCGTGCCGCAGGTCCAGCCCGTGCACCTCGAGCCTCTCACGCCACTTCGCGAAGTCGGGCTCGCGCGCGTAGCGGGCCGCGGCGTCGCGGGGGAACCGCGTCGTGACGATCACGTGCGCGCCGGCGCGGAGCATCATGAGCGCGGCCTGGTAGCCGATCTTGATGCGCGCCCCGGTGATGACCGCGACGCGGCCCTCGAGCGACGCGGTCTGGAACCTCTTTCCGTAGTTGAGGTCCGCGCACGACGGGCACATCGCGTCGTAGAAGAAGTGAAGCTTCGTGTACGGCGCCTTGCACACGTAACAGTCGCGCGGCTTCTCGAGCTCGCGGTCGGTGTCGTGGCCGGAGACGAGCTGCGGCGGCGCCACGAACACCTCGGCGCGCCGCGCGGCGCGGATCTCGGTCGTGGCGACGAGCTCGCGGTCGTGCGCCTCGGCCTGCACGCGATCGAGACGGCGGAGCGCCTTGTTCAGCCGCCGCTGCTCGTCGCGGTCGGGACGCGAGACGCGGCCCGCGGCCATGAGGAGCGCCCGGCGCTCGCCCTCGGGGATCGTCGCGAGGAGCGCGCGGTCCTGCGCGATCGCCTCGAGCAGGGCGATGGCGCGGGTGACGTCCTCGGGCGAGAGAGCGGCCATTCGGGCCGACTCCTCTACCGCAGTGGGTTCGGAAACACACGCCGTGTGGCGCCTTCCACGAGCTGCGCGCGGAAATGGCGGAAAATGCGTGGTCGCGTGCGTGGCGCGGGGCTCGCAATGGCAGGGCTTCGATGCGACCGCTCGTTCCCCTCGTCGTCCTGCTCCTCGCCACGGTGTCCAGCCCCGCCGAGGCTGCTCCGGCGCAGATGACCCTCACGCCCGTCGACTCCGAGCCGAAGGAGGGCCAGAGGATGCCCTCCGCGGACGAGCTCGCGGCGCTCAGGAAGGACGTCCAGGACCATCCCGACGATCGGACGAAGCGGCTCGCGCTCGTGCGGGCGCTGCTCGTGTCGAAGGACCTCGACGGCGCGCTCGCCGAGGCGAAGGCGTGGCGGGCGAAGGACGCGTACAACCTCGTCGCGGTCCGCGCGCTCGGCGACGTGCACATGGAGCGTGGCGAGAAGGACGACGCCGAGCGGGTGTACTCGGCGATCGTGGAGCTGCTCCCGCGCGACCCCGATGCGCAGCGCGCGCTCGCGACCATCGTGAAGGCGCGCGGCGATCTCCCCGCGGCGAAGGCGCGGCTCGCGGCGGCCCTCGAGGCGAGGCCCGGGGACGCGCGGATCATGTTCGAGCTCGCGGACGTCGAGCTGCGCCTCGGCGAGAAGGACGCGGCGAAAACGCGGTTCGAGAAGATCGTGGCGGACGAGAAGACGAGCGAGCAGATCCGCTATCCGGCGAAGCAGCGGCTCGGACAGATCCTCGGCACGGGTGAGCAGAACGACATCCACGTGTACCTGTCGTGGGACACCGACCGCACCGACGTCGATCTCTGGGTGCTGACGCCCTCGGGCGAGAAGGTCTTCTACGGCCACCGGAACGGGAAGGGCGGCGAGTCGCTCTACGACGACGTCACGAGCGGCTACGGCCCCGAGAGCTTCACCGCGAAGAAGGCGCAGCCGGGCGAGTACAAGATCGTCGTCGACTACTTCTCCGCGCGGCGCGGGCCGTTCCCGGAGGCGCGCGGCGAGGTCGTCGTCGTGCTCGACGAGGGGAGGCCGACGGAGAGGAAGCAGGTCTTGCCCTACCGGCTGTTCGCCGAGAAGCAGAACGTGACCGTGGCCACGGTCCGCGTGGGAGGTGCGAAGTGACGCGCGCTGGATTGCTCGTGGGGTTGATGGTGGCGGCGATCGGCTGCGCGCGGGCGGTGCCGGCGCCGGTGACGCAGACGAAGAGCGGCGTCTTGGCGACCAAGATCGAGCCGGCGTTCCTCGGCGAGGGATCGCTCGAGGCGCAGGGAGAGAGGACCGCGAAGACGAGGCTGGCGCTCGAGAAGCTGTCGATCGCGGCGGTCACGACGGGCGACGTCGCGGAGATGACCATCGAGCACGAGTTCCGGAACGACGCGGACGAGCAGCTGGAAGGGACGTTCCGCTTCCCGCTGCCCGACGGCGCGATGCTCACCGGGCTCTCGATGGAGATCGACGGCAAGCTGATGGACGGCGAGCTCGTGGAGCGCGACAAGGCGCGGAAGGCCTACGAGGAGATCGTCGATCAGATGCTCGATCCCGCGCTGCTCGAGTGGGAGAACGGGCACACGTTCAAGCTGCGCGTCTTCCCCATCGAGGCGAAGAAGACGAAGCGCGTGGTGCTGAAGGTGGTCGCGCCGCTGCATCGGGGCAAGGACGGCCTGTTCTTCGCCTACCGCGCGCCGGCCAGCGACGGCGGCCTGACGCTCGAGAAGGTGAGCCTCGTCGTCGACGGCAAGCGCACCCCGATGAAGCCCGGTACCGGAGAGGCGCTGGTGAAGGTGGCGGACGTGGCGCCCGCGGCGCTGATCGAGCGCACGAAGGACGGTCAGTACGTCCTCGCGCACGTGCAGCCGTCGTTCGATGGTACGCCGGCGGCGACCGGCGGAGCGAAGGCGAGCGGGCAGGCGGTGATCCTGCTCTGCGACCGATCGCGGAGCATGCTCGAGGCGCGGGCGCTGCAGGCGCGTACGGCGGCGACGATCCTCGACGCCCTCGATCCGCGCGATCGCTTCGCCGTGATCACCGGCGACGTCGGGACGCGGACCTTCGGAGGCGGCCTCCACGATCCGACGGCCGAGGAGAAGACCCGCGCCGCGACGTTCATCGACGGCGTCGAGCCGGACGGCGCGAGCGATCTCGGCAAGCTGCTCGCCGCGGGCGCAGAGGCGGCGAAGCAGGCGCGGGCCGCTGGGCTCGAGCCGGTCTTCGTGTACCTCGGTGATGCGAGCCCCACGTGGGGCGAGACCCGCGCGTCCGAGCTCGAGAAGCTCGCGAAGGACGCCCTCGGCGGCGCGCCGCTGCACACGGTGATGCTCGGCAAGTCGACCGACGAGGCTACCGCGCGCGCGCTGACGGCGGCGACCCACGCGCGCCTCCTCCGCCCCAAGACCGAAGACGACGCCAGGCGCGTGGCCGAGCAGGTCGTCACGGCGCGCACCACCAGGCGTATCGACGACGTGAAGGTCGTCGCCGCGGACGGCGTCGACGTGCCCGCGGTCGTACCGAGCACGCTGTTCGAAGGCGACGACGTGCCGGTCGCGGCGTTCGTGCCGCAGGACAAGGAGGGCTCGGCGACGGAGCTGAAGATCGTCGGTACGAGGGACGGAAAGCCCTTCGAGAAGACGATCGGCTTCGCCTCGGCCACGCCCGCGCGGGACGTCGCCAAGCGCTGGGCGAAGGCGCGCATCGAGAAGCTCGAGCGAGAGGGCGACGCGCACAAGGACGACATCGTGAAGACGAGCCTCGATCACGGGGTGATGAGCCGTTACACGTCGTTCCTGGTCCTCGAGAGCGAGGAGGCCTACGCGCGGATGCAGATCGCCCGCAAGGCCAAGGACCGCGACGGCGCCGAGGCGCGCGTCAGCGGCAAGGACCTCGAGGGCGCGGACGGACGCACCGCGAGCGTGAGCCCCGATCACCTCCAGCCGGGCGATCCCGAGGTGCGCATCCCGGCGCCGGCGGATGCAGAGAGCGTGGTGGTGGTCTTCCCGTTCGGTGAGACGAAGAGCGCGGTCTTCGAGCAGGACGAGCACGGCGGGAGCTGGGTGGCGCGCTTCCTCGTGGACGCGCACACGCCGGACGGGACCTACGAGATCACGATCCGCATCACCCATCGCGACGGTCGCGTCGAGATCGTGAAGCTGCCGTACGTGGTCGACACGCAGCAGCCGGACCTCGACGTCTCGATCGAGCGGAAGGCGAACGGCAGCTACGTCCTCCGCGCCAGGCAGAGGCTGAACGCCGAGGAGAGCCGCCTCCCGCAGGTGTACACCGACGCGAAGCGCGTCGAGGTACGCGCGCCGGACGGTCAGGTGCTGTCGCTCACGCACGTGCGCCTCGGCGAGTTCGTGGGCACCTGGCGACCGAGCGGCCCCGTCGCGCACGGCAGCAAGCTGCGCCTCGTCGCGGTGGACCGTGCGTTGAACGAGCGCGCGATCGAGGTGGAGGTCCCGTGATCGCCGCGCTCGCACTCGCCTCGGTGGTGGCCCTGACGGATCTCGACGACGCGCGCGCCTGCACGCCGCTCGACAGGGGCGGCTTCGTCGCGGCCACCGGGGGCGGCCTCCTGTTCGTCGACGAGTCCGGCAAGACGACGACGATGACCGCGCTCGACGGCCTGCCCGACACCCGGGTGCATGCGGTGGCCCTGCAGGGCGACGCGCTCTGGGTGGGGACCGAGGCGGGCGCCGCGCTCGTGACGCTCGCCGACAAGAAGGTGGTCCGCACGGTAGGCACGGCGCCGGTGCATGCGGTGCACGTATCGCCCGGCGGGGCGATCTGGCTCGGAACGCGAGGGCGCGGCGTGGAGCGGCTCGCGGCGCGTGACGCGAAGGTCGAGGGCGTGCCGAGCGACGCGAAGGGCACGCGCGTGGCCGCGATGGCGGAGAAGGACGGCGCGCTGTTCGTGGCGTACGCCGACGGACCGGTCGCAAGGCTCGATGCCGGCAGGCTGCGGCCGATCCCCGCGAGCCCGACCCACGGTCAGGCGCTCGCCACGGTGGGCTCGGACCTCGTGCTCGGGGACCTCGAGGGCCTCTATCGCCTCGATGCG
>WBZO01001942.1_pt1 | contig 29290 bp, 10 predicted proteins | sample 5204261 | NCBI WGS metagenome assembly WBZO01 (sample SAMN12412400, study PRJNA552823) | activated sludge metagenome | isolation source: activated sludge from anammox sidestream of wastewater treatment plant... | place: USA: North Carolina | collected 2017-09
GCGGACGGGGACGGTGTGGAGCGAGCAACAGAAGCTCACCGCCAGTGATGCGGCGGCATTTGACCATTTCGGCTATTCGGTGAGGATAAGCGGTGAGACGATCGTCATTGGCTCGCCGGGGGATAATGTTGCGGGCGGCAATTCCGGCTCGGCCTATGTCTTTGTGCGGACGGGGACGGTGTGGAGCGAGCAACAGAAGCTCACCGCCAGCGATGCGGCAGCCGGAGACGTGTTCGGTTCTGCGCTGGCGATCAGCGGAGAGACCATCGTCATTGGCGCACAGTTTGATGATGATGCGGGCAGCGATTCCGGCTCAGCTTACATCTTCGCCCTCAACCGCCTGCCGCTGATCACGCCTCAACCCCTCACTCGCCAGCAGGGCGCGGCGGCTTCAATCTCGCAGATCGCGACCGTCAATGACGCCGATCAACCGCTCGACACGCTGACGGTGACGGTTGACGGCGGATCGAGCGCGACATCCAATGGCGTGACTGTCTCCGGCATCAGCGTTGACGCTTCGGGCGCCGTGACGGCCAGCGTCGTCGCCGATTGCGCCGCGAGCAACGCCACATTCACGTTGACCGTGACCGACGATCAGACGGCCACCGCCACCGCCACGCTGACCGTCAACGTGACGGCCAACACGCCTCCGGCGCTCGGCGATTATCCGAACGCCACAGTCACAGTAGGCGGCGCCGTGACCGTTACGCCCGCCAGCCCGCCTTCGGACGACGTCTCGATCAGCAGCGTCACAATCACGGCGCCGGGATTGACCGGCGCGGCGACCGTCAATCCGACAACGGGCGTCGTCTCGATCTCAGGCGCAGGCCCCGTAGGCGGATTCCTGGTCTCGGTCAAAGCGACCGACAATTGCGGCGCGATGACGACCAAAACTTTCACGCTGATAGTAGCCGCCGACACATGCGGCATCACCGTCAACCCGGCCACGCTGCCGCAACCTCACGTGGCGATGCCGTATGCCAGGATTCTCTCGGCCACGCCATTCGGCAATTACGCGTTCAGTGTTTCCGCGGGCCAGCTTCCGCCGGGACTGCAACTGGTAACCGTGTTTGGCATCACATCCATCGCGGGTTTGCCGACCACGCCCGGCGCATACAGCTTCACGATCAAGGCGAAGAAGAACAACTCGGCGTGTGAGGCCACGCGCAGCTACACGTTGACAATTCCGGCGACGGTCGTCCCGATTCTGGAATGCGTGCAACACAACCAGGACGGTTCGTGGACGGCGCGGTTTGGCTACGACAATTCGACGGGGGCTGCGGCGACGATTCCGGTGGGATCGAACAATTACTTCAGGCCCGGCAGTCAGAATCGCGGCCAGACGACGGTTTTCCAGCCGGGGCGCGTGAACAACGCCTTCAGCGTGACGTTCTCGATAGCCCAGGGATCCAAGCTGGCGGTCTGGTACTTGCGCGGGCCGGACGGGGTGTTGAGGCCGGTCAACGCGCTGACGACCTCAATCGGGTGCCCGTGATTCAAGCGGCGAGTCTTATGCGGTCAATAGCGATTGCCCGTAAGCTCGCAGGAGGTGGGAATTCGCAGGGCGCCGCCGCCAACGCCGGAAGTTGCGGCGGCGCCTGCGCGGAATCATCAACCCAATCATTCAGCCTGTGAGAACCAAATCCCGATCAGCCGCATTTTCGCGCTTCATCTCTTCACTTCACGAAATCCAGCCCGTGCGGGACAGCCGACGTGAAAACGTAAGCGAACAGCATCACGATCAATCCGACAATCGCCGCGAGCGCGATGCTGTGCCAGATGACGGCTCGCAGAATCTTGCCTTCGCTGCCGACCTGATTGGTGGCCGCCGTAGCCACGACGATTGATTGCGCGTCAACCATCTTGCCCATCACGCCTCCGGCGCTGTTGGCCGCCGCCATCAACACCGGGTCAATGTTCAATTGCTGAGCGGTGATGCGCTGCAAGCTGCCGAAGAGCGCGTTCGATGAAGTGTCGCTGCCGGTGAGCGCGACGCCCAGCCAGCCGAGGAAAGTTCCGAAGAAGGGGAAGAGCCAACCCGTTCGCGTGAACGCCAGACCCAGCACCGCGTCCATTCCCGAATACCGTGTGACGAACCCGAGTCCGAGCATGCAGACGATGGCCAGCACGGCGAAGCGCATTCGCTTCAACGTACCGCCGAAGATTTTAATCAGTTGCGCCGGACTCAATCCAAGCAGCAGTCCCGAAACAATCGCGGCCAGAAACGCGGCGGTGCCGGTCATCGTCAACCAGTTGAAATCGTATCGCGCGGCTTCGGGCGCGCGGTCGGTGACCACAGGTTTGTCCCGGTAAACCTGGCCGTGCAGCATCGGCACATCCCAGCCCGGAGGTCCCGGACGCGGCTTGCCGTCGGGCAGCGTGACGGCGAACGATGGAGTTGTCGCGCGGTTGAGCGTGTTCTTGATCGAAGGCAATCCCCACAACAAAACGAAGACGGTCAAAACCGCGAACGGCATCCAAGCTCGCAGAACCCGGGCGCGGGCAATTTGTCCGCGCGTGTAGTTATGATTGCGCGCCGCTGTGACCTGATCTTTCTCGAATCGCCAGATGTTTTTCGGCTGCCAGAATCGCAGGAAGATGAGCATCGCCACGATGCACGCGGCGGCTGAGACGATGTCAACCAGGTTGCTGTCAACGTAATTCGACCAGACGAATTGCGTGATGGCGAATGAAACGCCGCAGACCAGAATCGCGGGCATGACTTCCAGCGTCGCGCGCGTTGACGACATCACGCGCACCAGCCAGATCGGGACGATGACGCTGGTGAAGGGAAGTATGCGGCCGGCCATCGCCGACAAATCCGATTCGTTCAAACCAGTCACCGCCGCCAGCGTGTGAATCGGCGTGCCGATTGAACCCCACGCGACGGGGGCCGTGTTCGCGATCAAATTCAAAACAGCCGCGTAAAACGGATCGAAGCCAAGCCCGATCATAAACGCGCCGGAAATCGCCACTGGCGCGCCGAAGCCCGCGCAGCCTTCGACAAACGCCCCGAACGCGAACGCGATCAGCAGGGCTTGCAGCCGCCGGTCTTGCGAGATGGCCGCGACCGAATCTTTCATGATCTCGAACTGGCCGGTGAAGACTGAGATGTCGTAAAGGAAAATCGCCGCGATGACGATCCACGCGATCTTCAATCCGAACGCGGCGCCGAACACGAAGCTCATCGCGGACATTTGCAACGGCATCGTGAAGACGGCGGTGGCGAGGGTGATCGCCGCGCCTGCGCTGATCATCGCGGCCCAGTGCGGTCTGGTTCCGCGCACGGCCAGCAGGTAAAACAGAACGACGACGGGAATAGCGGCGACCAGCGTGGAAAGCGGCCACCAGTGCAGGGGATCGTAAACTTGCGTCCAGGGGGTCGAGAAGGTGTTCATGGCCGCGCAATATAAAGGCAAACGGAAGCTCTGTAAAATTTATCAGCGCAGCAGGGAGTTTATTTGAGTCACCAGGGATGACTTTTACCCAAATGGAAAAAACCGCCCGTCGGCCCATCTTCCGGGAGCGTGGCCAGCCAAACGGAAGTCTTCGCGCCTTCGGTCACTTCCAATGGCGCGTCCTGTCCGCCCATGTCCGTTTTCACCCAACCGGGATCGCCGGAGTTGACCTTGATGGGAGTGTCTTTCAGTTCCGCCGCCAGATGAATCGTGAACATATTGAGCGCCGCTTTCGACGCGTCATAAGCGACAGTCGAGCCGGCTATCCCCGCGAAGGTAGAATTCGGATCGCTGTTCAAAGTCAGGGAGCCGAGTCCGCTCGACAGGTTGACGATGCGGCCAGCCTCGCTCTTTTTGATCAACGGCAGCAATTTTTGTGTCAGCGAAATCAGGTTGAAAACATTGGTCTCGAACGTTCTGCGCCATTGCTCCGGCGTGCCCTGCGAAGCGGGAATCGTAAAATCGAGCGCGACGCCCGCATTGTTGACCAGAATGTCGAGCCTCCCGAATTTGTCGGAGATGAACTTCGCCGCATTGTCCTGCGAGGCCGTGTCGTTCAAGTCCAGTCGCAGAAACTGAACATCAAGACCTTCGGCTTTCAGTTTATCGGCGGCTTCCGTTCCGCGCTTTTCATCGCGCGCGCCGAGCAACGCAGTGACGCCTTGCGCGGCGAGTTGGCGAACGGTTTCCAGCCCGATGCCTCTATTCGCTCCGGTGACGAGCGCGACTTTTTTCATACTCATTGCTCACTCCAATTGTTAGTTTCGAGTCGGGTCTTCATCGTAGTTTTCCGCCGCCGGGAGCGCAAGCTGCGGCATTCTTTTGTAACCGGCCCTCAGCCCTTGCGCGTACTTCCCATTGTGCCGAATCATGCATCCGCACGCTAAAACCATCTGAAACTTTAAAGCCAAAGGAGAATAGTTGATGAGGCGGCTGACAAGTTTGCTTTGTCTGTTGTGTATCGCTGTCGTTTCCATCCGCGCGCAGGAGCCTGGGCCGTCGCCCGCGCCCGCCGACCCCGCGCAGCAACGCATTCGCGCGCTCGAAGAGCGATTGAACTTCATGGAGCAGTCGCTGGCCAAAGACATTGACGACCTGATGTGGTTCCGCCGCATGGACGACATCGCTGTAGTTGATAAAGTCAGCTACACCGGCCCGCCGCCGCGCGTCATCTCGAACCCGACCGGACAGGGCGCGGGCAATCCGGTGATCATCCGCGCCTACACGTTTATGCCGAAGCAGCAGGCGTCCGGCAAACTTCCGCTGATCGTCTTCGTTCACGGCGGCGTTCACGGCGATTTCAACACCGGTTCAGCGCATATCGTCCGGGAGCTTGTCGAGCAGGGCTACGCTGTGATCGCGCCCGATTATCGCGGCAGCACCGGCTACGGCCGGGGCTTCTGGCGACTGATTGATTACGGCGGGTTGGAAAACGACGACGTGCTGGCGGGCAAGCGTTGGATGGTCGAAAATCATCCGAACATTGATCCGCAGCGCGTCGGCATCATCGGCTGGAGTCACGGCGGGATGATCACGCTGATGAACATCTTCGATCATCCGCAGGATTACAAAGTGGCTTACGCCGGAGTGCCTGTGAGCGACCTGATCGCGCGGATGGGTTACAAGAGCCAGTCGTATCGCGATCTTTATTCAGCGCCGTACCACCTGGGTAAGACAGCCGAACAGAACGTCGCCGAATACAAGAAACGTTCGCCCGCGTGGAACGCCGCGAAGCTGCAAACGCCGCTGCTCATCCACACCAACACCAACGACGAAGACGTGAACGTGCTGGAAGTCGAACGTCTGATCGAAGCGTTGAAAGCGGCGGGCAAGAAGTTCGAGTACAAGATTTACGAGAACGCGCCGGGCGGCCACGCCTTCAACCGCATTGACACGAAACTGGCGAAGGAATCGCGCGCGGAGATTTGGCGGTTTCTGGCGCCGTATCTGAATCCGCCGAATCCGGTGAAGTGAAAATACCGGATTGGGCAAGCGGGGCAGCCTCCCGCCGAAACCCGAAACAATGAAAGGACGAATTGCCATATGGGTTTGCTCAAAGTCACGGGAACCATTGACCTCGAACAATTCTGGCCTGTCGGAGGTTCGGACGCCGACACGACCAAAATCAAGCTGACCGTCGCCGCCGGAGCGTTCAAATACAGCGAGTCAGGCTCAGGCGGCTGGCAAACGGTGAACCTGTTTGACGACGCTGAAGTCAGGGGCAAGGGCGGCCGCACGCCAATCGTCAAAAACGGCCAGATCACGGCGCGGTTGCAAGGCATTGACGCGCCTGAATTGCATTACCGCCCCCAGATGCCGCGCGGCCCGAAGACCGACGAACAACGCGAAGCTTTTCTGGAAGTCAATGAAGAGTACCGCCAGCACCTGGCCGAAACGAGCGTCGTCGCTCTGGTAAAAAAACTGCGGACGTTCGGGTCGGCGGCGGTTCGGTGTGAAGTGACGACCGCCGTCGAAAAGCCGAATCAGGTCTTTGACACTTACGGCCGGTTGGTGGGAGACCTGTGGGTGGGCAGCGGAGCGCGCCGGCTGAACGTGAATGAATGGCTGGTAAGCGTTGGGCACGCCTACCCGGCTTTTTACAATTCGATGGCCGAAGACGAGATCGAGCGCCTGTTGCGGGCTTCGCGGCCCAACCGCGTCGGCAAGCCGCTCTGGCGGCGTTTGCGCAGGAGCGTCGGGAAATTCGACGAGGAACTGATTTTCCGGCGGCCAAGCGCCGATCCGGAGTTCGACCCGTCGGCCGATGCCGGCCCCGTGCTGATGCCCAAGCTTTTCCGCAGGCAGGCGCAGCATTTCGCTTTGAACTATGCGGGTTTTACGACGGACGACTTCAAGACCTGGCTGAGCGCGCAGAAGAGCGACCGATACTTCCTTCTGGATGAGTTCGTGGACGATCCGAACACGGCGCAAGAGCATCAGCTTGCCGATTTGCTTACGGTCTCCGGCGCGGATTTCCGTATCGCCAAAGCCCCCGACCAGATTATCGTGAAAGAAGCGGCTTCAACATTGTTGGACGCAGATGGGACGCCGATCACCAATTGGCGGTAAACTGCGTAGTGACGTTTTTGCCATAAACATTCCAGGAGGACATAGTCGTGAAATCATCCCGGCGTTTGTTGATCGTATGCATGCTCTTCGCGTTCGCAATCTTTTCCGCCAACGCTCAAGGCCGTCGAGGCGGCGGGCAACAGGGAGGCGAACAACGTCCCGAAGGCGGCCCGCAGGAAAGGCCGTCCGATCCGATGTCCACGCCGACTTTCTCCGGGCTGCGCTTTCGTTCCATCGGCCCGGCGATCACTTCAGGGCGCGTGATTGCGTTCGCTGTTGATCCGAACGACCGCGCCAAGTATTTCATCGCCGTCGCTTCGGGCGGCGTGTGGAAGACGGTCAACGCCGGAACCACGTGGACGCCGGTCTTCGACAATTACGGCTCGTATTCGATTGGCGCGATTGCGCTCGATCCGAAAGACACTTCGGTCGTCTGGGTAGGCACGGGCGAACGCAACAGCCAGCGCAGCGTCGGCTACGGCGACGGCGTTTACAAATCGGAAGACGGCGGCAGAAGCTTCCGCAAAGTCGGCCTGGAAAAATCGGAGCACATCGGCCGCATCGCGATTGACCCGCGCGACAGCAAAGTCGTCTATGTCGCCGCGCAGGGGCCGCTCTGGTCTTCGGGCGGCGATCGCGGGCTGTACAAAACCACCGATGGCGGCAAGACGTGGAAGGCCGTCTTGAGCGTCAGCGAAAACACCGGCGTGACCGATGTCGCGCTCGATCCGTCGAATCCGGACATCGTTTACGCCGCGAGTTGGCAGCGCCGCCGCCATTTTTACACGTTGATCAACGGCGGGCCTGAGAGCGCGATTCACAAATCAACCGACGGCGGCGCGACGTGGACAAAGCTGCGTGGCGGATTGCCGCAAGGCGAACTCGGTCGCATCGGTCTGGCCGTTTCGCCGGTTGAGCCGAACGTCGTTTACGCCACGGTCGAAGCGGCGGCGCAGGGCAGCGGCATCTTTCGCTCGAACGACAAAGGCGCGACGTGGGAGCGGATGAGTCCGACGATCGCGCAGGGAATGTATTACGGCCAGATCGTTTGCGATCCGAAGAACGTTGATCGCGTCTACATCCCGAATGTCGTCTTTCAGGTTTCCGACGATGGCGGCAGAACGCAGCGTCCGCTCGGCGAACGGTTGAAGCACGTTGACAACCACGCGATCTGGATTGATCCGAACAACACGAACTATTACCTGGTCGGTTGCGACGGCGGCGTGTACGAAAGTTTTGATCGCGGCGCAAACTGGAACTTCAAATCGAATTTGCCCATCGCGCAGTTTTACGATGTCACGGTTGATAACCAGTCGCCGTTCTATTTTGTTTACGGCGGCACGCAGGACAACAATTCGCTCGGCGGCCCGGCCCGAACGCGCAGTCAGTCGGGCATCGTCAACGCCGACTGGTTCAGCACCAACGGCGGCGACGGCTTCACCTCGCGCGTTGATCCAGAAGACCCGAACACGATTTACGCCGAGAGCCAGAACGGCGGTTTGGTGCGATTCGACAAACGCACGGGCGAACGCACGAGCATCACGCCGATTCCCGGCAAGGCCGAAGAGTCGCAGCGTTATAACTGGGATTCGCCGTTGATCATCAGCCCGCATAACAGCAAGCGGCTCTATTTCGCCGGCCACAAACTGTTCCGCAGCGACAATCGCGGCGACGATTGGCGAGTGGTGAGCGGCGATCTGTCGCGCGGGCTTGATCGCAACGCGCTGCCGGTGATGGGCAAAATCTGGGGGCCGGACGCCATCGCCAAACATCAATCCACTGCGCTCTACGGCAACGGTTCAAGCTTGAGCGAATCGCCGAAGAAGGAAGGTTTGATTTATGTCGGAACCGATGACGGGCTGATTAACATCACGGAAGATGGCGGCAAAACCTGGCGCAAAGTCGAAAAGGTTCTGGACATTCCCGAAAACAGCTACGTCCATCGCGTGCTCGCTTCTCAGCACGACGCCAACACGGTCTACGCGCTGTTCAACAATCATCAGAACGGCGATTTCAAACCGTATGCGGCCAAGAGCACGGATGCGGGCAAGACGTGGACGATGATCACGGGCAACCTGCCCGAACGCGGATCGGTTTATGCCATCGCCGAAGACCACGTCAATCCGAACCTGCTCTTCATCGGCACAGAATTCGGATTGTTTTTCAGTGTGGATGGCGGCGCGAAATGGATTCAGTTGAAAGGCGGATTGCCTGTGATTGCCGTGCGCGATCTGGCGATTCACAAGGGCGAGAACGATCTGGTGGTGGCGACCTTCGGGCGAAGCTTTTACGTGCTCGACGATTACTCGCCGCTTCGCGCAGTGAAGGCCGAGACGCTGGCCGAAGGATCGAACCTCTTCCCGGTGAAAGACGCGTTGATGTACGTGCGCTCGAACATCAATCTGGCGAGCAGCCAGGGCGCGTCGTTTTACACTGCGCCGAATCCGGCCTATGGCGCGACGATCACCTATTACCTGAAAGAACCGATTCGCACCAAACGGCAGCAGCGCCAGCAGGCCGAACGCGAAGCCGCGCGCAAGAACGAACCGATCAAATATCCGTCTCGGCAGGAACTGCGCGACGAGGCGGAAGAGGAGCCGCCCGTGTTGCTCTTCACAATCAGTGACGCAGAAGGCAAAGTTGTGCGCCGCCTTACCGCTCCCGCCATGTTCGGCATCCAGCGCGTGACCTGGGATTTCCGTTACGCGCCGCCCATCGTGCAGGCCGCGCCCCAACTTCCGCCAGAAGGCGGCGCCGCTGGCGCCGGTGGCTTCGGCGGTTTCGGCCCGCAGGGCGAACTGGCGATGCCCGGCAAATACACCGTGACGATGGCGAAGCGCGTTGGCGGAGTGATCACGCCATTGCCCGGCTCGCAAACTTTCAACGTAGTCGCCGAAGGCACGGAGAAGATGACGCCGCAGGATCGCACGATCCTGGCCGAATTCCAGCGCAAGGTGATCAAGCTGCAACGCGCCGTGACTGGCGCTCTCGATGCGGCCACAACAGCCAAGACGAAGCTGGGCTTGATGAAACGCGCCGCGCTGGAAGCTCCCGGCGCCAATCAATCGCTGCTCAACGAAGTCAACGCGCTCGATGACAAGGTTGATGACGTGCTGCAAGCGCTGCGCGGAGGCCGCGAGTTGAGCGACATCCCGCCGCCTTCGATCAACCAGCGGGTCAACGCGATTGTCCAGCGCATCCGCCTGACCGCGCTGCGTCCGACTCAATCGCAGCAGGAGCAGTACTCCATCGCGGCGGAAGAATTCAAAGTCGCGCTGGCGAAATTGAAGGCGCTGACCGAAGTTGATCTGGCCAAACTGGACAAGACGCTGGAGACGGTGGGCGCGCCGTGGACGGCGGGACGCACGCCGGTGTGGCAGGATAAATAATAGCGGTATGAAAATCACCGGCCTGATCAAATTTTTCAATCACGTTCGGGCGCAACTGCAATCCGGTCTGACGCCGGAAGAGGTCGAGCCGTTCAGACAGCAGGTCAGGCGCATCGTCAGCGACGTAGAAGCGATTTGCCGTCAGCACGGCGCGGGGATTGATCATTTGCCCGCGCCCTCGCGGCGCGCTTACGTGTTTTTGCGCGACCTCGATCTCGACAATTTGCCGATGCGTCAGGCCGGCGCCCCTGCGGTGGCGAAGTCCGGTTTCAGGATCAAGAACGTCGTCAAGATGGGCGAGTATTTCGCCGACCGCCTCTGGCATCGGCTCGATTCGTTGCTGGCCGAAGCGCCAGCGCGCGCGCAATTGATCGCGGAGTTGGAGCGGCAGGCGGCGTCCATCGAACAACTTTGCGCGCAGTTCGATCAGACGCCATCAGCTTTGGAATCGCCCACGCGACGCGTTTATTGCTGGATGAAGTTTCTGGCGAGCAACGATCAATTGACCGGGCATCTGGAATCGCTCGAACGCGCGCGCGAAATCGCCAGCCAGTTTTCGTTGCCCGCCGGAAAGCCGTTGCTGCTTCATCTGGTCAGCCTGAATCACCTCTGGCGCAGACGCGATTACCGCAACGCCACGCTGCTCAAGGCTCACATCGGCTTTCAAAGCGGCGATCAGCAGGTGTGGCGCTCGTTGCTGCAATGCTCGCTTGGGCAGCCCACTCAGGCTGCCGAGCGGTTGTATCGCGAATTCTCAGAGTCGGAAGATTTCAACGAAGCGCTCTTCGATCTTGAATCATTCGCCTCGCCTCCTGATCCGCCCACGCGCGGCCACGCTCACGACCTGGACGAAAGCTTTGCGCGAGTCAACGCAGTTTATTTCAATGGCCTGATGCCCAAGCCGAGGCTCGTCTGGAACCGCACGCTGACCGCGCGCAAGTTCGGCCATTACCAACCGGGCCGCGATACGATCATGATCTCGGTCACGCTGGACGCTCCCGGCGTTCCTGATTTCGTGGTTGACTTCGTGATGTACCACGAACTGCTGCACAAAAAGCACGGAAGCGTGACCGTCAACGGACGGCGACTGTCGCACAGCCCGGCCTTCCGCGCCGACGAGCGGCGATTCGCCGAATATGAGGAAGCGGAGAGCCTGATTCACGAGTTGGCGCTGCTGCAGCGCGGAGTGGGCGGCTTCGGCGGTGATGAGGCGGACGAATAGGCAACGTCGCGGTTAAAGTGACAGTTCTTCCGACATTCTGACATCGTGTTCAGGCAAGCGCGATCATTCGGCGCAACTCTATACGTGGCGGCGTGGGTTGTGGAGGGTAGCGGCGGGATTAAGCTTTTGGCGAACGAATCAGGAGGGAGCGCGGAAAAGACGGAGGTAACGGAACAAACGGAAGAACTGAAGACCTACAAGTTTTTTACGTTTGTTCCGTTATCTCCGTCTTTTATGTAATCTCTTTTCCACTCTCATTGCAGAGTCAAGGCTCTGGGCATAGCCGTTCTGCTCTCTCTCACGACTCCCGATGTTTTGCTGGGGGCCTTCGCCGCGCGCGCGTCCACGATTTTCAGCAGGTGGCTGGCGAAGACGATGATCTCGACGGCCTCGGCGGCGTCGAGCACGACGTGGCGGTGGCTGCGCGGAGTTTTGTAAGCGCCGATCAGCCCGGCGAACATTTCGGCGATGGCCTGCTTTTCCAGATCAATCGCCGTGTCGTCGCGCAGCGGCCCCGACTTCGGATCGAAGGCCTTGCGCATGAGCGGCGCGCCGATGTCGGTGGGCGAGAAACCTCCGGCGGTTCGCACGGCGACTTCGACTTCGCGCAGCGCCTGGAAGACCGCCGTGTCATATTCGGCGTTCAGGAAGGCCGTCTCCACTTTTTGCGCGATGGTCGGGTGCAACAGGTATTTAGGAAGCATCGTGGAGGCGCGGTAAGCGTTGAGGTCTTCGCGGCCCTGAATGGTCTTCCCTTTGTCGGTGATGAAATACCATCCGGGCTTGCTCGGCATTTCGGCGATCAGCCCCTCGCGTTCCATATAACCCCAGCCGGTCATCAGCGCCTTAAGCAACCGTTCGTGAAATGCGGGCGGATACTCCTGGACGGTGCGCTGCATGGCGAAATCGTTGCGGTTGAGTTGCAGATGATCAATGGAGTTCAAACTCTCCAGAATCACCGCCGCCACATCCTCCAGGTCGAGCTTCAAGAATTCTTCGGGATTCGGAATGATCGAGTAGATGGTTTTGTGCGTACTCATGAACAATGCTCCTCTAGATATACTTCCACATGTACTTGCAGCGTGAGTTGGGCGAACGGGGGAGATGATTGATGTGATAACGTTAGTTGATCGGGGCGTCATTTTACCACCGACCTCGCGCCGAATTGAAAGCCGCGAGGCGTCGGACAAAATTAAATTCTGAATGAAGGGGTCAGAAAGAGAACGCGGAACAAACTGAAATAGCTGAAGGGGCGGAATAGCGCCGATCTGTGACTGGTTCCGCCTGTTCAGTTATTTCAGTTTGTTCCGCGTTCTCTTTCTTCGTCTCTCTTCACTTGCCCGGCGCCGTCATTTGATCCTGATCCGCGCCGCGTTCGACCGTCTGCCGTTGATTGTGATCGCCACTTCCACTTCGCCGCTTCCGGCCAGAGACTTCGGCAACCGCAGATTGATTTGATCGAGGCCCGCGAATTCGCCCTGCGGCCCGGCGTAAACCACTTCGGCCTCCGCGCCTCCGACCGTCGCCTTCAGATTCGCCAGCGCTTGCCGGCCATTCAATCCGGTTCCGAAGAGGATCAGGAAGACCTCGTCATCCGCGCCCACATCAATCGCGGCGGGCGCAAACCCGTTCCGCGACGGATCGAAAACAGCGGCAGGTTCGATGCTGCGCGAGCCGTCAGCCTGCGCGCGCAACACGACCGCCGCCGCCGCGCCCTGACCGTCGCTGTTTGCCGCAAACAGGCTCGGAGCGAAATCCGTCACGCTCACGACTCCGATTGAAATTGCGCCGTCCGCATTGGTGATCGTGACCGTCGCTGTTCCGAGCGCGGTTTCTATCGGAATCAGATAGTTGATCTGACGCGGCGAAACGAAGAAGAGCGGCGCCGGCCTGGGCACGCCCGCGCTGTCGGTGACTGTGACTTTCGCGCCGCCGATTTCAAACGGCAGAGGCTGGGACGACGCGGTTTCAGCGTGCGCGGCCAATTGTTCGCCGAACGCCGTCACGATTTGCCCCGGCGCCATCTCGCCTCCCGCGAAACTGGCTGCGGACACTGTCGCGACAGCGCGCGCGGCTTTGGTGGCCAGCGTGAAATCGGACGGCAACGCGCGGGCGTCGGTTGAGACGATCTCGCGCGACACGGGTTGATCGCCGAACCCGAACGCGAACGGCGCGCCGGAGTCTTCAGCCGATTGCCGCGCGAATTGCCGAGTGAATTGTAGGATGACGATTTCGCGCGAGCCTGATTCAAAAGTTTGACCGGCGGGCAGGATCATCGCCAGCCCGATTCGCCCGCTCGACGCTTCGTTGGAGTTGACGTTCAACGTCGCGCCTTGCGCGTCGCGTCCCGCGGTGGCTGAAGCGAACCGCCACTCCGACGGATTGAAGAGCAGGCTGAAGCCCAGCGCGTTTTCGCCGCCGCGCGCATCCAGCGAAATGGCGACGCGGCGCATGTGGCCGGATGAATCAAGCTCGAACGCGCTGACGCGATGAAGCTGGTTTCGATCAATATTGATCGGCCTTCCGTTGACGGTTGCGTGCGCGGCGCTGAGCGGGTTGTTCATCGTCGGGCCGCCAGCGGGCGTCAACGGATCCAGCCCGGCGGCGTAACGTCCGGCCTGCACCCAATCGCTGATCGTAATCGCGCCGTTGCCCAGGCTGTCGCGCGGCGCGCAATCGGCCCGCTGGAATTCGCTGCCCGCGTCGGCGGTGTCCAATCCGGTGGCGAAGCGCCCGACCTGCGCCCAGTCGGCAATCGTCGTTGAGCCGTCGCCATTGGGCCGCGGCGCGACGTCGGCTTCGTAAAGTTGAATGATGTTGAAGCTGAGCGCGTTCGATGCGCCTCCACCGGGGCCAGGCGAGAAGACCGTCACGCTGGCGGTTCCGGCGCTGGCGATGTCCGAGGCCGGAATCGTCGCGGTCAATTGCGTGGCGTTGGCGAACGTCGTGGCGCGGTCGTTGTTGTTCCATCGCACGATGGAACCGTTGATGAAATTCGATCCGTTGACCGTCAACGCGAATCCGGCGCCGCCCGCAAACGCCGAGTTCGGATTCAAGCTCGACAGCGCAGGAACGGGATTGGGTGGGATGATGGTGAACGGCGCCGTCTGGACATCGGCGCATCCGGTCTTGCTGATCGTGATCGGGCCGGTGATCGCGCCGTTCGGCGTGGTCGCGGCGATTTGCGTATCGCTGTTGACGGTGAAGCTGGCCGCCACATTGCCCGCGAATTTGACCGAGTTGACGCCGGTGAAATTGGTTCCGCTGATCGTCACCATCGCCCCGGCTGGCGCGCTGTTTGGATTGACGCCGCTGACGGTCGGGCAAAGGATCGGCGCAGCGGCTTGATTGACGGTGAAAGTCTGACCGGCGATGGCGATTGTGCCGGCGCGCGGATTGGCGGTCGGATTCGGAGCGGCGGAAAAATTCACCGGGCCATTGCCGCTGCCGCTCGCGCCGCTGGTGACGGTGATCCACGCGTCGTTGCTGATTGCCGTCCAGTTGCATCCGGCGCCCGCCGTCACGTTGACTGCGCCAGCGCCTCCGTCGCCAGCGATGTTCGCGCTGGGCGCCGAAATCGAGTAGGAGCAATTGAGCCGTTTGACGATCACGCCATTCGCGCCGACGGCGTAAATCGCAGCCGCGGTCGCCGAATGCGCGCTGCGCAGATCGGCGGTGACGCCGCTCGTCTCCGGGTACCAGAAATTGCCGCCGTCGGTAGTGGCCAGAATCAATCCGCCGTCGCCGACAGCCCATCCGCGATTGGCGTCCACGAAATGCGCGTCGCGCAGGTTCGTTGTCACGCCGCTCGCTTGAGCCGTCCACGCCGCGCCGCCGTTGACTGTTTTGAGAATCGTTCCTCCGTCGCCCGCCACCCATGCGGTGTTTGCGTCGAGCATGTGAACGCTGTTGAGCGTTTGCGTCACGCCGCTCGCTTGCACGGTGGTGGTGGGGAAGCTGGGCGAAACGGCTTCAGCGTTGGTGATGTGCGCGATGCGCCCCTGATCGCCCACTGCGAAGCCGGTGGCCGGAGCGGCGAAGAAGATGTCCCGGAAAGCCGGGCCGTTTGGGAATACGGTGGTCAGCGCCTCGGTCGTGGCGCCTGACGAATTGACGCCGTAGCGGAAGAGCGCGCCTCCCGACACAACGCCGTTGGCGGTGGTGATCGAGCCTGCGCCCGCGCCCCAGACGCGCGTGTCGGAGATCGGGAAGAAACTGGCCGGGGTGTTGACCGTCGTCGCGTTCGATGTCGGCAGCGTCGTCGTCGTGAAAAGCCCGCCGCCATTGAGCGTTAAGAGCAGCGACATCGCGCCGCCCGTCCAGCCGATGTTTTGATTGATGAACCGGACAGAGTTGTACCCGGCGGCCTGCGCGGTGGACGTATTGACCGTCGTCCAATTCGCTCCGCCGTCAACGGTGCGCCGCAACGTCGCGTTCGATCCGGCGGCCCAGCCCTGGGTGTCGCTGGTGAAATGAACCGAGTTGAGTTGATTGGTCGTGGCGCTGTTTTGCGTTACCCACGTCGCGGGCGGGATGCCGGAAGTCCCGAACTGTGTGACGATGAACGTCCGCCCGGCGACCGTGATCGTTCCCAGTCGCGGCGAAGACGACGTGTTGGGCGCGACTGTGAAATTGACCGCGCCATTGCCTGCGCCGCCGCTCGCCGGATTGACGGTGATGAAACTGTCATTGCTCGCCGCGCTCCATCCGCAATCGCCGGTCGTCGCGACGTTGACGCTGCCTGATCCGCCGATGGCCATGAAACTCTGGCTGGTTGGCGCGATCGTGTAAGCGCAATCGCCTTTGAAATTGCTCGTGAACAAATCGGGGCATCCCGGTTTGCTGATCGTCACCGGGCCGGTCAGCACGCCCGCCGGAACCGTCGCCACAATTTGCGAATCGCTGACGACGTTGAAAGCCGCCGCCAGGTTGTTGGCGAAACGCACGCCGGTCACGCCGGTGAAATTCGATCCGTTGATCGCCACCGTGTTGCCCGGTCCCGCGCCGGGCGAACTGAAGCTGCTGAACGTTGGACAGGCGTTGGTCATCTGGCAGCAGAGGCCGCCGACATTGAGCGAGTAGCTGCACCCCGCGCCGCTCCCCGCGTTCACTTCGTGCACGACGATAGTGAAGGTCGAGCCGCTCGGAATGTTGAAAGAGAAAGTCGTGAAGCCGCCCGCGATGGGGCTGCCTCCGGCGTCGCCCAGATAATTCGAGCACAGATCGTTCGGATTGAAGCTGCCCGCATAAGCCGCCGCGAAAAGCTGGTTGCTCGCGCCGCAGGCCGTGTTGAACGTGACTGTGACGCAGGCCGAAGCGCTCGCCGGGCAGGAAGTGAACGTGTAAGCGTCGTAGCGGCGCGGCGCCGGCGAATTCGGCAGCAGTCCGGGGCAGGTTTTGCCGATGCCGCATGAACTGTAATCGCCCGTGCGGTTGAGCCGTCCCACCTGCAAGCCCGACGAGCCTGTGAAACCGGGGCCTGAAGCGGGCGGCGCCGAATCGAGCAGTGAAGTGATCGTGACAGGTGGCGGCCCGGTTTCGACGCTGAAAGGCAGAACGCGCGGGCTGCCGCCGCCAGCGAATGTGACCGTCAGTTTGAAATCAACGCGCTGCGGGCAGGCCGCGTTCGGATCGAGCGCGAAACCGAACAGCGTCGCGTTGGCCGCCATCCCGTTTGGCGCGGACAGATCGCCGTAGCTGGACGATCCCTGCGTGACGATCACGCCCGGCGTCGTCGCGCTCAAAGTCGCGTTGACGTTCGCCGCGTTCACGACTCCCGTGTTGAGCAACTTCACCACCAGCGCGGCGCCTTCGCCCGGTTCGATCAGCTTGTTGCCGTTGCCTCCCGATTCGGCGGCGAAGACCAGGCCCAGATCGAGATTGGGCGAAGGCGCGGCGCCGATTGATTGCAGCGCTTCAAAAGCCATGACGACGCCAGCGCCCGCGTCTCGATCAACGCCGCTGGTTTCGATGTCAATCGCCGTGCCGGTCAGCGCCGTGCGAATCTGCGCGGGAGTCAACGCGGGGCTGGCCGATTTGAGCAGCGCGGCGATGGCCGCCGCGTGCGGGGCTGCGGCTGAAGTGCCGAAAAACCGTGTCGAGAATCCGCCAACGCCGGTCACCATCACGCCGTCAGCCGCAGCGATGTCCGGCTTCTGCCGCAACAAACCGCCGGTCGCCGAAAAATTGCCGGGCGTAATCGCCGCGCCCGCCGCATTGAAGAAAACGCGGCGCGGCCCGTCGGAACTGAAGAGTTCGACTTTGTTGTTTTTGTTGAACGGATTCGGAAACGGCCCGATTGGATTTTGTGAGCCTGCGCCGAATGGCGTGCCCGCCGGAGTCGCAGCGACGCCGAACGCGCTGGCGGCTGCGGAGTGGCCTCGGATCGCGCCCGGCGTGTTGATGCTCAATTGCCCGCCGTTGCTCGACAAATGCAGGAAGCGATTGGCGGCGCCGTCTTTTTTGAGAATGACCACCCGGTTGTTGGCGGCGAGTCCGGTGGTGATCTGCTCGAACGGGTCCTGCGTTCCGTTCTGCACGTTGGTCGAAGACGCGATCACCATTGAACTCGTGTTGTTGAGGATGAACAGGTCGTAATCGTTGTTCGATCCGCCGAGCGGGTCGGCCCAGAACAAACTGATCGGCCCGTTCGCGGTCGTGATGCGGTTGACCAGCGACCCGCCGAAATCGTTCAGCATCCCGCCGGAAATAATCGGCAGCGTTCCGCCGTCGGTGAAATTGCCTTCCCAGGTGCCGGAGGTGTTGTCGTTCTTGTTGCCGTCGTTTCCGGCGGAAGAGAAATAGAGCGCGCCCGACGCCGTCACGTCGTTGACGGCCTGCGTGATCAGCGCGGCGTTGTTGGTCGAGACCAGATTGCCCGGCTGCCCGTCGTGGAACGGCGATTCGACGAAATAAGCGACATCGTCAACGATGATGTCGCAACCGGCGGCGCGCAGGTCGCGGATGTTTTTGGCGAAGCTGGCCACGCCGCCGAACGCCGAGGCGAAGTAAAGCTGCGCGCCGGGCGCCAGGTCGTGAATGATTTCCATCATCGCCGTGCCTTCATCGCCCGATCCGTTCTGGCCCGGCAAAACGATGACGTTTTGCGGCAGATCGTCGAAAGCCTGACTCGCCGCCAGATTGTCCACGCCGTCCGAAAGCACGCCGATGCGCGCGCCCGCGCCGTTGAAGCCGAACATCGCTCGCGCGGCGTCGGCCCGGTGCGTCTTGTCGCCTTCCGAAGTTTTGCCGCCGGTTTGAATGTCGGGCGCGAATGAGGCCAGAGCGTCATTCAGAAAAGATCGAATGCGCGCGGCGCGGCTCGAAAATCCCGCCGCCGGTTGAGCCGCCAATTGAGATGATGGTTGAGATGATGGCTCAGTGGCGCGAAAGAAATTCGCTTCCTGCTTCGGTTGAATGAAGCGGACTGCGGGCAGCGCCGCGATGGATTCGAGTTGATCGAGTTGAATCGCCGCGCGGACGCTGTGGTATTGCGGATAAGCGCTGACGATTTCTGCGCCGCGCGCGGCCAGGTCTTCAATCAGCGTCGCGTTGAAAACGGCGGTGATGTCCACCACCACGCGATTATCCGCGTCGGCTTCCACTTTGACCTGCAACGAGCGCACCCCGGGCGCGGCGTCCTGCCCGCGACGCATCCTGCTGGCGTAAAGCAACTGCGAATCTATCTTCTGTTGCGCGGGAGTGCGCGAGCGTTTTTCGTCGAGCAGGGATCGAATCTGGCTTTGCGCTTCATCGCCGAGCCGAGGTGTTTCGCCTCCGCCCTGCGCCGTGACTGTGGACGAATGACGCGTCCAGACGGCGGCGGCAATCGCCGCGATCAGGAGCAGGCCCAGGATCAAAACGGAATTACGTTGTGGGGATTGGCTGTTTCGCCGGGTGTTCATTGATCCCTCCATCAAGGCGCCGAGCGCGGCAGACAGACAGGTGAATATTTTGCGGTTTCGATAATGTCTATTGAATGAAGATGACCGGCTGGCTATGCGCGCGGTCAACTGTTTGCATTGGCGGGAGTGTCGAACCCGATGCCGTCCGCTGTCGAACCGCCGCCACCGGCATTGAACGACACTTGAGCGCTGTTTGGCAAATTTTTTTGGCTGATAGTTTGACCCCTGATACGACTCGGAAAGTTATCGCTCGAATTCAAATGGCGGCAGCCTTTGGAGTGCGGTAGCTCGGTACCGCTTTGGTAGTCCCTCGGCTGATGCGCAATCCGGGTAAACCAAGCCTGCTACGCTTTCCGCCTCGGCAATCCTGAGCAGATGAAGATGACTACCAAAGCGGTACCGAGCTACCGCACCCCAAAGGCTCCGCCGCGAATGTTGAAGTATCCGGTACGACGCAGGAACGGTAGCGCAATTTCTTCACGCTTCGCATTGCCCATTGACTTGCGCCAAACCTGACGCCATTGCGCCCACTCCCCGCATCGTACTGAAGCGTCAACTCAATCGTTGCGCTTGCGATAAAGACCGGGATCGGTGGGACGGATGATCGTCCGATTGCCGATCTCATCCCGCCGGTCGCGTTGACGCATGAAAGTCGCGGGCAGGCTGTTGGCCCGCGCGTCAACCGCTTCGCGTCGAACCGGCAAATCGCCGAATTCGATTGTGCTTGCGCCGCCGCCCGACAGAGATTGGAATCGCGCGATCACAATCTGCCGCGCGCCGACGGGCAGCGATGCGCCCGCCGGCAGAGCCAGCGCAAATCCAATGCGCCCGCGCCCGGCCTGCGACGAATTGACGTACAACGCGGCGCCCGCCGCATCGCGCCCGATTTCAGCCGACACGAACCGCCACTGAGCAGGATCGAAATTCAAGCTGAAGCCGAAAGCGTTCTCGCCGCCGCGCGCGTCGCATTCGACGACCAGAACATCGGCGGATGCGCGATTCAGTTTGATCATTCCGGCGTCGCCGACCGCCCGTCGCGCGCTGTCCGCCGCCAACCGCGCGTTCGGCGCCGTCGGCCCGCCCGCCGCCACAATCGGATCCAATCCGGCGGCGTAACGTCCGGCCTGCACGTAATCGGCCACCGAGATGACGCCGTCGCCGAACGTGGCCAGCGGCGCGCAATCGGCGCGTTGGAATTCGTTGCCGTTCGCCGCCGTGTCCAGCCCGACTGCGAAGCGCCCAAGCTGCGTCCAATCGCTCACAGTCAACGTTCCGTTGCCGTTTGGACGCGGCGAAACGTCGGCCTCGTAGCCTTGAATGATTGTCACGACTCCTGCTTCGTAACGCGCCGGCAGGGTGGCGCCGTTCACAGCCACCACTTCGCGCCGCACCGGTTGATCGCTGAAGTTGATTGGCGTGGTCGCGGCCATCGTGTTCGCGGCGATTGTGAAGCTGACCACCGCGACCTGCCGCGAGCCTGCGGCGAACTTCTGCCCGGTCGGCAACGCCACTACCAACCCCACACGCCCTTGCGCCGCCTGGCTGGTGTTGACGTTGAGCGAGGCGCCTGCGGCGTCGCTGCCCAACGCGACTTGCGGATTCGAGAGCACAGCCGGATCGAAGCTGAGGCTGAATCCAATCGCGTTCTCGTCGTTTTGCGACACCAGTTCGATGGGCGCGTTGACCGTCGCGCCGGATGGAGCGCCAGCCGCCAGGACGCGCACGATTCTCGGCGTTTGCGCGATGGTGAAATTCAGCGCGTTCGATGCGCCGCCGCCCGGCCCCGGATTGAAAACCGTGACGCTGGCCGCGCCCGCGCTGGCGATGTCCTGAGCCGTGATCGTCGCGCGCAGTTGCGTGGCGCTGTCGAAAGTCGTCGAACGATCAGCGTTGTTCCACCGAACGACCGCGCCGTTGACGAAATTCGAGCCGGTGACCGTGAGCGTGAAACCCGGACTGCCTTCGACTGCCGAGTTCGGATTCAGGCTCGTGAGCGATGGAACAGGATTGGGTTGAACAACCGTGAAGGCGCCGGTCTGCGCGTCATTGCAGCCTTGTTTGCTGATGGTGATCGGGCCGGTAACGGCGCCGTTGGGCACGGTTGCGGTGATTTGCGTGTCGCTGTTGATGGTGAATTGCGCCGAGGCGTTGTTGGCGAACTTGACCGAGTTCACGCCGGTGAAGTTCGTTCCCGTGATTGTCACGGTCGAACCGACCGCGCCGTTGCTTGGATTGATACCAGCGACGGTCGGGCAGGCTACGTTAGCAATGCCGCACAATCCGCTGATTCCCAGCGTGTAGCCGCAGTTGGCTCCAGCGCCGGGATCAATCTCGTTGACCGTCACCGTGAAGTTGGCTCCGGCTGGCACGTTGAACGAAAAACTCCGTGGGCCGCTGTCGCCCGCGTCAGACAGGTAGTTGAGACAGAGATTGCTCGGATCGAATCCGCCGAGATAGGCCGCCGCGAACAACTGCGTCCCGCAGGATGGCGCGAGCGTGACGGTAAAGCAGGTTGTGGCCGCCGCGCTGTTGACGAAAGTGTATGCGTCGTAACGCCGCGTTGAAGAGTCGTACAGTCCGGGGCAGGTTTTTGAGGCGGCGCACGAAATAGAAGTGAAAGTACGAGCAAGCCGCCCGGTTTGCGTGCCGGTGGCGGTGACGAAGCCCGGGCCAGGCGTTGGCGGTGTGGCGTCGAGAACGGTGGAGATTGCGATGCCGGTCGGCACACTGAAGTTGAGCGTCTTCGGCGTGGAGTTGCCCGCATAATTCAAAGTCAGCGTGAAATTGATCGTCAGCCCGCAGGCCGCCGTGTTGCTCAAGCTGAAAGCGAATGGCGTGGTGTTGGTCGCCGCGCCAGAGGGAGAAGCGATGTCGGGATAAGCCGAAGCGCCTTGCGTGATCGTGACGCCTGTGGTGGTTGTAGTCAGCGTGGCATTGATCGCGGTGGCCGGGCCTGTGCCGGTGTTGCGCAACTGAACGCTGAGCGATCCGTTCTCGCCCGGCTCGATGTAGGTGTTGCCGTTGCCGCCGACTTCAGCCGCCGTGATTGTTCCGGTCAGAAGGTTGGGCGTAAGCATTGAGAAGACGCCGGATTGGGCTGTGGGACAGCCAGGTTTGGTGATCGTGATCGGCCCCGTGATTGCGCCGCTCGGCACGGTCGCGGTGATTTGCGTGTCGCTGTTGACGGTGAATTGCGCCGCCACGTTGTTGGCGAATTTGACGCTGTTGACGCCGGTGAAATTCGCGCCCGCGATGGTCACGCTGGTTCCAACCACGCCGGAGGTCGGGGTGACGCTGGTGAGCGCCGGGCAAGCGGTATTCACCAGCGTACACAGCCCGCCCACGTTGATGTTGTAGTTGCATCCGCTGCCCGTTCCCGGATCCAACTCCTGCACCACCACAGTGAAAGTCGCGCCGCTCGGAACGTTGAAGGAGAAGGTCTGGGGGCCGCTGTCGCCAGGGTCGGCCAGGAAGTTGGCGCAGAGGTTGTTTGGATCGAAATTGCCCAGATAGGCCTGGACGTAAAGCGGCGCGCTGCAGCTTTGCGTCAGCCCGACTGTCACGCAGCTTGTCGCGCTCCCGCTGTTGAGAAAGCTGTAAGAGTCATAGCGCCGCGTGGAGGAATCATTGGGCGTGGGGCAGGACTTGCCGCTGCCGCACGAACTGCGGACGCCATTGCGCGAGAGCCGTCCCGTTTGCGTGCCGGTGGCGGTGATGAAACCGGGGCCGGGTGTGGGTGGCGTGGAGTCCAGAACAGTGTTGATGTTGACGCCTCCTCCGGTCGGCACGCTGAAGTTGATCTTCTGTGGCGTGGGGCCGCCCGTGTAATTCAATGTCAGCGTGAAATTGATCGTCAGCCCGCAGGCCGCCGTGTTGCTCAAACTGAAAGCGAACGGCGTGGTGTTGGCCGCCGCGCCGGAGGGAGATGCGATGTCGGGATAAGCCGAAGCGCCTTGCGTGATCGTGACGCCAGCGGTGGATGTAGTCAGCGTGGCATTGATTGCGGAGGCCGGGCCTGTGCCGGTGTTGCGTAACTGAACGCTGAGCGATCCGTTCTCGCCCGGTTCGATGTAAGTGTTGCCGTTGCCGCCGACTTCGGCCGCCGTGATTGTCCCGGTCAGAAGGTTGGCCGTAGGTAGAGAGAAGACGCCGGATTGCGCCGTAGGACAGCCGGTTTTGCCGACGGTGATCGGCCCTGTGATTGCGCCGCTCGGCACCGTCGCGGTGATTTGCGTGTCGCTGACGATGGTGAATTGCGCCGAGGCGTTGTTGGCGAACTTGACCGAGTTCACGCCGGTGAAGTTCGTTCCCGTGATTGTTACGGTCGAACCGACCGCGCCGCTGCTTGGGCTGATGCCCGTGACGGTCGAGCAGGCTACGTTCGCAATGCCGCACAATCCGCTGATTCCCAGCGTGTACCCGCAGTTGGCTCCAGCGCCGGGGTCAAGCTCGTTGACGGTCACCGTGAAGTTGGCTCCGGCAGGCACGTTGAACGAAAAAGTCCGCGGGCCGCTGTCGCCAGCGTCAGACAGGTAGTTGAGACAGAGATTGCTCGGATCGAACCCGCCCAGATAGGCCGCCGCGAACAACTGCGTCCCGCAGGACGGCGAGAGCGTGACGGTAAAGCAGGTTGTGGCCGCCGCGCTGTTGACGAAAGTGTATGCGTCGTAACGCCGCGTTGAAGAGTCGTTCAGTCCGGGACAGGACTTTGATGAAGCGCACGAAATAGAAGTGAAAGTGCGTGTGAGCCGCCCGGTCTGCGTGCCGGTGGCTGTGATGAAGCCCGGGCCGGGCGTTGGCGGTGTGGCGTCGAGGACGGTGGAGATTGCGATGCCGGTCGGCACGCTGAAGTTGAGCGTCTTCGGCGTGGGGCCTCCCGCGTAATTCAATGTCAGTGTGAAATTGATCGTCAGCCCGCAGGCCGCCGTGTTGCTCAAGCTGAAAGCGAATGGCGTGGTGTTTGTCGCCGCGCCGGACGGGGAGGCGATGTTTGGATAAGCCGAAGCGCCTTGCGTGATCGTGACGCCTGTCGTGGTTGTCGTCAGCGTGGCATTGATCGCGGAGGCCGGGCCTGTGCCGGTGTTGCGTAACTGAACGCTGAGCGATCCGTTCTCGCCCGGCTCGATGTAGGTATTGCCGTTGCCGCCGACCTCGGTCGTTGTGGTCGTTCCGGTCAGCAGGTTGGCGGTCGGGATGGTGAAGGCTCCGGTCTTCACGTCGGCGCAATTGGGTTTGCTGATCGTGATCGGGCCGTCAATCGTCCCGGTTGGAACGGTCGCCGTGATTTGAGTGTCGCTGACGACAGTGAATTGGGCAGGCAGGTTGTTGTTGAACTTGACCGACGTCACGCCGGTGAAGCCAGTGCCGTTGACCGTCACTGTCGAGCCAACCACGCCGCCAGTGGGATTGATGCTGGCGACGGTCGAGCAGGTGAGAGATTGAGACGGCAAGGCGCGAAATCCGTAATTGCCCGGAGTCCCGATGTCGTCAATGATCGAGAAGGTCGTGCCGTTGGTCGAACGATAAGAGCGCCGCCTTAACGGCGGAGTCGTGTCTATGGCGAAAGGCAGCACGCCCGACGCGTGGTTGATCTGCATGCCGACGACGAAATCGCCCGAATTGACCGCGAGTCCCGGAATCGGATAGACGTTGAACTGATCGAGCGTCTGAACCTGGGCGCTCACCTGCGACAGGAATTGAATGCCGTCAATGCTCGAACTGCCGCTCGGATTGACGCCCGCGATGACGGTCAGCGTGTCGCCGACTCTGACGCCCGTGCCGCTGGGGAAATAGATGGCCACCGCGTTGATGGTCGCGGGGTAGCTGGTCGGCGTGAGCCGGTTGACGCGGTAGGAACTGCCACCAAAGGCCAGCCCGCTGGCATTTTCAAAACTGCCATCATCTACCGCGAAAACCGGCGCGCCCGGCTGAGTGACTACAAAAGTCAGTCCGGCGATGAACAGCGTCCCGGCGCGATCAAGTCCCGTGTTGGCCGCCGCCGTGAATCCGACCGTTCCGGCGCCGCTGCCGCTCGCGCCCGAAGTGATCGTGAGCCAGGACACGTTGCTCGCCGCTGTCCACGCGCAACCGGCGCTCGCCGTAACGTTGACCGTGCCAGCGCCGCCCGCCAATGCGACCGATTGCGTGGCGGGCGAGATGGAATAATTGCAAGCTGTGGCCTGCAACGCGCTCGCGGCCTGATCCAGGCGGATGCGCGGTTTGACGATGTTGTTGCGCGGATCGGTGATCGCCAATCCCGTGTTCGACAGCGCCTGAAGCGTCTGCGCCACCGAAGCCGCAGGCGTTTTGGATTTCAACACGGCCCACGCGCCCGCCACGTGCGGCGCCGCCTGCGACGTGCCGCGAAAATTGCTGAAGCCGCCGCCCGGCACAGACGAACTGATCCATTCGCCCGGCGCCAGCAGATTCAGAAACGAAGCGCTGTCTGAAAAGCTCGACACCGCGTCAACAGTCGAGCTGTTGCTCCCGTCGCCGGTCGAACCGACACTGATCGCCGAAGAGATGCACGCGGGGAAGCCCACTCCGCCGTTGCTTCCGCCATTGCCCGACGCCGCTACGGTTGCGATTCCCACCGAGCGCAGATTGTCAATCGCGGCCTTGAAAGACGGTGACGACGAATCGCAATTGGCGCCGAAACCGCCACTGCCCAGACTCAAATTGACCGCCGCGATATTGATGCTGCCGCTTAATTGCTGCACCTGTTGCAAGCCGAGCAGGATGTCGGAGTCGAAGGCGCCGGTGCAATCAACGGAACTGCTACAGCCGATGATGCGCGAGAAGACCTGAATCGCAACGATGTTGGCGTCTCTGGCGACGCCGGAAACGGTGGCCGATTTGCCCGCCGCGATGCCCGCCACGTGCGTGCCGTGTTCGCATCCGGCGACGCTGCAATTGACGCCCGAACCGGAGGCGGTGGATTGCGACACGCCGCCCGGACAGACCGAAGCGGTTTGCGAACTGTTGGTCGAATAACAAGCCTCCGCGACCACCTTGCCGGTCAGGAACGGATGAGTCTTGTCCACGCCGGTATCGAGGATGGCGACGGCCTGTCCCGCGCCCGCATATCCGCTGGCCCACGCCGCCGGAGCGCCGATCAACGGCACGCTCTCGGCAAGCGTGGTGTGCAGGATCGCGTCCTCTTCAATCGAGGCCACCTCCGCATCGTTGCGCAGCGCCTCCAACCCGACGGCGTCCACTTCAAGCGCGATAAAAGGAATGTAGTCGAACCGCTTGACCGAACTGATTCGATAAGCCGACAACCGATCCAGCAGCGCCGTCTGCGCCTGGGCGATTGATCGGCGTTGCGCTTGAACCTCGACGGGTTGACCCAACTCGCCTTCGGGTTGAACGGCCACGCGCAACCCCACAATCACGCGGACGGAACCCGAAGTTTGCGCCTTCTCGATCAAGTCGGCGCCGGTTTGCCCCGGCGCGACACGCTTGCGAACCACGTCGTCAACGTCCTGCCGGGGCTGGCTCTGATCTGCCTGCTGAGACTGAGGCTGAGACCGAGGCTGAGACTGACTCTGATTCGAAGCCGCTCTCTTTTCCTGCGATTGGACGAGAGACAAGGGCAGTAAGATTCCAAATGCGATGAGCGAAAATACCCAACGACGCGCCTGATTCATGGTGATCTCCTTTTGGCTGACCTTTTTGCTGATTGGACTGCTGATTCAGTTGGACAACTTAATATCGTTTGATCGTGACGAACCCACACTTTCCGGGTTCACCACCTACATGCGCGAAGTGAGGCGAAAGTGGCGCATGCCGCGAAAAAAATTCCGGCTTCCGATTGCGTCTGTGTTTCCGGTCTCGACGGGGAACGGCTCACCCAATGGAAATCAGGGTTTTTTGGAATCTTCGTCCGGGAAGAGCGCATCGCGCTCCATCGCCAGGTCTTCCATCAGCTTCGCCTGGGAGACGTAATCGAAGACGCGGTCTTTAATATCCTTCCAGCGGAGAGTGATGGCGTCCGGCGCAATCCCCGAAGCCAGGGACGGTTTGCCTTCGCGGGATTTGTATTCGAGCCGGTCGGAGAGGCCGATGTAATAGAGCACATATCCCGTCGAGACATACTGTCTGGCTTTGTATTTGCGGATGAACGGCCCTTTGACTTCGCCCTGCTTGCCCAGAATCGTCAGCCCCTCGAAAGACGACTGAGGCGCCATCTCCGCCGCCGCGGAGTGCGCCAGTATCGGCAGCAGCTTGTCATCGTCCTCGGCGCCCAACTGGAATACTTCCTGGAAGGTCACTTTCATGTCCTTGAAGGCCCAGATCGGGCGGACTTCATATTTGTCGTTGGCGGAAAGCTCGCTGAGCAGCAGCCGCTTCTGGTAAATGTAGTTGTTGACCACCTGATTGTGCCATTCCCAGCGGATGCGGATTTCGCCGGGCTTGTCTCCACGGTAAGTCACTTTGTCGCGTTTGATCCGGCCGAGCAGCGTCTGTTTGAGTTTTGCAACCCGCTCCTGATCGGCCTCTTCCTGCCCACGCGCCGCAGGCAGGCCCGCCGTGTGAGCGCCCATCCGATAACCTCCTGCCAGCGCGAGCAGAACCAAGCTGATGAAACCGGCGATTGTCTTTTGCATATTCCAGCTCATATTCCAGTCTCCTTCCGTTTATCGTGTGATGGTGAATCTGGCCGGCCTTAGTCGAAAGCCGGGTTTCACCCGCCACCTGCTACATGCGCGAAATCGAGGTAATGGGGAGCGCCCGGCGAAAAATATTTTTGGCTGAAGCCGTCGCAAAATCGAGGAGGGTATCTCCTTTTGACCGGGTTGCGACCGGACACGATCTACTACTATTCGGCTGGCTCAATACCAAAGACTCGCGCGATTCCGGGGCACATTCATTTATCACCGCGTGATTGAAGATTGCCCTTTGTCGCCCACCACTGCCGCCATTTGGCGAATTCCGCCTCTCGCGGCTTGCCGTCCCATTCGTTGTCCGGGCCGAACTGCTCGCCGGTCAGGTGGCGCAGCAATCGCACGTCCTGAAACCAGAGGGGATTTTTCCGCACGTCCAATCGCTCGATCAAAAATTGAGCGCCACTCTTGTCGGAAAATTTCAATTCGATCAGAGCTGAAACCATCTCCTCTCCGGACTGCTTCTGAGTCTCCTGTTGATATGCCTGCCACAACGACGTGACGGAATCGCCGGCTTTTTGCTCGCGCAGATGCGTGGCCGCCGCGCTCCGCACATTGTCGTGGCGGCTCTTGAGGGAGGCGATCAACGCTGGCCATGCCTCTTTGCCGAACATCGAGGTCATCGCGTCAAGCGCGTCGGCGTAAAGGTATCTGTCGGAATCGTCGGCGGCCGAAAGCAGCGCGGATTGCGATTGTTTGTCCCGCATGTTTTTCAGCGCGCTACAGGCGGCGCGCCGCGTTTCGACTGATTCCTGTTTGTCGGCGACGATCTTCCTCAACAGCGGCAGCGCTTCCGCAGCTTTTCGCCGTTCCAGTTGCGCGATAGCGGTTGCCCGGTCGGCGTAACTCTGCTTTTCAGTCAACTCGATCAAGGCGCTCGTCGCCGCCGGATCTTTCATCGCGCCCATCGCTGAAAGCGCGTCCCGGCGCCAGCCTTTGTCGCCTTCGGCCAAACCGCGCAGAGTGGCCAGAGCTTCCGCGCCGCCTGTCTCGCCGATTGAAGAGATGGCGGCGGCGCGCAATTCCTTCGGCGCGCTGCGGTCATTTGCCAATGCGGTCAGCGGGGCCAGCGCGGCTGCGGATCGAGCGCCGCCCAATCGGAGCGCTGCAAACCGGCGCGCCTCTTTCTTGAGTTTGGAGTTCTGCATGACGGCGATCAGCCCTTCAACCGCCTGGCGGTCGCCGATTGCGGCCAATGCGGCTGCGGCTGCTGAATAACGGTCCTCGTCATTTTTATCGCTCAGGAAGCTGAGCAGCTTGACGACGGATTCCGCATCCTTGAGTTTGCCGATGGCTTCAATAGCGGCGATGAAGACCTCGCCGCCTTTGAGGTTGAGATATGGCCGGATGACCGGAATAGCCGCAGGGTCGCCGATTTCGCCGAGCGCCTCGACTGTTTGCTTTCTGAGGTCGCCGTTCTCGGTCTTTGAAGTGACTTCGATCAACGCCGGAACCGCTGGTTTGATTTTCCATACGCCCAGATTGGCCGCTGCCGCAGTCTGCAACATCGGCGGAAGCTTCGAATCGATCACATACCGGGTAAGCAGATCGGCGGCTTCGGCGGAGTGATTTTCGGCGAACC
>WBZO01001945.1_pt1 | contig 29280 bp, 18 predicted proteins | sample 5204261 | NCBI WGS metagenome assembly WBZO01 (sample SAMN12412400, study PRJNA552823) | activated sludge metagenome | isolation source: activated sludge from anammox sidestream of wastewater treatment plant... | place: USA: North Carolina | collected 2017-09
CCGCCGAGGGTCTTCCAGAAATTCATTCCCAAAAGACAAAGAGTTCGGTACCACCGGCCTTGCGGGGCGGATTCAGGGAGGGGGGAAGAGGTTTGGGGGCTGTGTGAGGCAGGAGCCGAACCCAGAGCCTACAGGGACGTATTTACGGCGTCCCCCAAACCTCTTCCCCCCTCCCTGAATCCGCCCGGCACTTGAGCTCAATAGAACACCTCATTAAGTATGTGCCACTCCATGAACAATGTGGGCTAATAAGCCACCGCGGCGCTGTTGTTGCGATTGTGCGAAGCGGCCTGGAGCTGCCCGGTCGCCGGGTCGCGGCTGATGCCCACCCAGATTCCTTCGCCCCCGAACCGCGCGCTCGCCATATCGATTTCCTCGTAGGCATAGCCCATGTCATCCAGCACCGCTTTCGGGAAGCGGTCCTTGGGCACCGTGACGGTCAGCGCAAACGTTTTCGGATCCGTCGCCGGAAGGAAGAAGTCGGCGGTATCGATCGCATCGCGCACCGACATGCCGAACGCGGTGTAATTCAGCAGGCACTGGAACGTGCGCTGGTGCAGGCCCGCGCCCATGGAAGCGAAGCCCAGCACGGGCTTGCCGTCCTTGAACAGGATGCCGGTTTCGGTCGGCGCGGGCAGGCGGCTCCCCGGCTCGATCTTGGCAATCTGCTCCTGTTGAAACGACGCCGCGTCCGCAATCGAGATGCCATCGATGACGATGGCGGTTTTGCCCCACAGCACGGTGTTGATGCTGTGAGTGATGGCCGCGATGCTGCCGTTCTTGTCGATCGCCACGACGTCGTCCGAATGCTTCGGCCCCTGCGGCTTGAAATTGAGCGGCGTCGCATCACTCGCCAGGCGCGTCCACAGCTGCGTCGCATGCGCGGACGAGACCCGCTGCGCCGGCGACCATTGCACACCGGGGAACAGCTGCGCCTTCATCGCGTCCGGAGCCGCGTCGAGCAGGCCGATCTGCGCGATGCTCACCGCCTTGCGCAGCGCTCGGCCCGATTTCGTCCAGTGGCCGTCCTCCACGAGTCGCGCCGCGGCCGCGACGTTCTGCGCTTCGATGAGCGAGACGCCACCCATGTTTGGCGCGGGATTGGTACGGACTTCGTATTGGCCGATGCGCGAGACGAGGGGATCGGCCCAGATGACTTCGTAGCGCGTGAGATCCTCGAGCGTCATCTTGCCGCCGTCCGCCTGGACCGCGGCGACGAGTTTGCGCGCCCAAGGACCTTTGTACATGTAATCGGCGCCCTGCTTCGCCACCGCGCGCAGCGTCCTGGCGAGCGCGGGCTGACGGAACAGATCGCCTTCCTGATAGAGCGTGCCGTCCGGCTTGGTGAACACCGCGCGCGTCTCGGGCAGGCGTCGCAGGTCCTCGCCGCGGAATTTGATGTAGCGGGCCAGCTTGGCCGTGACCGGCATGCCCTGCTCGGCGACGTAGATCGACGGCGCAAACAAGCGATCGAACGGCAGCTTGCCGAACCGTTGGTGCGCGGCTTCGACACCTTTCATGAAGCCTCCGACCATTGCCGTCCGTCCGCTCGGCGCCCCCGCCCCGCGCAGCCCGGCTTCGGAGCCGAGATCGAAGCCGCCGGGAATGGTCTTGGGATCGGTTTCGCCGAGAATGGTGTTCCATTCGGCATTCATCGTGTAGACCTTGCCGGTCGGGGCGTCGTAGTAGACGAGCGACAGGATGCCGAAATAACTGATCGGCGCGCCTGCGGTAAGCGCGACCTGCGTCAGCGCAGCCGTCAGAGCCGCGTCGATCGCGCTGCCGCCTTGTTTGAGCGCCTCGAGTCCTGCGCGCGCGGCGAGACCATTGTAAGCGACGGTGACCGCGCCGTTCTTGCCCTCGGCATACCCCGCCGACTTGCGATCGACATTCTGCGCGGCGAGGAACTGCTCGTACTCGCTCGCGGGCCACTTCGAGGGTGACAGATCGACGGCGGCAGCCGGCGGATTCTTCGCGTACGGGGCGCCGGAACTGGCGACGAGCAGCGCGGCGGCGGCCGCAACGAATGGTTTGTGCATGCGATCTCCCTCAGTCGAAGGACTTGGTGAAGTTCAAGCCAAAGGTACGCGGACGATTGATGTAGAACAACGGCGCTGTGCCGCCGACGTCCAGGCGTGCCTGGGCCGCGATCTCATTGGTGACGTTCGAGACGTAGCCCGTAACCGCCCATGTCCGCCCTTCGAGGCCGACGCGGACATTGCCGATGCCATAGCTGTCGAGCATCCGGGCCGGATTGTTGACGGCGCCGATGAAACGTGCGTCGCTGTACTGATAGTCCACCCGCGCGCGGATGCCGAGATCGGGCACGCGCAGCGGGAAGTGCCAGTCGAGCCCGGCGGAGAACGTCCATTCGGGAACGTTCGGCAGCCGCATGCCCTTGCGGATGATCTGCGGGGGCAGGCCGAGGAATTGCAGGATCGCCTGCGACTCGGGCGTGTTCAGGACCGTTTGTTCGGTGAACTCGGCCTTGATGTAGCCGACATTGGCGAACAGGTCGAGCCGCTCGCTCGCGCGCCACAGCGACTCCAGCTCCAGTCCCGTCGATCTTGCGTGCGGCGCGTTGACGAACAGCGACCCCGCGCTCGTCGAGAGCAGCACCTGGATGTCGCTCCAGTCGTTGTAGTACGTGGTCGCATTCAGCAGCACGCTGCCGCCGAGCAGCCGGCTTTTGATACCGAGCTCGTAGGCACGCAGCTCGTCCTGGTCGAAGCCCAGCTGGCTTCTGTCGATCTCCGCCGCCGTCAGCACGAAGATCGAGTTGATGCCGCCGTTGCGGATGCCCTTGGCGGCGGAGGCGAACAGCAGCACATCGTCGGTAGCGCGGAATTCCGCCGCGAGCTTCGGCAGGAATTCTCCGTCCACTTTGTTGACGACTTCGGTGACGCCGGTGGCGCCGATGCCGGCCAGCAGCGTGTTGCTGTCGACCAGAACCGTCGCGAGGCAAGGGTTCCCCAGGCCGCCGAACGGCGGCGTGCCGTCGGCATCCGCCACGCACACCGCAAGACCCGGTTCTGTGCCGCCCTGCGGGCTGCGCTGAGTTTCATCGACCCAGCGCACGCCACCGATCAGCTTCAAACGCTCGGTCGCCGCGAAACTCAGCTCGAGGAAGGCCGATTTGTGCTTGCGGGTCGAGGGCGGAGCGTCCAGCGAACCGAAGAACAGATCCGAGCCGACCAGTGAGATCGGCAGCATCTGCGGAGAATGCGCTTCGGCGGTCTGGATGTACTTCGCATCCTGATAGAGCGCACCGGCCGTGAAGTTGAACCGGCCGCCGAACTGGGACACGAGCCGCAGCTCCTGCGTGAAGTTGTCCTCGTCTGCCAGGTTCTCGGTGATGACGGTACCGTTCAGGCCATACAATACCGGCAGCGAATTGCGCGCCTGGGTGAAATCGAAGACGCGGTTGCGCCGCTCGCGCTCGTACTTGCCCGTGACCGAGGTGAGCGTGACGGGGCCGAAGTCGTAGGACATCTTGAGGCTGTAGAGCCGGTACTCGTCGATGTCGGTATCGCTCTGGAACACATTGGCCGAGTTGCGGTAGTCATGGCCGGCGTTGTCGGCGAGCCAGTCGCCGCCGACGTCGTCGTTGACCAGGTGAGCGGCGAAGCGCAGCGCGAAGCGGTCCGTCGGCTGGGCTTTGACGACGACGCGCCCGCCCGTGCTGCGGTAAGAGTTGAAGTCTTTGTCGCCCGTGAGCGTGTTGTCGATGAAGCCGTCGTCGTCGCGCCGGAATCCCACTACACGGACCGCGAATTTGTCCGGCACGAGGACGAAATTGGCCGCTGCGTTGACGCTGTAGTTGGCGCCGCCGCCGTCGGTCGTCGAAACATCGAGGGCGGCTTTTCCGCCCACGGTCGGCGCGGCGAGCTGGGGATCCTCGCTGAAGTAGCGGATCGTGCCGCCGAGGGAGCCTTCGCCGAAGTACGTCGGCTGCGGGCCGCGCAGCACTTCGACGCGATTGAAATCGAACAGACTGAAATCGCGCTGGCTCGAATTCGGGCTCGACACCGGAATGTCGTCGACGAACTGCCGCACGACCGTCTGCGAGGGCAGGATGTCGAGCACCGCGCCGTTGGCGAGCGGCGACATGCCGCGGATCGAGGCTTCGTTGCGGTTCGGGCCGCGGTCGTTGAAGCTCAGGCCGGAGGTGCGCCGCGCGATGTCCTCGAAATCGACGATGCCCGCGCGCTCGATTTCCCGGGCGCTGAAAGCGCGGATGCTCTGCCCTACATCCTGGGCGCTCTCTTCGCGGAATCGCGCGGTGACGATCACTTCGCCGATTTTCGAGTCATGCGGCTCGCGGCCGGCCGCCGGGTTTTCTTGCGCGCCGCTCGCTTGCTGTCCAGCCATCGCGGACCGGGTCTGATCCAGCCTCGACAGCAGCTGCACCACTGAGAACCTTCGGTCCGATCGTGAGCTCGCGCCCTCACCGGCTGCCGCCGAAGGCTGCGCCGGGCCCCGCTGTACGATCACTGCTTCGTCGGGCATGCGCTGCGCGTTCAGGCCGGTGCCGGCGAGCAATTTCTCGATGGCTTGCGCCGCCGTCAATCTCCCGCGGAGCGCGGGCGCGGAAATGTGCTCGACGGTCGCGGACTCGAAGATGATGTTCGTACTGGTCTGCCGGGCGACCGTCCGCAGGGACTCCGCCAGCAGCTGGCTGGGCAGATCGAACTGGTAAGTGACCTGCGCCTGAGCCGTCAAGCTCCAGAGCAACGCAGCGCATCCCAATAGCCGGTATATCGCGCTCACAAGCATCTCCTTGGCCTTCGAGCCGCCCCTCGGGCGGGAACCCTCTTGGTGCTGTAGACGTTGAAGCTTGCGGCGATCTGCACGTGCGGCGGAAAAATTTCCGCGCGGCGCGCTTTTCCGTTGCGCCGGTCGCACGGACCATGCCATCTTTGGCCTATGGAAGAGGTCAGATCCGTTCTCGCCAAACTGCGCCGCATGCTGCGCCACCGCGGCCGCACGGCCGACGAGACGGACGATCTCATCCAGGAGGCGTGCCTCAGACTCCAGATGTACTGCCGGGAACACAAGATCGATCAAACAGAGGCGTTCCTGGTGCGCACCGTGCTGAACCTCATCGTCGACGTCCGCCGCAAGGAGCACGCCCATCCGGTCGTCCCGGGCGCCCTGGAGAAGCTGCCGCTGATCGACGCGCGGCCCGATCCACATGAGGTTTATGCCGCCCGGCAACGTCTACAACATTTGCGGGCCGGTCTCGAGACGCTCAGCCCGCGGGCGCGGGAAGTGTTCGTGATGCACCGCCTCGATGGGTTGAGCCACGTGCAGATCTCACGGCAGCTGGGGATTTCCTTGAGCATGGTGGAGAAGCACGCAGCCAAGGCGATGCTGTTCCTGACCAACTGGATGCAGGGGATCGAGGAATGAGCCTGCCGAGCGCCCGCGCCGAAGCCTCGCTCTGGATCGTACGCCTGCATGGCCCGCAGCGGACCCCGGCGCTGGAGGCCGGGTTTCAGGAATGGCTGGCCGCGGACCCGGAGAACGCGCGCGAGTTCGAGCGCGTCAACGACGTCTGGGACTCGGTCACCGGGCTGGCCAACAGCGGGATTCCGCGCGTCGCCCGCTGGGGAAGCCTCCCGCGCACGTTTTCGCCTGTCCGACTTTCGTTTGCCAAGGCCGCGGCGGTTCTTTTGACGATCGGCGCGTTGGCGCTTGTCGGATGGCTGCTGCTGGGCGCTCCCGATCGGACCTATGCAACGTCGGTCGGCGAACAGCGCACCTTCAGCCTGGACGACGGTACACGCGTTTCCTTGAACTCACGATCGCGCCTCGCCGTCGTTTACGACGCCAGCAAGCGCGAGGTGCACCTCGAGAATGGCGAGGCTTATTTCGAGGTCGCGCGCGATCCCGCCCGCCCGTTCACCGTCGTTGCCGGCGAGCAGCGGGTGCGGGCGCTGGGCACGGCGTTTCTCGTGCAGTACGAGTCCGCGCGAGTCTCGGTCGCTCTCGTCGAAGGCAAGGTCAGCGTCGCAGGGGGCGCGTCGAGCCCGAAGGTGCTCGAGCCTGGCGAGCGCCTGACCGTCGTGGCACACCAGACCCCGACGCGCGACAAACCACGGATGGAGGTCGTGACCGCCTGGCGGCGCGGCGAAGTCATCCTGGATCGAACTCCGCTCGCCGAGGCCATCGCCGAAATGAACCGCTACAGCAGGACCGCGCTGGTCGTCGAGGATCAGACCCTGGCCGGGCTGCGCATCAGCGGCGTCTACAAAGCCGGCGACAGCGCAAGCTTCGCCCTGGCAACCGCGAAAATGCTGGGCCTGAGCACGTCCAGGGAAGGCGACCGAATCGTCTTGCGCCGCGAGAATCCGTGAACGGCGTCTTTTGCGGGACTTCGATAGCGGAGGGCCACCGCGCTCGAAGGCCGGCACAGCGGCTGGAAGAACAACATCGATAGCTTGAAGCTCCAGATGCTGCCGCGACCTCACCCGTACGATTGCGACGGCTCATGCACGGCGAGGTGGAACGGATTCTGGACCCGGACTTTTCCATAGAGGCGTCCGTCCTCGAAATCCTCGGACCAGATCGGGTCGAGGCCGCGCTCATCCGCGTAAGCCCAAAGATGAGCATCGAACCAGGACAGCTTGTACAGCGCAGCGCCCCGTAGCGCCGTGCGCAAGGTGTTTTCCGTCGGATAGATGACGGGAAACTGTACGAGCATGTCCTCGACCTCGCGATGCGCGTCTTCCGTCGTCAGCAGCGGAGCCTTGCCCGCGAAAGGGCGGGTCACGACGGCGACGAACTCGATCAACGCCTGATGCGGCACGACGATCGACTGGTTGGCGCTGCCCTGACGCAGCAGTTCTGTCGCGCGAGCCTGCTTGGCGGGAAAGCGCGGATCGAACCGGTAGACGAGAACGTTCGTGTCAACGAGGCCGGCCACGGGTGTAAAGCTCCTCCCGCGTCCAGCCACGGTTCTTTGTTGCTGCCTTGCGTGGAACAGCACGCTCGCGGGCCCGCTGGCGCTGCGTGGCGGCGTCAAAGTGACGCAGGCGTTCTTCCGCGGATAACACGGGCTTCGCTGCGCGGGCGGGCACGATCGCGATCGCGTCCCCCGAAGGAACGAGCTCCACTTCATCGCCCACGCGAATGCCGTAGGCATCCACCAGCCGTTTAGGCAGCGTGATCTGAAATTTGCCCGTCACTCGCGTCATGGCGCCGGGGAGCTTAGATAGGATCAAGGAGGACGTCAAGGAGAGATTCCTTGACTGCAGGCGCTATGGAGGCGAATCATCCTGCCACACCGCCCGCAGACCCCAGGCGAGATTCAACGGCATGACGCTCGAGTGGTTCTCCCCCGGAAAGATGCGGAAGTCGAGCTTCAGCGAGGGATAGGCCCGCATCTTCAGAATTTCGGCGATGCGCGTCGTGGAGCTGAGGACACCCCAGGAGGATACCGACCCGCCTTGGAGCGCTTCGGCCTCCCCCGCGCCGAAAAAGACCTTCGCCTGCAGGTCTTTGTGCCGTTGCGCGTATCGCTGCTCCAAGCGAAAAACCTCGAAGTCGCCCGCGGCGAGGCTGGCGCTGCCGCAAATATAACGATCGAAAGTCGCGGGCTGCGCGAGCAGCGCATAGGCGCAAATCAGGCCCCCGCCCGAATCGCCGAACAAGGTGTGGTCGTCGGCCAGGCGATAGTCCCGCGCGAGCTGCCGGCGAACATCGTGCACCACGAAGGAGAGAAAGCGCGGCCCACCGCCCAATCGAGGGTGGACTGCTTCACCCCGTTCTTTGAGTTTTTTGTCTGCGGCCTCCTGCCGCTCGCGATGCAGCTTGCCTCCAAAGCCTTCGAAGCCCCGAATCGTGTTGGGACTGAAGTCGAAGGAGCGTCTCATCTGCGCTTCGCTCTCGGCTTCGGGCGGCGACCCGATTCCCACGACGATCATCTCGGGGAAACGCTCGTGTGCGCAGCGGGCGACCAGCATTGCCGCCAATTTGAAAAAAAACTGACCGTCGGTTACCCACAAGACGGGATAACGCCGGTCGGTAGTGCGATAGGACGATGGCAGGGCGATCTGGATTTCGTGTTCCCATGGATAGCCTTCCGCCCGCATCCGCCGGCTCGGTTCGATCGACATGCCCGCCGACTTCAACTGCTCCACATCGATCGACGGCAACTGGCTCGCGCCGCGCGGCGCCCGGCTCCCGAACCAGGCGTCGCATTCGGACGCGACATGCGCCTGCGGTTCGTCGTCCTGGCGGACGAATTTGAGATTGCGGCTGCGGTCCGTGGAAAGCGTCATGAGCGAGACACGACCCGTCGAATCGCGCAGGAACTGGATGGGAGCGACGAAGAGCGAGTTGAGGGCGGCGTCGCCGAACAGATCGCGAGCGATGGGCTGCAGAGTATCGGCGCGATACTTTTTCCGTTCGAGCAAGAGCGCGCCCTGCGACGCTTCGATGCGGTAGCTCACATCCAGTTCATCGCTGTAGTAGACCCCGGCGAATTCGTTTTGCGCCGCACGCGGCGGGGAATAAGCGGGCATGCGTTCCCACACTTCGGGCAACCGTCCGCCGCTGTCGAGGATCAGCCGGCTCGCCTCTCCTTCGGATGGCTCGAAACGAACCGAGTACGCGGAGCTGGGAAATTGGAATGCGCCCTTGCCATCGGTGCGCAGTGGTTTCCTCTGGCCTTTGTTCGTCAAGGACAGCAGTCCGTCTTCCGCACTGAGCTGCAGAAGCACACCCAGGCCCTGGGTGTGATAAAAGCCGGCTTTCCCCGCGACGCGTGCCTGCGGCAGCTTCATGGGCTCGCCGGTGCTCGAGACGGCCGGCGCCGACTTCGTGAAACGGGGCGCCAAGTACAAATCTGCGACCTTGCGCGTCAACTCCGCGGCGTTGGCGAGGGTATTGCACAGGCATGCCGCCGAAAAACGTTGCTGCGGAAAGCGGATGAGGTTCGCGCGATATCCTCCGATCGCGCCGCTGTGCTCGACGATCGGCAAGCCGCGGTACTCATCCAGATACAGCCCCATGGCATAGCGGCCGGGCTCGCCACCGGTCAGTGGATCGAGCTGGGTCATCTTGCGGGTAAAGTCCGGCCCGCCGATCCGAGGCGCATAGAAATTCTCATCCCACTTCGCCAGATCCTCGACGGTGGTGCGCAGGCTTGCCGGCCCCGCGGTATCGAAATTGGTCACTGCGAGCCTGAAGGCGCCTTTGGGCGCCGGCACGTATGCGAGCGCCTCGCCTTTGTCGACTTCCGCGTGATCCTCGCGGAAGTGCGTGCGCTTCATTCCCAACGGCGTGAATATCTGATGCGTCGTGAACTCGCGCAACGATCGTCCGCTGACCCGTTCGACGATCTGGGCCAAGAGCGTATACCCGGTATTGGTGTAGGAGAATTGCGAACCCGGCGGAAAATTCAACGCTTTCTGCCGCGCCACCAAGCTCATCACGTCCGCATCGGTAATCAGATCCACCGCGGGCCGAAATTCCGAGAGCATCAGAAGATCCAACTGATCGCGCAGGCCGCTGGTGTGATGCAGCAGCTGACGAATGGTGACCGGCGCGCCGAAATCCGGCAGCTCCGGGAGATATCGATGAATCCGGTCGTCCAGCGAGAGCTTGCCTTGCCCGGCCAGCAGCACGATCGCGGCGGCCGTGAATTGCTTGGAGAGGGAAGCCGCGTCGAAAAGCGTGCCGGCCTCGATCTTCACATCGTGGGAGAGGTTCGCCATGCCATAGCCGCGCTCGTAGACGACCTGTCCGTTTTGCATGATCGCCAGCGCGCATCCCGGCGAATCGGGGCGGTTCCATTCGGCGAAGATGGCATCGATCTGGGCGGGAGAGACAGCGTTCCCCGCGGGCCGTGAAGTCTGCGCGGCCAGGCTTGCGACCATCGACACGCCGAGTGCTGAAATCAGGCTGGCTCTGCGGATCATAAGACAAGCTCCATCGTCTCGTTCTCCACCAGTCGCACGAGAGACAGCGCCGCGAGCTCCGAGGACTTGGGGTTCGACTGCAACGGCCGGTTCTCAAGCGCGACCGTAAGAGAGCCAAATTCTCCCGTTGCATGGATCTCATGACGATTGGCGAACACCGACGGGTCGCTGACGAGCTCGACCGTGGTGGCATCGAGCCCCATCGCCGAGAGAGCGCTCACGATGGTGACATTGGCGTTGAGAGGGTAGCGATTCGCGGCCTCACGCGCCGATCCCTTGAACAAAACCATCGAACCGCCTGCGGCGGTGGACGATGCATCCTGCCCCGCCGCCGCTCCCCAACTCGCTGGCGATTTGACGACGCGATGGCGAACCTCGTACATAGCGCGGCGAGCGGCCGCCGATAGCCCGTCCATTCCGGCGAGCGCGCCGGGAGACAGCACGAGCTGGCTGCCGCATCGTTTGGCCACCTCTCGCAACCTGCGCAGCAATTCATCGTCGGCGAAGGCGCTGCTCGATGAGACTACGAAGCGGCGGGCGCTGCGCAGCGCGGCTTCTCCCCATTCGCGGACCGCTTCTCGGGTCGCCGCTTCGATCACGAGATCGGGCTTGAGCGCGGCGAGCTCAGCGGGACTCTGGATCTTCACGGCTCCGTCGATGGCGGACGAAGCGCTCTGTCGGACGATCACGCCGACGACAGTCGCGTTCGATTGGCGCGCGTGCAGCAACCGCGCGAGGTGTTTATTGATCGCGCCTAATCCCAATAGGACGATCCGGACCGGCTCTTTCATGCGTTACGGCGACGCTGCCAGTCGCTCGAGGAGTTGCATAGTCTGGTCCGTGAGATTGCCCCCGGAAACGATCGCAACGGTGCGGCGGCTTTGATCGACCCGTTTTGCAAGATACGCCGCCACCGATACGGCCCCCGCCGGTTCGGCGATGATCTTCGCCCGACGGCGCAGCATCATATGCGCTTGCGCGATATCGCGCTCTTCTATCAGGACGATCCCGTCGAGATAGCGTTGGATGTGGGCGAAGGGATTTTCACCGGGCCGTCGCGCGGAAAGCCCATCGGCGATGCTGTTCCAGTTGTCGATGGATACCGGCCGCCCCGCGGCCAAGGAAAGGCATGCGGCATTGGCTCCGGTCGGCTGCACGCCTATGACGCGTACGCGGGAGTCGGCCTGTTTTACAGCAGCCGCTACGCCGGCGGCCAAACCACCGCTCGATACGGGTACGAGGATCTGCTCGACGTCCGACATGTCCCGAAGAATCTCCAGGCCCAGTGTTCCATGGCCCATGATGATGGGCCGCTCTTCCCAGGTATCGATGGCCGTCATCCCCGACTGCTTCCCGAGTGTTTCGACTCGCGACTGACGTTCCAGCGCCGGGCCATCGAACAAATCCACCTCCGCGCCGAGCGCGCGGGCAGCCTCAATTTTATAGGGCGAGGTGGCCGCCAACATGACGACACAGACGCGAATGCCGTAGTGCTTTCCCGCCAATGCAAAAGCCTGCGCGAAGTTGCCCGAGGAGGTGAGCACGATACCGCACGCTCTTTGCTCGGCGCTCAATGACGCGACCATCGTGAATGCCGCGCGGACTTTGTACGCGCCGATGGCTTGGAAATTCTCCAGCTTCAGAAAGAGCCGCTCGTTGCCGATCTGCGCGGCATCGAGCGCACACGGCCAAAGCGGGGTATGACGGACGATAGCCGGAAGCGCAGTCGCGGCCGATCGAATCTCTTCCAGCGTGACATATTGCATTGACTGTTGCCTGCACAAAAGGGGCTTTCACGGGAGGCGCAAGTGTAAAAGGCGCACGAGCCGGGAGGGTTAAGCCGTGCCTTAACGCTATGTGATGGCGCCGCTTAACGGTGAGGGAGTTGGCCCTCCTCACCATACAGCGTTAAGCTGCGGTTTAATCATCCGCGCCTGCCCACCTTTTATACTGCATCCCGCCCAGCGGCACGATCGGCCGGCTCTTTCGGGACGGAACTCGGGTGAACGAAATTCATGAATAATCCCATCGATTCCAGAACCAAAGGACTTCCCCATTCCACGGCGGACTTTTCCCTGGCCGAGATCGGCGCCAGGCGGTGGAACGTGCTCAAAGAGGATCTACCGCTGCCCGTCGCGCTGCTACGTCAATCGGCGCTCGAGCGCAACCGGCGCTGGATGCGGGATTTTCTCGACAGGACGGGCGCGAAGCACGCGCCGCATGGCAAGACTCACATGAGTCCCGAGCTCTTTGGCCTGCAGATGTCCGATGGCGCATGGGGAATCACGCTCGCCACCGTGCAGCAGGTGCGTGTGGCCCGCCAGGCCGGCATCGACCGCATCCTGCTCGCGAATGAGATCGTCAGCGCTCGCGATATCGCTTACATCCTCGACGAGCTGCGCGGCCATTCCTCCTTCGAGTTTTATTGTCTGGCCGATTCACTGGAAGGCGTCGGGCGTCTCGCAGCAGCGGCGGCATCGGCGCCTGCGGGACGTCCGTTGAGGATTTTGATCGAGCTGGGCTATCGGGGTGGTCGCACCGGCTGTCGCAGCATCGAAAGCGCATTGGGAGTCGCACGCGCGGTCAAGGCGGCAGAGCCCCATCTGTTGCTCTGCGGCGTCGAAGGGTTCGAGGGCCTGTATCAATATCTCCCCGTCTCCGAGGGTGTGCCACAGGTGCAGCGCCTCCTCATGGAAATTGCCGGGCTCGCACAGCGCATCGACGAGGCGGGGTTGTTTGGCGTGGATGAGATCGTTCTGAGCGCCGGAGGCTCCGCCTTTTACGATCTGGTGGCCGAAGCGTTCGGACGCACGCGGTTGAGCCGCAAGGTTTCCATCGTGCTCAGGAATGGCTGCTACCTCACCCACGACGTCGGCACCTGCGAGCACTTTTTCGCGGCGCTGCTCGAGCGTTCGAGTCACGCGCGCGGCACCGGCGTCAGACTCGAGAATGCGCTCGAGGTGTGGGGTTACGTTCTTTCGGTTCCGGAGCGCGGACGCGCTATCCTCGGCGCGGGCCGGCGGGATTTCGGTCACGACCTCGGCAATCCCAAACCGCTCAAGCAGTTTCGGCCGGGACAAACACAAATGCCCAGCGAGGCATCCGGCCATGAGATCGTCGCGATCAACGACCAACATGCGCATATGACGTTTCCGGCCAACGCGGACGTTCAAGTGGGCGACATGATCGCGCTCGGCATATCGCATCCTTGTACGACGTTCGACAAATGGCGCCTGCTTCACGTCGTCGACGATAGCTACACGGTGGTCCACGCCGTGCGCACCTGTTTCTGATCGAGCAGTGCCGATGATATCCAGGCCGTCACTCGCAACGACACTCTGGGCTGTCCTCACGAGCTGTTGTCCGGCAGCCGACGTCCGCAGTGAGACGTTGAGCGGTCTCGATGACTTCGTCCGCCAGACCATGACGGCCACCGGCATTCCTGGCGTGGCGCTCTCCGTGGTGCGCGGCGGGCAAGTCATCCTGGCGCGAGGCTACGGCGTGCGGGAAGCGGGCGGCACCGCTGCTGTGGACAAGGACACCGTGTTTGCCATCGGCTCGAATTCCAAATACTTCACCGCGACGGCGCTCGGCTTGTTGGTCGCCGAGGACCGGTTGAGCTGGGATGCTCCGCTGACGCGCTATTTGCCGCGGCTGCGCTTCTCCGATCCCTATTTGTTTACCCAGCTCACCTTGCGGGATGCGCTGTCGCATCGGACCGGATTGGAGCGCGGCGACCTGGCGTGGAAGTTCAACCCCGGTTTGTCCCGGAACGAAGTGCTGGCGCAAATCGAGAAGCTCAAACTGGAGATTCCGTTTCGCTCCGGCTTTCTCTACAACAACTATATGTTCGTAGCGGCTGGGGAAGTCATCCCGGCGGTGACAGGGATCAGCTGGGATACATTCGTGAAGCGGCGGCTGCTCGATCCGCTCGACATGCATCGCACGAATACCAGCGTCACCGACCTCGAGCATATGCCCAACGTCGCGATGCCTCACGCCATGGCGGACGACCGCGCGAAAACCCTGCCATATTACGACGTAAGCTCCGTGGCGCCGGCCGGCGCCATCAATTCATCCGCGGCCGACATGGCGCAATGGTGCAAGGTGCAGCTCGGCAATGGCACGCTGAACGGACGGCAGATCATTCCGAAGCCGGTCATCGATGAGCTGCGCAAGCCTCAGACTCTCCGGACGCTCTCCGAGGAAGGCCCGATGAGAACCATCCACGCCTCCTACGCATTGGGCATCGGCCGGAGCAATTTCGGGCCGGAGCACGTAGTGTACGCGCACGACGGCGGAATCGATGGAATGCTGTCGTACTTCGCCTTCGTTCCCTCCGCGGGTGTCTGCAGCGTGGTGCTGACCAACGGCGCGCCCAATTACGGCCTGCACTCCGCGATCGCAACGTGGGTACTCAGCCGGCTCCTGGGATTGGACACAAAGGATGCCCTGGCGCGTTTCAACGAACGCCTGCGGGAGGAGAAAGCCAAGAAGGCGAGGACCGAGCAGCGGCACGCGAGCTCGCACGATCCAGCCGTGAAACCGACGCTTGCGTCCGAGGCCTATGCCGGCACCTACACGCACGAGCTGTATGGCGAGCTGACCGTCGAGTGGACGGACGGCGAGCTGTGGCTCACCTGGGGCCGATCTTCCCGGGTCCGTCTGCGGCACCATCGCGCGGACTCTTTCGATTTCGAGCATGGGCAGGCGATGCTCGACAGGACGCCAATGGTTCTCAGCTTCTCAGCCGATGCCAGCGGACAGGTGGAATCAGCGCTCCTGCAGCATCTCACCGAGAAGCCGTTCAACGCCCGGTTCTCCAAGACGCAGCATGGCCGGCTTGGGCCCGTTCTTGGAAGATGATCGTCGAAGCGCGCAAACAATCACCCGCCGATTTCAATCCGGCTCGATGAGTCGCGCCGCGAGCGCCTCTTTCGCGTATCCATCCTGCGTCCGGGTCACCCGATAGCGCTCTGGCATCCGGCTTCAAGCTCGAGCGCGCCACTTTATCGATCAGTGTGGAACGACTACCGTGACTGGGACGCCCAAGCGATGCCTAGTGGCATAGGACGAGGCTGGTCTTTTAACAAATGGCGCTCGAAGAAAGCATCCGCGGCTTCGAACAATCTGAGCCACGAGGCGTGGCGGGCGAGGTCGTGCACCTCGTTGGGCAGATTGATGACCTCGTGCTCGACCTGACGCGCACGCAATTGCTCGATCAGCTCCGAGGCTTGCGATGGCGGAACATTCCGATCGTCGTCGGCCTGCACGATCAGGACCGGCGAGCGCCACTGATCCACCGTCGCCGCAGGCGATGACTCGAAAGCGAGACGGGACGCCACTCCAGGCTCGACCGGAGTGCCTACCGAAGACAACAGGCTGACCCAATTGAAGACACCCGCGTAGCTCACGCCGGCGGCAATTGCATCGGAGGCGCGCGCGAGGCCCAGCGCAGTCATCAGGCCGCCGTAACTGCCGCCCCAGATACCGAGTCTTGCCGCATCGACGTCGCGGCGCGATCGGAGATACGTGATGGCGCCGAGCAGATCGTTGAGCTCGCTCGCGCCACCGGGACCGAAACCGGGCGCCTCGCGATAGTCGAGGCCATAGCCGATGCCGCCGCGGAAGTTGATGGCGAGAACGACATAACCCCGTGCTATGAAAAATTGATTCAGCGCGTACATCCTGTTGTAGGCGCTCATGGGGTGAAAGCCCAAAAGCATCTGGCGCCGCGGCCCGCCATGAAAAAACATGATGGCAGGCCGCGGTCTCGCGGCTGCCCCATCCGGCGGCACGAAGATCTGCCCGTGTGCCAGCTGGCCATCCTTGGCTGCGAAAGTCACGCTCTCGGGCAACACGAGTTTTGCTGAAGGAAACGAGGCGGGAACGGCCTGTGGCGCGAGCGGCTGCCATCGTCCGCTCTTCAGCATCACCGGCTGCAGGGGTTTGGTCGCCTTACTTTGCAGGGCGAAGACCGTCCCGTCTGCGGCAACCTGCGGAAAGTCTTCGATGGCTCGCGTTTCCGCCAACCGAGACGGCCGTCGACCCGGCGCCACGCTCCAGAGGTGCAGGCGATCGCTGTCCCCCTCATTGGAAGAATAAACGAGGCGCCGCCGATCCGGGCTGAGCACGACGTGCGCCACTTCAAATTGGCCCGCTGTCAATGCCTGCACTGCACCGCTGCGTATGGAGACGGCGTGAAGCTGCAGCCAGCCGGTCTTTTCCCAAGGGAAAATGAGCTCGTCCCGGACCGTCCAGAATAGATTTTCGGAAGAAAGCGTCGGGTGGAAAACGCTGCCCGGACCGGGGTCCGCGCGCCAGATACGGCGGCCCTCACCGGTGCGCGCATCCGCGATCCAGATCGACCAAGGCGGACCGCTGGATCGCGACACGTACGCGGGGCTTTTGACCGAAGGCTCACGGATGAACGCGATCTGAGCTCCATCCGGTGAAAACGCAGGCGAGCCATCGCGATCGAATCCAGGGCTCGCCCATACGATTGCGCGGGAGACGAAGTCGTACACGCCGATCAAACGATGTCTGCCCCGATCGCTGACGAAAGCGAGCCGTTTGCCATCGGGAGACCATCTCACCGCTGCAATCCGCCCGAGATCGACGATGAGCGGCGCAGGCGCGGATCGCCGTGCAACCGGCGCGATCCAGATGCGGTCCTTGTCGAGATAGACGAGTCGATCGCCGTCGGGAGAGAAGCGAGCGGCGTGGCCCTCGCCCAATTTTCGCGGCTCGCTACCCGCCGTCCGGACGATCCAGACCTCGCGCGGCAGCGGACCCTCAGGTGAGCTATCCACGTTGGCGGGACGCTCGTTGTCGAGCGTGCCGCCTCGGGTGTACGCGATGAATGCGGCGTCCGGCGACCACGCGAGCTCGCCGATATGGGAACCGTCGTCTTCAGTGTAGGCGGTGAGTGCGCGCGCCCTCGTCCCGTTCGCAGCATCCGCGATCCAGACGTTGCGACGACCTTCCTCGTCAAACACCCACGCGACCGCACTATCCTTCGGCGCCGCCACCAGGTCCGATGGATAAGGCGCCCGCATTACCTCGTGGATCGTGAATTCCGGCGACGCTGCGTTGCCGTGCCGCGCGAGCAAAAGCAAGAGCGGGACGAGCGCACTACGCGAAAAAAGCGACGGGATTGCCGGGCCGCGACCGATCACTTTATTGCCGTGGAGCCAGCTTCGGCGCCTTTTGACCCGGCTTGCCCTCTTCGTTCTCGAGCACGAGCTGCACCTGTCCCCAAACGTCCGTGGAGAAAACGTAAGTGGAACGCGGATCGTCCGCTATGAAAAAGCGCGTCTGGCTTTCGGGAGTCAGCAAACCAATCTCCATGCTCATCTCGCGCAGAGTCATGGTGACCAGCAACTTGCCTGCGCGCGGGGTGATGTGCAACATGCGGCCGCCTGCAAGTTGATACTGTCCGGCGTAGGCTTCCAGTACATCCGCCGGCAGCTTGACAGCCTGTCGCTTGGGCAGCAGGTCTGAAATGTAAAATGCCGCGACGCCGATGGCGATCCTCTCGGGCAGCGCCTGACCGCAATTCGTCAGCACGATGACCGTCAGCCGATCATCGACGAACCGTGCCATGGCGGAGCGGAACCCGGTGAGCGTGCCAGCGTGATGCACCTCCTTGTGCTTGCCGACCTTGTCCACGATCCAGCCGAAACCGTAAGGCTTCTCGGAGCCGTCGCTGAGTTTCACCGGCGTCCACATCATCTCGCGCTGCTGCGGCGAGAACAGATCGTTCGAATACAAGGCGGCATCCCATTTCGCGAGATCGCGAACGGTCGAGAGAAACGCACCGCTCGGCCGAACCCCGAGCAAAACCTCGCCATTGCGGTATTTGCTTTCCGCCCAGTTGTAGCCGCTCGCGCGGCGCGGGACCAGCTCCTCGATCGTCGTGGGACGCGTGGCGCTCATTCCAAGTGGCGCGAAGAGCCGCTCCTGCAGGTATTGAGCCCAGGGTTTTTGCGTGGTCCGGCGCAGGATCTCGGCGAGCACGTAGTAGCCGAGATTGCTGTACTCCCACTTCATGCCCGGCTCGAAGCTCAGAGGCAGGGAGTACGCCGACCGAATCAATTCCACATCGCTCTGCATCTTGAGCGGATCGAAGCCCGGCGCTTCCTTCGGGAGTCCCGCCGTATGCGTCAACAAATGACGCACGGTGATCGCCCGCCAGGTCTGCGGTGCATCCTCCAGATATTTTCCCACCGGATCGTCGAGGCCGACTTTGTCTTCCCCGCTCGACAGCACGATGCCTGCCGCGATGAACTGTTTGCTGAGCGAGCCGATTTTGTAAACGGTATCGGGCGTCGCCGGCACGTCGAGCTCCAGATTGGCTGCACCGTAGGCTGTGAGCTTCACCGGCTTGCCCTCTTTCAGGACGGCCATGGACAGACCCGGGATGTGCTGCTTGGCCATCTGCGACTTGACGTAGTCGTCGATCTCGTCGGCGCGGGCTTCGGTACTTGCAGCCGCCCAGAACGCCACGCCAAGACATGAGCAACACGCCAACGAGCGCCACGAGGGCGCCCGTCGGCTTGATTTTACCGGCGGTATCAAATGCACACGCATTTCCTCGAGGCGCGATGCCGTGTGTGTTTCGAGCTGACAGCGTCAAAAATCCATCCGGAAATTGACGCCAACGGTCGGTGGCCGCGGACGCGGAGTCCTGCCGATGATCGAATTGGCGAGCAGCAGTCCCCGTTCATCGAGAATATTCTGGCCGAACAAGCCGACCGACGTGCTCTTGCTCAACTGATAGCTCGCGTTGAAATTGAGCGAATCGATCACGTCGGACTCGCTGTGGTACCAGGGCCCTATCGATCGGTCCAGGAGGTGTGCCTCGCCTGTCCGACTGTAGTCCAGACGGATATTCGCCGGCCGGCCCACCCAATGAAGGTCATAGCTCGCCGACAATGTGCCTGCATAGTCCGGAACGTAAGGAACAGGGTCGCCGCGAATCAACCTCACTCTGAGAAGGTTCATCTTGACGACCTCCGTATCGACGTAGTTGCCGTTGAAGGTCAGGTTCAGTCGATCGGTGGCTTGCCAGCCAAATGCCCAATCGATTCCCTTGATCGCCACGTCCCCGGCGTTCTGCGTAGTGGCACCCGTTCCGGTCGGCGAGTCTGGAACGACTCCCGATATCTGGTAGCCGGTATAGTCGCTATAGAAGAGGGCCGCCTCCGCCGTCACGCGCCCGCCTGCGATAGACATTTTGGTTCCCAACTCATAGGCCCACAACTCTTCCGGGTCGTAAGGCGGGCGACCCAGGCCGTTGAATCCACCGCTGCGAAAGCCCTTGGCTATGCTGGCATAAACCCTGGCATTCTCGGTCACTGCATAGCTGCCATAAAACTTGGGACTGGTGGCGCTGAACGTCCCTTGCTGATGAGTCGCCGTACTGATCGGCTCCCCGTTGAGAAAGGACGGTGGGCTATCGGAGACCCGATCATCCTCGAAGTAACGCAGGCCCGTCCCAAGCTCCAACCGATCGGTCAACCGATAGCTGACATCGCCGAAGACCGCCCAGGACGAGTTGCTCCCCAGACTTTCAGCGCTCAAACGAAAATCCGTGGCGCCGCTGAAGAAGTCGACGGAACCCGAATTCTTGCTGTCCAGATAGTAGCCGCCGACGGTCCATTTCAAGCGGCCGTCGCCCGTGGAGCTCAGGCGCAACTCCTGATTGAAGACCTTGGTGAGAAAATCGTACGCGTTGTAGTAGTTCCCCGTGCAAGGCCGCGGGGGCGCTGAGCTTTGCGAGCAGAAACCCGCATGCGGATTGCTGTGGTCCTGATCCGTATAGGTGCTCGCGCTCGTCAAGCGCGCGCGGCCGAAATCGTAAGTCAGCGTCAGATTGTGGAGCTCGTACTTGTCGTCCAGCTCCGGCTGGGTCAGAAGGCCGAGCGCCTGGGTCCAGTTTCCATCGCGGTCGCCGCCCAAATTGATGGAGCCGTTGTTATGGTGGAAATTCGACATGGCGCTGACTCTGAATTGCTCCGTCGGCTGCCACAAGAGCTTCGCCCGAACGTGAGCAATCTCCTGACCGTTGATATCCTCTTTCGACGCGGCGGGCTGATCGATCCAGCCACCCTGATCTTCGTACGAGGCTGCGACGCGCAGGCCCAATCGGCCCTCGACGATCGGCATGTTCAGCACACCCTGTATTTTTTCGCTGGGATCGCCGCGCTCGGTGAAGGACGCGGATATATCCGTATTGCCCTCGAAGCGGTCCAGTCGCGGGTCCTTGGTGATGAAACGGATCGTGCCGCCCATGGACCCCTCGCCAAACAAGGTGCCTTGCGGGCCGCGCAGCACTTCCACCCGCTGCAGGTCGAGCGTACGCAAATCGAGATTGTTGTCGGGCGCGGTGACCACGGCGGCTTCATCGAGATATGTGCCGACCTGGGATGATGACCCCGAGATATTCGCAATGCCGCGCAGGTAGATCCGGCGCTGCCAGCCCTCCGTGTTGATGGCCAATCCCGGCACTACCCGTTTCAGGTCGTCCAGACCTTCGATCCTTTGTGCTTGCAGATCCTCTTCCGTCACGACGAAGAGGCTCATCGGCACGTTGATCAGCCGCTCTTCGCGCTTCTGGGCGGTAACGACGACTTCTTGGAGCCTTGAAGAATCAGACTCTTCTGCGGAAGAGTCCGGTGCAGAGGAGGAATTCTCGGCTTCTGGATTTTCTGAAGCCTGCTTGTTCTGGGCTACTCGCAGATTCGCAGCCTCGGTTCGTGCGGTACTCGCCTTCGTCGGCATCATTATGAGGACGGATCCGCCGTCTTCTTCTTTTACGACGAGTGCCGTTCCCTTCAGAAGTTTCTGGAACGCTTCTTTGGTCTCCAGAAGTCCGCTGACGCCTTCGGTCTTGAGTCCGTTCAGCTGGCTGCTGGGATAGATGACATCCACGCCGCATTGTTTTGCGAGGGTTTCCAGGGCGTCGGTGAGATCCCCGGCGACGACGTTGACTGTTTTTGGCGTGTCGGCGAGCGCCAGGGCGGACGTTGAAAGCGCGCAGGCTACCGCAAGGACGAACGTCCTTAGGATCGTGGAATTGGTCATGATGTACCCCAAATTCGGCTCTGCTTTTAGCCGTCTATCTTTAAGAGTCGTTTGAGGTGGGCACTTCCTCCAATGGATGTTGCACTTTTTTTCGGGCGGAGCGTTGAGGGTAGTGGCCGGTGTCGGGGCACAACCTCCGGAACTGCCTACGCTGGCACTCCCCTGGCGGAGAGGGTCCTCCCGGCGCTGTGCTGCGCAGTGCCGCTCTCCCCCCAGAGGCGGAAGGGCCTGGGGAACGACCTCCGGTGGAGCGTCGTCATACGCTGGCACCGGTGCTTACGAGGCGATGTGGAGAGCGGCGTTCACCGGGACCTTAGAACGATGCGCTTATCCTCCGTCGTAGCGCGGATCGGAAACCCATCCTCGAGCAAATGCACGAAGGGGTCGAGGTTCGTTGCGCGGAAAATCCCGCCGATTTCGATGGCAGCGATTGCGGGATCCTCGATCACGATCTTACGGGCGTTGTAGCGGTTGAATTCCGCCACGGCAGTGGCGAGCGCCGTGTCGCGGAAGGTCAGCAGGCCGCTGCGCCAGCTCAAGCTTTGTTCGATCTCGGCGATGGGCTTTGTTTTGACCAGAACGTCGCCGCTTGCGGTACTGACGATGGATCCGGCCGACAGCGGCTCGAGCAACGCCGCCTCTTTGCCGGGGATTTCCACGCGCACCTTGCCTTCCGTCACAACGACACGGATATCGTGGCCCTGGCGGCGCACGGAAAATGCCGTGCCGACGGCGATGATGCGTTGGTCTCCCGCACTGACCACGAAGGGACGACGGGGGTCTTTGGCGACCTCGAAGAACGCCTCGCCTTGTTTGAGCTCGATGCGCCGCTCGGTGTCGGTGACGGACATGCGAATCTCGCTGTCGGTGTTCAGCGTGACCTTCGATCCGTCCGACATTGGAACGGCCTGCAGACCTCCCACCACCGTGGAATACTCATGGTGGTTCAAAAGCGCGCTTTGATGGATGAAGGACGCTATCCCCACAATGGTCATGATGCCGGCCGCGATCGCCAGACGAAGCTTGCGGGAACCTGGAGCACCTTCGGGGTTTTCGGACGTTTTCGCCGCCGCAGCAGCCGAGCTGCGCATGAGCGCCTTCAACCGGCCGGTTTCCTGCCATGCGCCGTTGAGCCGGTAATAGGCGGCACGGTGACTCGCGGAGGCCGAAAGCCAGGCATCGAAAGTCCCGGCATCCTCGTTTGTCCAGGGTCCGGCATCGCGTTTTGCGATCCAAGCGGCCGCAGCGCGCTCGGCCCCTTGCCTGTCACTCATGGGTCGGTCACTCATCGCCATGTTTGGGTTCTGTTTGAGAGTCTTGTCCATGCATAGCTGCCTCCTTTGCTTGCGCTACTCCGTACAATGCATCCGCCAAGAGGCCAATCCCGCGGATCAGATGCTTTTCCACCGTCGCTTCGGCGATACCAAGGCGACTGGCGATCTCCTTCTGCGGCATATTCTCTATGCGCCTCATCCAAACGACCTCGCGGCACCGGTCGGGGAGCTCGTCGAAGAGCGCCGACAGCCGCTGGACCTGCTGCCTTCCCGTGGTCGCGCGTTCCGGTGAGACCTCATCCATAAGGACGTTCAAGGCGTCCATATCCTCCAATAGATCGATGGCGACGATACGGTCGTGGCGGGCGCGGTCGATCAGGAGGTGGCGGGCGATGCTGAGCAAAAATCCCTTGGGCGAGTTGGGACGTCTGAGCGCCGCGGCCTCCAGGATGCGGACGTAGATATCGTGGCGGAGGTCTTGCACATCCTCGGGATGGGTCCACTTGCGCTTAAGGAAGCGCACGAGAGCCGCCTCGTGGGGGAGGATCTCGCGCCGGAACCATTCTTCAAGGGTGTCGCCCACGGCTGGACGATAGCGCGGATGCAGACGTAGTCAAAGCGGTCAAAAAAAATATGAAACTCGATTGGAGGATTTGGCTTGCTCAATCGACTCCATATGGATGGGATCGCTTAGCTAGGCGACTGTGCCGGGGAGCTTGCGGCGGCGCACTTTGAGGGAGCTGGAATCCGTTAGTGAGCGCGCGGCTTGTCGGCTTGTCGTGCGACGAGAAGCGTTTCGAGCATGTGGTTTTCGGGCAAACGCCACCGGGCGCACGCTTGCGTTGATTGCTGAGCACATAAAAGAAAACCCCCGGGCCTCGCGGCACGGGGGTTTTGGGTTAAGAGCCTGGCAGTGACCTACTCTGGCATGGCTTTACGGCCACACTACCATCGGCGCGGAGCGTTTTCACTTCCGAGTTCGGTATGGGATCGGGTGGTTCCCACTCGCTATTTCCGCCAGGCAAACTGTTTCGAGAAGCGCGGCCGGCGTACCCGCTTGCACGGGACGCCGGCCGGATTCTCCAATCCGGATGACTTGTTCGTTCGACGACGAAACATTGGATAGTCGCATTGACGATACATGAAGCACACCGTACGCATCGACCATCGGGTCGACTGCTTGGGTGTTATATGGTCAAGCCGCACGGGCAATTAGTACTGGTTAGCTCAATGCATTACTGCACTTACACACCCAGCCTATCAACCACGTAGTCTTCGTGGGCCCTTCAGGGGGATCGAGTCCCCGGGAAATCTAATCTTGGGGGGGGCTTCGCGCTTAGATGCTTTCAGCGCTTATCCCGTCCGTACATAGCTACCCGGCAGTGCCACTGGCGTGACAACCGGAACACCAGAGGTACGTCCACTCCGGTCCTCTCGTACTAGGAGCAGCTCACCCTCAAATTTCCAACGCCTACGGTAGATAGGGACCGACATTCTGTTACTTTCCCCTCCTCTTCGGAGAGTACTGACCACCTTTACGGGTGGCGCCTTGCCGCGAGGCAAGGTCTGCATGTCGCCATGCAGCTCGGACTATATCTTGATCGGTTCAGCTTGAATCAGCTTTACCGACCTCTGGCGTATAGTCTCTGAGGATTTCAAGGTTCGTAAAATTCCCTCTTGGGGAACTTTCCTTCGAGATCCATTGGCGTTCATGGCATAAGCAAGACCGCCGATCTTGGTAAAACCGTCCGCCAAGAGATGATCTCCATGATTCATCATCTCGACGACTTGCTTGAACAACTCAAAGTCGTTCTTTTTCTGTGCATGCAATGAATACCGTTCGAAGAATGGAATCACTTTCATCGAAAGGTCCTGCCGATTTCTGACGACGAGCACGTGCGTCCGGTCATTTCTGCTTCCACGGTGATTCGCCTTGATGAACCCGCAGCCCAACCGCTCCCGAATTGCTTCGAGGACGTGCCTACTGGACTCATTCTGACTCACATGGAACTCAGGAATGGCCTGCCACCCGACTCGTACGTCGACGTTGCGCTGAAAGGCAACATGAAAGCTGCCTTCACCGTCGACAAAACCTGCGATGTAGTGATTGTCCATAACCTTGATCTTTCCTGCTGATTGTCTGCACCGGCCGGTTTTTCACGGAGGGGTTGCCTCCGTACCGTCGGATACTCAGATTTTCCAGCAAATAGCCAAATTTAACGACAGCAACAGTCTACTGTCTCACGACGTTCTGAACCCAGCTCGCGTACCACTTTAATTGGCGAACAGCCAAACCCTTGGGACCTGCTACAGCCCCAGGATGTGATGAGCCGACATCGAGGTGCCAAACTCCTCCGTCGATGTGGACTCTTGGGAGGAATAAGCCTGTTATCCCCGGAGTACCTTTTATCCGTTGAGCGATGGCCCTTCCATACAGAACCACCGGATCACTATGACCAGCTTTCGCTACTGCTCGACCTGTCCGTCTCGCAGTTAAGCACCCTTTTGCCATTGCACTCTATGCGCGATGACCGACCGCGCTGAGGGTACCTTTGCACTCCTCCGTTACTCTTTGGGAGGAGACCGCCCCAGTCAAACTACCCACCATACACTGTTCCCAGCCCGGATCACGGGCCAAGGTTAGAACTCCGAACATGCCAGGGTGGTATTTCAAGGTTGGCTCCACGCCGGCTAGCGCCAGCGCTTCAAAGCCTCCCACCTATCCTACACAAACAAGTTCAAAGTTCAGTGTAAAGTTGTAGTAAAGGTTCACGGGGTCTTTCCGTCTTACCGCAGGGACGCCGCATCTTCACAGCGATTTCAACTTCACTGAGTCTCGGGTCGAGACAGTGTGGCCAGCGTTACGCCATTCGTGCAGGTCGGAACTTCATGATCTCCGCGGTTTCCCGCGGCATAGACTATACGTTCACCTGACCGAAGCGAGCTGAGAATTTCGCTTCCGATATATTTTCGTTTGCCCGATGGATTCATCTCCATCGCCAGCCGAACGATCTGTTCAAAACCGTCAAGCTCCAAGTGTCGATCGCAGCTCACCAACTCGCAGATTCTTGCGAATCTTTCGAAGTCGGCTTGCTTCGATGACATCAGCGGATACGCTCTGAAATGAGGCAGCACTTTGACCACCAGATCTCCGACGTTCCGCACCTCAAACTTGAGTGTCTTGTCCGATCTATCCGGCCGGATGAACCCACATTCCCACTTCTTTTGGATCACGTAGAGCAGTTCGGCTCGATCCGCATTCTGGCTGACCGAGAAACTCGGCCGGACCTCCCAACCGAAGCGATGACGTTTGCTTGGTTGGAACGAGATGCAGAAGCAGCCTTCGCCGTCTACGAACCCTGAGATGTATGAATGCAAATCCATTGGCAAAGATCAGAGCCGGCGTGTTATGGCTTGCGCCATCCAGGGATCTCAACCCCTGAGTCGTTACGGGGATTCAAGTTGCCTTGAATCTTACCCTCGGTATTACCCGCGACGCACCTGCAAGAGCATCGTGAGGGTTCCACCGATTTGAGCCGGTTGAATGGAACGGTGTCGCCACCGTCCCGGGCAATGTTATTTACCCGACAAGGAATTTCGCTACCTTAGGACCGTTCTTGATGTTACACCAACGGACGTCAGCGTCGCGCTGATGGAGTCACGCGTTGCGCGCAACTCCTGCATGTCGCCATGCAGTTCGGACTATCTCATCTCTTCGCGTGAAGAGCCCAGCGTATAGTCTCTGAGGATTCCGGCGAATACCGGCCTTTCCTGCTGATTGTCCGCACCTTTGAATTGTCACTGCAACTTTCGTCGCGAGTATCAGAGGATGCTCGGAGTTTCCAGCATATAGCTAGGTTTATTTACGTAACTACAACTTGTGGTCCTAATTCCACTCTGCAAACAACTGTTACCTCTCTCTTCCTATAGTTACGGCCGCCGTTTACCGGGGCTTCGATCAGGAGCTTCGCCTTGCGGCTGACCCCATCAATTAACCTTCCGGCACCGGGCAGGCGTCAGACCCTATACATCCACTTGCGTGTTCGCAGAGTCCTGTGTTTTTGGTAAACAGTCGCAGCCACCAATTACCTGAGACCTTTAAAAGCTCGCGGAGCAAGTCCGCTCACCCTCAAAGGCATACCTTCTCCCGAAGTTACGGTATCAAATTGCAGAGTTCCTTAACCCGAGTTCTCTCAAGCGCCTTGGGAGATTATCTCCCCACCCACCAGTGTCGGTTTACGGTACGGTCGGTCTCAACCTGAAGCTTAGAGGCTTTTCCCGGGAGCGTGGCATCAATCACTTCGGAGACCGAAGTCTCCTCGCACTCACCTCTCGGGGATAGCGCATCTCCGGATTTGCCAAGAGATGCCCCCTACGGGCTTGGACGGCACTGCTGCCGCTGATCTAGCCTTCTCCGTCACCCCATCGCAGTTGAGCCCGGTGCAGGAATGTTAACCTGCTTTCCATCGACTACGCCTTTCGGCCTCGCCTTAGGAACCGACTCACCCTCAGCCGATTAACGTGGCTCAGGAAACCTTGGGTTTACGGCGAGCGGGTTTTTCACCCGCTTTAACGTTACTCATGTCAGCATTCGCACTTCTCATACCTCCAGCAAACCTCGCGGTTCACCTTCGCAGGCTTAGAGAACGCTCCCCTACCGCTTGTTCGTCCGAAGACGAACAAACCCACAGCTTCGGTGCCCGGCTTGAGCCCCGTTAAATCTTCCGCGCGGGCCAACTAGACCAGTGAGCTATTACGCTTTCTTTAAAGGATGGCTGCTTCTAAGCCAACCTCCTGGCTGTCTATGCTTTCCCACATCGTTCACCACTTAGCCGGAACTTTGGGACCTTAGATGGTGGTCTGGGTTATTTCCCTTTTCACGACGGACGTTAGCACCCGCCGTGTGTCTCCCGAGCATTACTTCAGGGTATTCGGAGTTTGCATAGGGTTGGTAGTCCGGGATGGACCCCTAGCCTAAACAGTGCTCTACCCCCCTGAGTATTCACTCGAGGCACTACCTAAATAGCTTTCGGGGAGAACCAGCTATCGCCAGCCTTGGTTAGCCTTTCACTCCTATCCACACCTCATCGACGTACTATTGCAACAGTAGTTCGTTCGGACCTCCAACAGGTATTACCCTGTCTTCATCCTGGACATGGATAGATCGACTGGCTTCGGGTCTATTCCCAGCGACTGTGGCGCCCTGTTAAGACTCGGTTTCCCTACGGCTCCCCTATTCGGTTAGCCTTGCCACTGAAAATAACTCGCTGACCCATTATACAAAAGGTACGCCGTCACCCGATTGCTCGGGCTCCGACTGCTTGTACGCATACGGTTTCAGGTTCTATTTCACTCCCCTCTCCGGGGTTCTTTTCGCCTTTCCCTCACGGTACTGGTTCACTATCGGTCGGTAGAGAGTATTTAGCCTTGGAGGATGGTCCCCCCATGTTCAAGCAGGATTACACGTGTCCCGCCCTACTCTTCGTTGGTCATCGCTTTCGTCTTTCGTGTACGGGGCTATCACCCGCTATGGCCGGACTTTCCAGACCGTTCCACTAGACTCGTTCGACTGGTTCCAACTGGGCTGCTCCCGGTTCGCTCGCCACTACTACGGGAATCTCGGTTGATTTCTATTCCTCCGGGTACTGAGATGTTTCAATTCCCCGGGTTAGCTCCGTGCACCTATGGATTCAGTGCACGATACCGCTGTTGCGGTGGGTTTCCCCATTCAGAGATCTCCGGATCAAAGGTTGTTTGCCACCTAACCGAAGCTTTTCGCAGGCTACCACGTCTTTCATCGCCTTCTACCGCCTAGGCATCCGCCATATGCGCTTATTCACTTGACCATATAACCCCAAGGAGTCGGGGTCATACGTTTGCTAGTTCTCGCGAATGCGACATCCAATAACAAGCATTGAGATTCATCAAATTAAACAAAAATGCTTGAAAATTCGACGTCAAAAAAACAAGTCACCAGATTGTTAAAGAGCACGGCCCGGGCGTTGATCCCGGGCACGACGAAACTTTTCTTGCCAAGCGTGGGGCGCTGGTGGAGCCAGCCGGGATCGAACCGGCGACCTTCTGGTTGCAAACCAGACGCTCTCCCAGCTGAGCTATGGCCCCTCCCTGAAGTCACGGCACGCCGCGCGGCGCGACTCACACGTTTGGTGGGTCTGGGAGGAGTTGCACCTCCGACCTCACCCTTATCAGGGGTGCGCTCTAACTAACTGAGCTACAGACCCAAACGTTCTGCAGCTCCGCGTCAGGCGCGTTGGCTAGACGGGCCGCCGCCCACGCTTGAAACAGGTAACTTGTGTTGGGAACTCACGCCGCTCACTCTGGCGCGTGTTTCTCTTTAAAGGAGGTGATCCAGCCGCACGTTCCCGTACGGCTACCTTGTTACGACTTCACCCCAGTCATTGACCACACCGTGGTAGGCGCCCTCCTTGCGGTCAGGCTACCTGCTTCTGGTGCAATCAACTCCCATGGTGTGACGGGCGGTGTGTACAAGACCCGGGAACGTATTCACCGCGACATGGCTGATTCGCGATTACTAGCGATTCCGACTTCACGGAGTCGAGTTGCAGACTCCGATCCGGACTACGATCGGCTTTATGGGATTGGCTCCCGCTCGCGCGTTGGCAACCCTTTGTACCGACCATTGTAGCACGTGTGTAGCCCTGGCCATAAAGGCCATGATGACTTGACGTCATCCCCACCTTCCTCCGGTTTGTCACCGGCGGTCTCCTTAGAGTGCCCACCCGAAGTGCTGGCAACTAAGGACAAGGGTTGCGCTCGTTGCGGGACTTAACCCAACATCTCACGACACGAGCTGACGACAGCCATGCAGCACCTGTGTTCCGGTTCCCTTTCGGGCACAACCCCATCTCTGAGGTTTTCCGGACATGTCAAGGCCAGGTAAGGTTCTTCGCGTTGCATCGAATTAAACCACATGCTCCACCGCTTGTGCGGGTCCCCGTCAATTCCTTTGA